>Ga0209976_10001449_pt1 | contig 13948 bp, 14 predicted proteins | sample SumtaG_FD_182806 | JGI IMG/M metagenome (GOLD analysis project Ga0209976, IMG submission 182806) | Deep subsurface microbial communities from Indian Ocean to uncover new lineages of life (NeLLi) - Sumatra_00157 metaG (SPAdes) (version 2) | ecosystem: Environmental > Aquatic > Marine > Oceanic >...
AAGGAAAAACGAACTGGAACAGGAAAGAAACTCTATTGTAAAGTTTATTGAAGAAATTGAGAAGGAAAAGCGTCAGACATTCCTAGATGCCTTTGATATTGTTGATAAGGAAATTCGTGCAATATTTTCGAAGATGTCTGGAGGAAATGCGTGGCTTGAGCTTGAAAACGAGGATGATATCTTCAATTCAGGAATTTCGTACCTGATTCAGTTCCCAAACAAGCCAAAAAGAACCTCTACTTCAATTAGCGGTGGTGAAAAGACACTAGCAGCTGTAGTGTTTGTTTTGGCTTTGCAGAAACTCAAACCTTCTCCATTTTATCTATTTGACGAGATAGATGCCCACCTTGATGCACCAAACTCTGAAAAACTTTCAAAAATTATAGAAGAACGATCTAAGGGAAGCCAATTTCTTATGGTGTCTCTAAAGGATTCTGTTGTAGAAAAAGCTAAACTGATTTACGGTGTTTATCCTAAAAATGGTGTTTCTCATATAGTTACATACAAAGATAATCGATTACCTTCGTTAACAAGTTAGAGCCTTTATGTCTCTAAAAAGTTAATTAGAATTCTATAGCAATTTCCAAAATTTTAAACTAATCTACCGGAACAAAACATGCAACTTCTCTTTCGTCATCTTTTCTTTCTAAAGGAGGTTCTTCAATACACTTTTCTATTGCATACGGACACCTTGCCCTAAATCTACATCCTTTGTAAACATCAATGTCGAGTGGTTCATTGATGCGGATTTTTTTTTCTTTGTATAGATTCTCAGGATCTGGTTCTGAAAGTGCATCAATTAGTGCTTGTGTATAAGGATGTTTTGGATGAAGCAATACTTCATCAATCTGTCCAACTTCAACAATTTTTCCCAAATACAAAATAGCTATTCTAGTACCAAAGTGACGAGCAGTTGCAAGATCATGTGTAATGTAAATAAAAGTAATATTATGTTTTTCTTGCAGATCCTTCATTAATTCTAAAACCTCTGCTCGAATTGAAACATCAAGCATTGAAACTGGCTCATCTGCAATTATCACTTCAGGTTTTAAGACAAGTGCTCTTGCAAGAACAATTCTCTGACGTTGTCCACCTGACAACATATGTGGATACTTTTTTGCAATGACTTCAGCCGGTTCTAGCCTAACTTCTCGTAACGTATCTAACACACGAGATTGTCGTTCAGCTTTATTGCCAATTCCATGAATTTCCAAGGGTTCAGAAATAATATCATTAATTTTCATCCTTGGGTTTATTGATTCGTACGGATCCTGATGTACCATCTGACACTTCATTCTAATTTTTGCAAGACTTTTAGAATCATTTTTTATTTCTTCACCATCAAAAATTATCTTTCCAGAATCTGCCTCAATTGCTTTGAGAATTAATCTAGCTATGGTGGATTTGCCTGAACCTGATTCTCCAGCAAGAACAAAAACCTCCCCTTTTTCCACAGAAAATGAGATATCATCAGCTGCTTTAACAACCGATGTTTTAGAACTAAAAAGGCTTTTTTTTACAAAGTATTTTTTCAAATTTTCAACCTTAAGAATTTCACTCATCAATTTGGGATAACGCATTTATGTATAAAAATCGGGCTCTAACCAAATGAGCACAAAAACACTACAAGCTCCACCAAAATATGGACTTTATGAGGTAAATTCAAGATTACGATATTTCAAACCAACCTCAGCTAAAAAAGAAAAAACGTTTGAACAAGAGATATCTCGTGGTCTGAACCAAAAAGAAAAATCAATTAGCCCAAAATATTTCTATGACCTTAAAGGATCTGCACTCTTTGATAAAATATGTAATCTACCTGAATACTATTTGACAAGAACAGAAACTAAAATTTTAAAAAATATTGGAAACGAACTCAAAGATTTTCTTCCAAAAAATATTAGACTTGTAGAGTTAGGAAGCGGTTCTGCGGTAAAAACAAGGCTGTTATTAGATGTTCTTTCAAACACTCAAAATAAAACAGAATACTTTCCAATTGACATATCTGACATTTTACAAGAAAGCTCACAGAAACTCTTAGAAGACTATGAAGATTTGTCAATTACTGGAATTATTGATACCTACGAAGGCGGATTGGAATTTATCGAAGAGTTTGATGATAACCCAAACCTTATTGCATTTTTAGGTTCTAGCTATGGTAACTTTACCCCTGAATTTGGTTTTGCATTTTTACAAAAACTTTCATCAATTATGAAACACAATGATTTATTCTTAATTGGCCTTGATCTTGTAAAGGATAAGAAAGTTTTAGAAAAAGCATATGATGATTCTGAAGGTATCACATCAAGTTTCAATCTCAATGTGTTGTCAAGGATTAATGATGAATTAAGTGCAGACTTTGATCTATCAAAGTTTTCTCATCATGTAATTTACAACGAAGAAAAACAACGAATTGAAATGTATTTATGTTCAATGAAAAATCAAACGGTACAAATTAAAAACGCTGATCTATCTTTAGATTTTCAAAAAGATGAATTAATTCATACAGAACATTCACACAAATATTCTATTTCACAGATTGAAAATATTATGCACAAAGCCGGATTCAAGCTAGAAAAAATCTGGCAAGACAAAACAAAACCATATGCACTATTTTTAGCCTCAAAAAACTAGGTGTCTTGGACACATCTAAAGCCAGAAAAGAGCCATCTCTCATCTAGTCTAAAGAAATTTCTATAACTCCCTCTGATTGACATTTTAGGAGTTCCAAAGGATCCTCCTCGTAAGACCTTTTGGTTTGTAAACCACTTGTCGTTGTATTCAGAAAATCCTGATTTAAAACCAGGATATCCAACAAACTCTGATGAAGTCCACTCCCAAACATCGCCTATCATTTGATAACAATTTGATGGACTTTTTCCATCAGGATAGGATCCAATTTCTGAACAGTTCCAAAGATATGATTCTAACAAATTCGCATGTTTTTCTGTTGGCATATTATCTCCCCAAGGATAGATTGTTTTTTTCTGATTATCCTCATTCCAACATGCAGCCTTTTCCCATTCTGCTTCTGTTGGTAAGCGTTTTCCTGCCCATCTGCAATATGCATCAGCTTCGTAATAGCTAACATGACATACAGGCTCATTTGAATTAATTTCCCTAAGACCGATAAAATCTCGGGTAAGCCTTTTTCCATTCTGTTTTTCCCAGTACATTGGTGCTTGCCAGTTATTTTTCTTTACGGCATCCCATCCATCTGATAACCAATATTTGAAATTAGTATATCCGCCGTCTTCAATAAACTCCAAAAACTGTCCATTGGTTACAGGAAAAACATCAATTTTGTAATCATTGAGGAAAACTTTGTGTTCTGGAAGCTCAATATCATAACAATAATCATTTCCAGAATACCCAACAGTATACAAACCTCCTTTAATTTTCACTGAATTTTTTTCAGTAGGTAAAGATTCTGGAGGAGAATTTTTTCTAATTGGTCTGTATTCATCTGCAAGTAGATGTTGCAAATCATAAACCAATAATTCTTGGTGTTGACATTCATGATGTAAACCCATAGTTACAAGATATTTGATTTTGTCATTAATTGTGGTGGATTCAAGAAACTTTATCACTCTTTGGCTAACTTCATGAAAATATTCAAAAATTTGTTCTACAGTTGGCCTTGATGCAATTCCTCGCTTTCCCTTATCATGTGGCTCTCCAAATTGTCTATAGTAGGAATTCAAATATTCTGAAAACTCTTTTGAATTAAACTCGTAATTTTCATTCAGCTTACTCATAATTACCTCGTAAAGCCAGCTTACATGACCAAGGTGCCATTTTGGGGGACTCGTATAATATGCAGTTTGAACTACGAAATCGTCTTTTTCCAAAGTTTTAACCAATTCCAGAGTTCGAGCACGGGTTTCATTGAATTCAGTAAGTAAAGATGATGATTTTTGTTCTGAAATTGCAGTCATGGGCTATCACAGAATCTATAGTTTATTACGTTTTTTCCTAATATCCTCTTGCAAATATAGGTGAAAAAACGCTCTCCTCTTTACAATAAACACATTTTGATTTTTCGTCTTTGCTATCAAATGGAATTACTCTAATATCTGCTCCAGTTTCTTCTTTGATTTTTTCTTCACAGCTTTCCTTGCCACACCAAGGTGCATAATAAAAGCCTCCTTTTTCTAATCCAGATTTTAATTTTTCATAACTATCTACCTTGAATGTATTTTCCTCTAGAATTTTTTTTGCAGCTATAAACATTTCATTATGAATTTTATTTAGAATGTTAGGAATTTCCTTACTAATACTATCAAATGGGATATCTATTTTTTCTTGATTATGTCTTTTTGCAATAACTACTTTTTGTTTTGCTACATCCTTAGGACCAATTTCGATCCTTAAAGGAATTCCCCTTAGTTCCCAATCATGAAATTTAAAACCAGGTGTTAATTCATTTCTTTTATCAACAAATACTCGAAGATTTTTTTCAGTTAATTCTTTTTCAATATTTTTTGCTTTTTCTGTTACAGTTTGAGCATCTTTATCTGAATAATATATTGGAATAATTACTACTTGAATTGGTGCAACTTTTGGTGGAAGAACAAGACCTTTATCATCCCCATGAACCATGACCATTCCTCCAATTAATCTCCATGAAACTCCCCACGACGTTTGCCAGCAATAATTTTCAACATTATCCTTATCTGAAAATTTTACTTCAAATGGTTTTGCAAAGTTCTGTCCTAGGAAATGGGAAGTTCCCATTTGTAGTGCTTTTCCGTCCGGCATCAGAGATTCCATAGTTGTTGTATAAACTGCTCCAACAAACTTTTCTTTTTCACTTTTTTTGCCTAAAACCACAGGTATGGCAAATTCGTCTTCAACTGTTTTTTTATAAATTTCTAATATTTTTATTACTTCTTGTTCTGCTTCTTTATCTGAAGAATGAACAGTGTGTCCTTCTTGCCACAAAAATTCCGAATTTCTGATAAATGGCTTTGTTGATTTTATTTCAGCCCTTAATGCAGTATTCCAAAAATTAATTTTCAAGGGTAAATCTCTCCAACTTTTAATCCATTTAGAATAAAGTGAATATGCTAATGTTTCAGAGGTTGGTCTTAATGCTAGTCGGTCCCCAATTTCGTTATTTCCTGAATGTGTCACCCAAAAAGCTTCTGGATTAAATCCTGCAAAATGTTTCTTTTCCTTTCCCAAAAGAGATTCTGGAATTAATGTTGGTAAAAATCCATTTCGTATTCCTTGCTTTTGAAATTTTATATCAAGTGCTGATTTGATTGATTCCCAAATAGAATAACCATCTGGCCTTAGGACGATTAATCCTTTAACTGGTGCATAATCAACCAGTTCTGCCTTTATCACCACTTGAGTATACCATTCACTAAAATCATCTTTTTTTGAAGCAGTAATTCCGATTTCTTTACTCAATTTACCATCTCAAGAAAATCTATCTTAATGAGCTTTTCTTGGTTTAGAGGGGATCTCCTTTACAGAGAACCTTTCCCATTACCCTACTTTGAAAATTTGGGCAAACAAAGCATTGAACAAAATGTATTTTTTCTTTCAACACTGGGCAGTCAACAAATTCTTGCTTCATTTTTTTTAGCATTTTTGGACTAACTCCTTTAAGCTTTAGTTTTCCTTTATCATCCATCATTCCTGATTTTTTTAATTCAATTTTAACATCATCAGGAATTTTTTGCCGATCTTCTGTGGTTTTTATCTCAACTTCATATTTGTGCTCAAGTTCTGCCATAACCTGTTAACTAAACAGGTTTGATTTATTGATAACGGTGGACGATTTAAAAAATTAAACTTTAATATGGTTTAAAATTTATCTCTCAAGGCAGAAACTAATTGCTTATAATTTTTGATGTTGAAGGAGTTCTTTTTGATGCTGAATACTTGCCAATTCTTGCGGAAAAGATCAATAAAGATAATGAAATTTGGGAAATAACAAAAAAAGGAATCCAAGGAGAAATTAATTGGGAAGAAGGACTCAAAACTAGAGTTGATTTACTCAAAGGATTAAGTTTAGAAACCTGTCAAGAAGTTGCTAATTCTCTACCTATTATGACTGGTGCAAAAGAAGCATGTAGCGCATTAAAGGCGGCAGGATGGAAGCTATTGGCAATTTCTGGAGGATTCACAATTATGACTAATAGACTAAAGGAGGAGCTAGATTTGGACTATGTTTATTCAAATGAATTAATCTTCAAAGATGGTAAACTCGATGGTGTAAAGATAAACGTTGATTCTGATAAATCAAAATCTGCAAAAATTAAGATCGAAGAATGGAATGAGAAAAAAGAGAATATTGTTGTAGCAGTGGATGGTGCAAACGATGTTAAATTGTTTGATATTTGTGGATTAGGGATAGCATATAGAGCACAAGATGTTGTAAAGGATCTTGCATCAGTAACTCTTGAAGAAAAAAACCTCTCTAGAATTATTGATATCATAAATGAACATTATAATCTTAAGCTAGAAGCACCAACTTTAGCGTAACCAATAATTAGGTTATGACAAAATAAACTGAAGTTGAGCATTGTCAGAATTAGAAATAGTCCCCATTAAAATAAATAAAGAAATTACGAGAGGAGACGATCTCACAAAGTTAATTTTATCATCCTATTCGAAATCAAAATTCAAAGATGATGATATACTGATAATTTCTCAAAAAATAATTTCTAAACAAGAAGGGAGAACAGTTGATCTTTCATTGGTGATCCCCTCAAATCTTGCTCTAGGAATTGCCGCAGAATACAAAAAAGATCCTAAATTAGTTGAAGTAATTCTATCTGAGTCTAATAGAATTGTTAGAATGGAAAATGAAGTTATAATCACTGAAACGAAAAATGGTTTTATCTGTGCTAATTCTGGAGTTGATGAGAGTAACACCGAAGATGGTTATGTGACTATGCTTCCACTCGATTCTGATAAATCTGCACAAAACATAAAACAAGAAATTTTAAAAAAAACTGGTAAAAATATCGCAGTTCTGATTACCGATACTTTTGGTAGACCATTTAGAATGGGGCAGACCAATTGTGCCATAGGTGTATCTGGAATTGATTCTATTCTAGACTATAAGGGGAAAAAAGATTCTTTTGGAAAAACACTTCGTGTAACCGAAATCGCGATTGCTGATGAGTTATGTTCAGCAGCTGAATTGGTTATGGGAAAAACACTCAACAGTCCTGTGGCCATTGTTAGGAATTTCAAATTTCAAAGAAATAATGGTACAGTAAATTCACTAATGCGTCCTGAAAACGAAGACTTTTTTCGTTAAGGAATATTTTAAGAAAAAATCAAAGATAAGATTATAATTGTTAATGAAAAATGCAAATTGTAAATGGAAATTAAAGCAGAATTACACAGTCACAATATTTACTCTAATTTTCATTTAGGAAAAGATGAATCACCATACGATTGTAACATATCATTTATGGAACAACTAGAACGATCAAAAGAGTTAGGTTTGAATGCATTGTTTGTGACAAATCATAATACCCTAGATGGGTATGCCCAATTACTTCGATACAAAAATGATCATGACAAGTTTAAAGAAATCCAAATTTATCCCGCAGAGGAAGTAACAATTGATTCAGGTTCTCATGTGTTAGTTTATGGAATTCATCAAGAAATTAAGTCCGGTATAAGCCTAGAAGAGGTAATTGATGAAGTTAAAAAACAAAATGGAGTCACTTCTGCTCCTCACCCTTTCGGTATTCTCAATGCAGTAAGAGACAATGCCAAAAAATGTGATATGATCGAAGTCTTCAACAGTAACAATGTTGATGTAATTTCAAATGCTAAAGCCATTCAATTTGCTGATGAAAATAATATGATTGGTGTAGCAGGTAGTGATTCACATGTACTTTCTACTTTTGGCAGATGTGTAAATATGCTCGAGACTGAAAATAATCTTGATGACATATTATATTCAATGAAACATAATCAAATTTCAATTCATCAAACAGGATATGCTAAACAAAGTGAAATTATGGAACACCTAAAATACAAAATGAATAACTCTAAGGATTATGTAACGGAATACATCAATGAAAAACATCCTAATTCTAAATGGCTTTTTTCATTATTAATTAAAATGTATAATCATAATCCAGATAGTTATCTATGGTTTTTATTCTACCGAATTGCTTTTTTGTTTATGAAAAGAATTTCAAAAAAGATTAATTTTCAAAACTTAGATTCAAGTTTCATGAAAGATAGAAACCTTCTTACGATATTTAAGATGGCTATTTGAGAAAAAGTAGGGTAAGCTAAACTCGAATATCTATTAATATAACAGAATTATGATCAAAAATTAGGTGAATAAACATTAGTGAAAATTCTTCTAAATTAGATGCAACTGGTTTATTTTGCCCTGAACCAGTTTTTCGCACAAAGATAGCTATAGAAAAAATGCAAGTTGGAGAAGTTCTAACTGTACTTGCAGATGATCCAGCCGCAGAAGATGATATCTCAAGATGGGTAACTCGCAATGGACATGAATTGTTAAACATGAAAAAAAATGACAACGTACTAGAGTTTTCAATAAAGAAGGTGAAATAATTTAGCAACTAAATCTGTAAGTGATACTGAGATTTTAAGCAGAGTAGGAAATACGCCCCTGGTAAAATTAGATTCACTTTCATCTGATGATGTAGCTTATTTTGCAAAACTAGAAGGCCATAATCCATTTGGTTCTGTAAAAGACAGAGCAGCTTATTGGATGATAAAAGATGCTGAAGAAAAAGGAATTCTAAAAAGAGGGCATAGTATCATAATTGAACCAACTTCTGGAAACACAGGTATTGCTCTGACTGGAATAGCAAATTTGTTAAATTACAAAGTTGAAATCGTAATACCTGAAAAAGCAAGCAATGAAACTAAAGACATCATTAGATCATTAGGTGCCAAAGTTTACGAAACCAGTGACGATCTTTGTCCAAAAGTTGGCGCTGGAACAGATCAAAGCATTGCTCTAGCAACCTCTATTGCATCATCACGTCCTGATACGTATTATTCTCCCAATCAATATGCAAATGAAGCTAATTTTATGGGTCATTACAAAGGAACTGGCCCAGAAATATGGGAACAAACCGATGGTAAGGTTACTCACTTTTTTACAGGTGTTGGAACCGGTGGCACCATAACTGGAATTGGAAAGTTTCTAAAGGAAAAAAATCCCGATGTTAAAATTATAGGATGTCAACCACAGAAAGACCATATGATACAAGGCTGGAGAAATTTCGAAGAATCAGCAAAACCAGATTTATTCCTTAAACGAGAAAATGTAGTTGATGATTGGGTCTCGGTTACAAACGCTGAGGCATTTGGAGTTGTAAAGGAGGTTTTTGAAAAAGATCGTATGTTGATTAGTCCTTCATCTGCTGCAGTTTACGCAAGTATGAAAAAATACAAAATTGATTCAGGTTATGTAGTGGGAATTTTTGCAGATGATGGAAGAAAATTCAAAAGCATTTATTCTAAACAAAATGTCATGACTGAAGAAGAATTTGATCAAGCCCTTAAGAATGCAAAACACATGTCCGAAATAGCATACATGTAATTATTTTCTATTTTGTATTTTTGCAACCAATGAATTTAGAGAAAAAGGTTTTTGTATAATTTCTACTGATTTTTTGATTAAGTCTTTTGCGTTAAGTAAAGATCCTATATCATAAGCTGATGCAAAAATAATTCTTTGATTAGGCCGTTTTTCTAAAATTTCCTGTGCAGCTTCAGCTCCACTTTTTTTTGGCATGTTATTATCCATTAAGACTACATCAAACGGATAGGATTTTGTTTCATTTTTCATAGCTTCAGTATATTTTTTTACACACTCGTCTCCATCTCTTGTAACTGTCACAATGTGACCATTTTTTTCAAGAATTTTTTCGTATTGTTTTACAGTAAAAAGATTATCTTCACCAATCAATATACTTAACGCCATTTATGATAATTTATTTTAGTGAAAGTTTAACCTAAGGTTGTTTGAACTAGACAAACAGAAAAAATTTAAATTTAATTTGTAAAGACTTTAACAAGTTTTTGCAACTTGGATTTTTGTGAAATAGGTAATGAAAATTCAAATGTTGCTCCCTTTTCTAGGTTATTTTCAGCATTGATTTCTCCACCATGAGCTGTGACAATTCCCTTACATAAGAAAAGTCCAAGACCCGTACCACTTTGACTATCCTTTCCTTTTGTTACAAATTTTTCAAAAATCTTAGGCAAAAGATCTTCAGGAATTCCAGAACCTGAATCCGAAATCCTAACTAATACTTTATTTTCGTCTTGGAAGACATTAGTAGTTATTGAAATTGTTCCTTCTGATGTAAATTTTATAGAATTATTTAGAAGATTCCTAATTACTTGCCCAAATCTAATTTTATCAATTTCTATTTCTATATTCTCATCAAGATTTTTTTGAATTTTTACATTTTGATTTAGGTTCATTTTTAGTTCATTTACTTCTTTCAAAATAGAATCATTGATAGGAATTTTTTCAAATTGAAGCTTCAATCTACCACTTTCAATTTTACTTACATCAAGGACTGCATTTGCCAAATCTTGTAACTTTTTTGCCAGTTGAGTAACGCCATCCCATGCTTCATTTTGATCAATATCGCCAGATTTTGCCAACTCTGCAAATCCAAAAATTGGTTGAATTGGACTTTTTAGTTCATGAGACGCTATTCCAATGAATTCATCTTTCATTCTGTCCAATTCTTTTAATTTTTCATTAGCATTCTTTAATTCAACAGTCTTTGAATCTACTTCTTTTTTCAAATCCTTGTTAATTTGATTGATAAAGAATCCCAAGGTTGCAGCAATTGCCCCAACCATAGTGACAATAATGATTTGTCCTATGATAGAATCTCTTTCATTAGCTGCGATTTGACTCGTAGAATAATCCGTTAGCGTTGAAATAATTTTTAATCCAGAATCAATCTCACTCTGTAACTCTACCTCAAATTGGTCTGTTTTTTCTAATAGTGCCGATACATCTTTTATTTTACCAGAACCAAGAATCAAAAATATACTATCTGCAGTATTTTCATATTCATTATGAATTCGTTCAATTTCTACAAATTTTTGAAAAAAGACCATATACTGGGAATCATTATTTTCAAATGATATCATTTCAATTCCTCTTTGAGCAACTGTTTTACCTCTAGAAATCTCTGATTCAATGTTACCACTTCTCATCCAAAATTCTTCTTTTGATTTTTGCACTTCAGAAATTATTCCAGTATCTGAAAGTCTTAGAATTTTTTCAAAACTTTGTGCCTGTTTTGAATGATGTAATCTGATTTCAGATAAAATTTCAGTCAGTGGAACATATTCTTCAGAAATTTCATTAATTTCTAGACTAACCTTTGACATCTGATGTAGTCCAAATAATACTGCAACTCCTAAAAGTAAAATTATTATTCCAACCGAACCGCCTATTTTTAAACCAGTTTTTGTTTTACCAACTAACATTTACTTTCCCTCAAACATTCATTTTATTTTATTGAGACACTCTTGATATATGCCATCTATGATTCGTTTCTAGATTATCTCGTATCTGTAAACGTTTGTCTAAAATGAACAGACTACCCAGTATTGAAAAATCTAAGATTATTATTCTGACAAATATTTGTCGACTTCAATTGCTGCCATGCATCCAAAACCTGCAGCAGTTATGGCTTGTCTATATCTGCGGTCATGAACATCTCCTGCAGCAAAAATTCCCTCAACATTGGTTTTCGTATTTTCTTTTAGAACAATGTACCCTTGATCATCCAAATTAATTTGACCTGCAAACAGTTTCGTATTTGGATCATGACCTATAGCTACAAAAATTCCACCTACGTCAAGTGTAATTTTTTCATTAGATTTTGTGTCTTTGAGAACTATTTTTTGTACTTTTTCATTTCCTTGAATATCTTCTACTACCTTATTCCAATAAAATTTAATTTTTTTATCTGCAAATGCTCGTTCTTGCATCACTTTACTAGCTCTTAGCTGTTCTCGTCTATGTACCAGGTGAACAGTTGATGCAAATTTTGTAAGAAAAGTAGCCTCTTCTATTGCAGAGTCTCCTCCTCCTGCAACAACCAGCTCTAGATTTCTAAAAAATGGCCCATCACAAGTAGCACAATAAGATACTCCTTTACCCGCAAAGGTCTGCTCACCTTCCAAACCAAGTTTTCTTGGATTAGCTCCAGTACAAATGATAACTGTTTTTCCTTCATATTCTTCTGATGCAGTAAGAACTTTGAATGGTTTGTGTTTAAAATCAACATTAACTACTTCGTCATCCACAATTGTTGTACCAATTCTTTCTGTTTGTTTTCTCATTTGGATCATCAAATCTGGCCCCAAAATGCCTTTTTCAAATCCTGGGTAGTTTTCAACATCTGTGGTGTTTACTAATTGTCCTCCAGGAAGAATTCCAGAGAGAATTAGTGTATCATGTCTTGCTCGAGAACAATAAATTCCTGCAGTGTATCCTGCAGGACCTGCACCAATAATGATTACATCAAACTTTGTTTTTTTCTCATCAGGTTTTTTAGGAGGATCTTGAGAATGATCCTTATCAACTAACTGAGTTTCGCCATCCGTACCTGCCATCATGATTCAAACATTCTATGCCAATAATTTAAATTAATCAGAAATTATTCAAAATTTTTTCATGCCTCTTACAAAGTTTTCCTACTTCTATTTGAGAATACAAAAGATCCTTTTGCCAATGTGGGTTATTTAACCTACATTCCAGCAATTCACAAAAAGGTTCTCCAGTCAAGTAATAGAAAATACATTGCATAACATATCCTTCAGCTATACTTGAGAGGCGTTTATCATGATATTCTAAATAAGTTCCCTGATACTTTTTCTTAACAGAATCAACATTAAGACCCTGAGCCATTTTTGAAATTAATTCCAGATAATATTCTCTAGGCTTTGCTGGGGCTTCAATTATTCCAGTAGTAGAAATAATTGTTGGATTTGAACAAATTATAGCTCTTCCATGAAATCTATAATCATTGTAATCATATGTGCAGGTTAATTTGTTTGTAAAAACAATGTGGAATTGATCAAGATTTGATTCTTCTTTTGAAACAAGACTGTTTACAATTTTTTGAATTTCAAAACCATCATACATTACAATATTTTCATTTTTAGCCGAGTCAGAAAATGTTGCCAATTCAAAGGATATTTCTTCTTTTGTTGTATTGTGGAACTCAAAAGGTTTTCTTGAATTAAAAATTTTACACGATGCAATTTTTTCTGCTATTTGTTCAGTAGATTTTTGAAAAATATTTTTTCGTGTTTCAACATTTATTCCAAAAGTATCTTTTATGAACTGGGCTAACTCTGAAATTTTTAATTCAGGAACTGATGGTTCATCATACAGAAATATCTTAGATATTTTCAATAAACCTAAATTAATTTGGTCAGTTATCTTCCTAACTCTTTTATTTTTGATGCCGTAATTTCTGCAGCTTTTTTACCTGAAAATAACATGGATCCAAAGGTAGGCCCCATTCTGGCCAAACCATGGGTTTCGGTAACTGACATGCCTGCAGCAACTAATCCAGGATAAATCTCTCCAGTTTTTTCTACTACATGTTCTTCTCCATCTTCCACCCACATTGGATTCATTCCTTTCCATTCTACTAACCCTCTATCAACTAGACGTTTTACCGCAACAGAATCATGTCCGGATGCATCAATTACCATTTTTGATTCAAGAGCAATTGGGTCAACACATGTAATATTTCTCGGTAACGCTGATACAGGCATCCAATTTACTACCGCTCCTGCAACTCTGCCATTTTTTAATACCAAATCATCGAATTTTGTTAAATTGAGAAATTTTACACCGGAATCACAAGTACTAGCAATTAATTTTGATACAGCATGAGGTCCTGGAGTAAGGTATAATCCATCTTTTACT
>Ga0209976_10001451_pt1 | contig 13941 bp, 13 predicted proteins | sample SumtaG_FD_182806 | JGI IMG/M metagenome (GOLD analysis project Ga0209976, IMG submission 182806) | Deep subsurface microbial communities from Indian Ocean to uncover new lineages of life (NeLLi) - Sumatra_00157 metaG (SPAdes) (version 2) | ecosystem: Environmental > Aquatic > Marine > Oceanic >...
CAATCTTCTCCGGATTATGGGCGAAGTCGTCGATCACTTCGACACCACGCGCCGTGCCCAATGTTTGAAACCGCCTTCCGATCCCTCTGAAGGATGCAAGCGGCGCGACCATCTCTTCAAGCGGGACGCCCAAGACGCGGCATGTGGCGATGGCCGCGAGCGCGTTTGAGACATTATGCGCACCCGGCACTGGCAGTTCGAATTTGACTTCGGAAACGCGAAACCGGCTCGAGTCCGGTTCAAGCGCGATATCCTCGCCGCGCATGTCGGCGCGCGGACTGAGTCCGAACCGGAGTGCGCCGCCGGCAAATGGATCGAGATTTTCGCCATCGCCCACCACCAGCGCTTCGCGGACCCGTGCCCGCAACGTGGCGAACATTTCCGCGACGTCAGCGATTTCTTTGTGGTCGCGTTGCAGGTTCAAGATCACGCCGATGGCGGGCGCATAGCGAATGAGCGACCCGTCGCTCTCATCGGCCTCAACCACAAGCAGATCGGATTGCCCGGCAAAGGCGTTCCCGGGGAGGCCTCCCGCCGAAAGCTCCGGCAGGTCGCCGCCGGTAATGACGGAAGGATCGCGCCCGGCCTCTTTGAGGATCGTGAACACCATTGCCGTGACCGTGGACTTGCCGCTCGTGCCGGTGACCGCGATGGAGCGTTGCCGCGCCACGAAATGGGCGAGCAGCTCCGAGCGATGGATGATGGGGATGCCGTTGGCGCGCGCCGCCTTGTAGTCCGGCACCTCTTCCTCGACTGCGGTCGAAACGACAAGCGCGGCGCAATCCGGCCCCACCCCGCTTCCGTCTTGGGGCATTGCCGTAATGCCAAGGCGTTCGAGCTGGGCGCGCAACTCCTTGCGCTCGCCGCGGTCGAAGGCCCTGTCGCTCCCGCTCGCCACGCCGCCGGTCATGACCTGAAATTGAGCGAGCGCACTCATTCCGGCCCCTGCAAGCCCGGCATAGTGAAAGCGGTCTTTCCCTCCCGGATCGGGGAAGGCCCGAGGCGCGTGCGCCGCCACCAGCACGAAATCGCCCTCATGGGCGCGGCCGAACAGCTCTGCGATGTCGCGATTGGCGAGGCGCACACAGCCATGCGAGACGGCGCGGCCGAGCAGGTCTTCCTGGTTGGTGCCATGGAGATAGATGTAGCGCGAAAGCGAATCGCATCCCGGGCCGCGATTTACACCGCCCTCGACGCCGTCGAGAGTCAGGATGCGCGTCAGGATCAGGTCGTCGTCGCGTGCGTCTCCACACCAAATCTCGCCGGTGGGTCTACGGGAAGCGAACACCGTACCCGGAACCGCGCCGTGCCCGATGCGCTCGCGGATCCGGTGCCAGCCCGGCGGCGTCCGGAAGGACTCCGCTTCCCCGCCGATGCCGGCCCGCGCCGTGGATACCGGCCATGAAGCGACGGCCTGTCCCGCCTCAAGCCAAGTTGCAACTTGGCGCTCGACATCGACCAGGAGCAGCCGCTCGGGCAACTCACTCGGCGCGCCGGGACGGGAGAGGCAGCTTCGCGCCAGATCGAGGGCGCGGACAGCATTTTGGGCTTCTGGAGGCGTCACGGCGCGCACTCTGCCATAACGGGGCCGCGCGCCGTTACCTCTTTTGAGCCGAGGCCAGAGGCGGTCAGGACCGGGGAAGACGCTCCGGCCCTGACGCGGCTTTTAGCGATTACCAGTATCGGTAGTGGGGACGTCTCCGGTAGCCGTATCTCCAGCGATACGGCTTGGAGTAGCGATAACCGTAATACGGCCGGTAGTACCCGTAAGGATACGGACGCCAAGACCGGTATCCATAGGGGTAATGGCCGTAGCGATAACGGTAACCGCCGGCCTTCTCGACCGGCGTGGACTGACTGGTCTGGTTGGCAAGTTCGCCAAGAGCGGGGAGTGGCCCGGCGCGGGCCTCGCCCGATCCGATCGCCGCGCCAACAACGATTGCCGCGGCGGCAAGTTTGGTGAGGAGGTTTCGCATTTTTTGGCTCCTTCTGCGCCAACCTCCCCCGGCCCGCAAAGGCTAGCGAGCCGCGGTACGGCACACCAGGGCCTCTACATCACAAGAGGGTGATCGTCAGGCGAGATGCCCGGCGGCGGCAATGAGCAGGATCACGATTTCGCCCGTCTGCTCGAACGCGCCGAGGACGTCGCCGGTTTGCCCTCCGATCTGTCTGACGCCAAGCCATGCCATCGCGGCGCCGGCGGCCGCGAGCAGCAGCAAAGCGGCAAGCGTGGCGGCGAGCCCGAGGCACAGCAACAGCACGACGGCACCGATCGCAACGGCCGTGAGAGAACTGCTCTTAGTCGGAACGCCGGCATCGGCCGAGAGGCCGTCGTCACGCGCGCGCGGCACGTTCCGCATGAAGACGAGCATGGCCGCGCGGGCACCTGAATGGGCGGCAATAAGAGCGGCGGCGGCGAGTGCCGGGTCGGCGAGGCTGGCGAGCGCTCCAACGCGCAGCATCAGCGAAAGCGTCAGTGCCGCTGCGCCGTAGGTCCCGATCTGACTGTCATGCATGATCGCGAGCTTGCGCTCAACGTTCGCGCTTGCGCCGAACCCATCCGCAGTGTCGGCCAGGCCGTCCTCGTGCAGGCCCCCGGTGAGGAGGAGCGTGGCCGCGACAGCGAAGACCCCGCAGATGAAGGGTTGAAGACCGAACGCGTGGGCGAGCCAGTAGATGAGCGCGCCGAAGGCGCCCACGCTCGCGCCGATGATCGGAAACGTCCAACTGGCGCGCATGAGCTCGGCGCCCTCGGCAGGGCGAGCGCCAACCGAAAGACGCGTCAAGAACGCTAGGCCGGTCTTAAGGTCCGTGCTAAGGCCGCTCGGCGAAATGCCGTTCGTCATTCCCGTCCCCCACTGGCGCGCTCCCAATTTGAGGCATTCTACTCCGAAATGACGCGCTTCGCCTCAACTGCCGATCTGCGTGCGGCCTGTCTCGATCTTCCCGCAGGCCATGCGGAAGCAGCAGCCGAGGTGGCCCGCCGCGAAGGGACGCTGACCAAGCCACAAGGCAGTCTGGGGCGTCTCGAGGAGATGGTGGCCTGGCTTGCCCTTTGGCAGGGGCGCGGCACGCCGTGCCTCGACAATGTCGAGATTCTCGTCTTCGCCGGCAATCACGGGGTGACGGCGCAAGGCGTCTCGGCCTATCCGGCCGAGGTCACGGCGCAGATGGTGGCGAACTTCGCCACAGGCGGCGCTGCCATCAATCAACTGGCGCAAGTGGCAGGCGCGGAACTGCGCGTCATTGCGCTCGATCTCGATCATCCGACGGCAGATTTCACCGCGGGCCCAGCCCTGGACGAAAACGCGTTTCTCGAATGCGTATCGTCAGGCTATGAGGCACTCTCGCGCGAAGCCGATCTCGTGGTCCTAGGGGACATGGGGATCGGCAATACCACCGCGGCGGCGGCAACCGCCGCGGCTCTGTTCGGCGGTGGGGCTGAGCGCTTTACTGGTCACGGCACCGGCATCGGCGAAGAGGGCTTCCAACGAAAGCGAGACGTGATCGACGCTGCGCTTGCTAAGCACAGCGCAATCCTTGGCGATCCCTTGAGAGTGGCTGCGGCGCTTGGCGGACGCGAGCTTGCCGCCATTCTCGGTGGCGCGCTTGCAGCGCGGCATTCACGAATCCCGGTTCTGCTCGACGGATTTGTTTGCGCCGCTGCGGTCGCGCCGTTGGTGAAGCTTCGAGCCGATGCTCTCGATCATGCTCTTGCAGGTCATCGGTCGGCCGAAAAGGGTCACGGGCTTTTGCTCGAAGAGCTTGGCCTTCCGCCGCTGCTCGATCTCGGCATGCGCCTCGGCGAAGGTTCGGGTGCTGCGGTCGCCCTACTCATCCTTCGCGCAGCACTTGCCTGCCATACCGGCATGGCGACTTTTGCCGAAGCGCGTGTGTTGGGAAAAGACGCTTAGGTCTTGGCGATGGCGTGGACGAAGGTGCCGGTGACATGGCCACGCCGCCCGCCGCACGCGCCGAGTTTCCGGCCCTCGCCGTCGGCAAGTTCAAGCAGAACTTCGTCGCCGCCGTCTGTCGCCAGCGCCGCATAGTGGAACTCGTGTCCGCGGAAGCCTGTCCCCGCTTTCCCGAGCGGGCTGTCGGCAAGAAGCTGGGCTTGGCGATAGCCGAGATGAAGCGAAGGCCTGGCAAAGCTCGTCGCATGACTGAGAAGCCCCGCCATGCGATGCATGGTGCCGGCCCCGTCCTCAAGGCTCTCGCCAAGCACCATGTAGCCGCCGCACTCGCCGTGCACCGGCCGCGTGGCGGCGAAGTGCGCCAGCCCTGAACGAAAATGGTCCGCTCGGGCAAGCTGCCCTGCATAGAGTTCGGGATAGCCGCCGGGCAGCCAGCAACTGTCGCAATGCTCGGGCGGCGCCTCGTCGGCAAGCGGCGAGAAGGTCGCGATCTCGGCCCCGGCCTCGCGCCATCCATCGAGCATATGCGGATAAACGAAGGTGAAAGCAGCATCCTGCGCAAGCGCGATGCGCTGACCTGGCGGGGCGATCGGAACCGCGGACTCGGTGACCGAAAGCCGGGGCGGGGTCGCGAGCCGCTGGATTGCATCGAGATCGAGATGACGCTCGGCAATGTCGGCAAGGTGCTCTAGCCGCTTGCCAAGGTCGTTATGTTCGTTCGCCTGCACGAGACCGAGATGGCGCTCAGGCAAAGCGAGAGAAGCGTCACGCGGGATGGCGCCGAGAATGGGAATGCCGAGTTGCCCAATGGCGTCGGCCACAAGCTTCCGGTGCCGCTCCGAGCCGACGCGATTGAGCACGATGCCGCCGATCCGCACTTGCCGATCGTGAGAGAGGAACCCGCGCGCCAGAGCCGCCGCCGATTGCGATTGACCCGATACGTCGATGACGAGAAGCACCGGCAGTCCGAAACGCGCGGCAATGTCGGCCGACGCGCCGGTCCGGCGCGGTGGGCCGGGAATCCCGTCGAACAGGCCCATCACCCCCTCGATGACGAGAAGATCGGCGCCCGCCGCGCCTCTGGACACAAGTGAATCGATCAGCGCCGGCGTCATCGCCCAACTGTCGAGATTGAAACTTTGACGCCCCGTGGCGGCTTGGTGGAAAGCAGGGTCGATGTAGTCGGGCCCGACTTTGGCCGCCTGCACCGTTAACCCTTGGCGGCGAAGTGCGGAAAGGATTGCCAGCGTGACGGTGGTCTTGCCCGCAGCCGAACGGGGGGCGGCGACGATGAGGCCGGGCGCAGTCATGGGGCAAGGTTCCGGCCGTGACGGCGGGACTGAAGCGCACTATAGCGAAGGGCATGGCTTCGCCGGATCGCCCCCTCCGCTATGGCTGGACCACCAGCACGTGCGCTGCGGCCGCCGCCAAGGCTGCCTATACCGCGCTTCTCACCGGCGCGTTCCCTGACCCTGTCGTGGTGACCTTGCCGCGCGGGCAGCATCCGGCCTTCGCGCTTGCCACCACCGAGCTTGGCGAAGGGTCGGCCACGGCCGGGGTTGTGAAGGATTCCGGCGACGACCCCGATGTCACCCACGGGGCGCTCATTCTTGCCACGGTCCGCCCTGGCGCTCCCCGAACCGGCGTCATATTCCGCGCCGGCGCCGGCGTCGGCACCGTCACGCTTTCTGGTCTTCCCGTTCCTCCAGGCGAACCCGCGATCAATCCGGTGCCGCGCAAGATGCTGCGTGAGGTGATCGGCGAGGTCGCGGGCGAGCATGGAGGCACCGGCGACGTCGAAATCGAAATCGCCATTCCGGGCGGCGAAGAACTCGCTGCCAAGACCCTCAATTCCCGGCTTGGCGTGGTTGGAGGATTGTCGATCCTCGGCACGACCGGCATTGTCGTGCCTTACTCCTGCTCTGCCTGGATCCATTCGATCCATCGCGGCATCGATGTCGCCCGCGCCGCGGGCCTCACCCATATCGCCGGATCGACCGGCTCGACCTCCGAGGAAGCGGTCAAGGCTCTCCACGATCTGCCCGAGACGGCTCTGATCGACATGGGCGATTTCGTCGGCGGGATGCTCAAATATGTGCGCACCCATCCGGTGCCGCGCGTCACCATCGCCGGTGGCGTCGGAAAGATGACCAAGCTCGCTCAAGGACTGCTCGATCTCCATTCGCGGCGCGGCTCGGTCGATCTTGCCGTGCTCGCCCAACTTGCCGAGAGAGCAGGGGGCTCGCGCGCGCTTGCCGAGCGCATTCTTGCCTCGACCACCGCCGCGGAAGCTTTCTCCCATACGAGGGACGAAGGTGTGGCGCTCGGCGATGAAGTCGCCTGTGCTGCGTGGGAGACCGCCGCCTCGGTCTTGGCCAGCACGCCCGTGGAGATCGAGATCGCGGTGTTCGACCGCGATTGCCGGCTCGTCGGCCACGCGCCGTTCAAACAGGCTCACGCCGCGCCCCCTCTGAAGCGGCGGCGATAATCGGCATCGTAAAGCGCGCTGTCACGGAACCCCTCAGCGGCCAAGGCACGGCCGACCAGAATGAGCGCCGTGCGCTCGATCGGCTCGGCGGCGAGCTTTCCGCCGATATCGGCGAGCGTGCCGCGCAAGATCCGCTCGCTGGGCCGGCTTGCCTCTGCCACAACAATGACCGGGCAGCTTTCGCCGTAAATGGGCTTGAGCTCCTCGACGACCTTACCGATGGCGTGGATGGCGAGATGGACGGCAAGGGTCGCTCCTGTGCGGGCGAACGCGGCCAAGCTTTCGCCGTCTGGCATGCGCGAGGCGCGCCCCGGCACGCGGGTGAGCACGACGCTTTGCGCGATCTCAGGTACGGTCAACTCGCACCCTGCTGCCGCGGAAGCTGCGGCAAAAGCCGGAACGCCCGGCGTCAAGGTGTAAGGAATGCCGTGCCGCTTCAGCCTGCGCAGCTGCTCGGCGAGCGCGCTGTAGACCGACAAATCCCCCGATTGGAGGCGTGCCACGTCGAGGCCCTTCTCGTGCGCCCCCACGAACTCCGCCTCGATCTCATCGAGCGAGAGCGGCGCGGTATCGACGATGCGCGCAGGCCTAGGACAAAAAGACAGGAGCTCGCGCGGCACGATCGAGCCGGCATAGAGACAGACCTGACAGCGTGCGATCAGGTCACGCCCGCGCAAAGTAATAAGGTCGGCAGCACCGGGGCCGGCGCCGATGAAATGCACCGTCATGACGCCTCCTCGGTGCCCGCCAGCGCGCAGGTCACCTTGCCAAGCACGATACGCGGCAAGATCAGTTTCGCCTTCGGACCCGAGGCGGCGAGCGCCGCAGCCTCGGCCACCGAGGGGACGCCCGCGAGTGCAAGCACGCGGTCTGACCAGGTCGCGCCGCGGGCGCTCGCGATCTCGAGGTCCACCGGCGCGACGAAGACAAGCGGCACCCCGCGTGCGGATGCTGCTTCCGCGATTCCCTTCTCCTCACGCTTGCTCGTAGCCGTCGCCATCAGATCGATTCGCGCGAGCGGACGGCCCGCACGTTCGAGCGCCGCACCGATCGCAGCCTCGATCTCGGTTGCCGGCACGCCCTTGCGGCAGCCGATGCCTGCCACGATCACGGCTTTACCCATGCCCATTGCGTCACCGGCATGCTTGAGCGCCATCCGGTCTTACGGCCGATCTCCTCGGCGCGCGAGACCTCGATGCGCGTGAGCGAGCCGCCTCGCGCGGCATGACATGCGATCAGCTTGGTCTCGGTCTCAAGCGTGACCGCATTGACCACGAGCCGCCCGCCGGGACGAAGTGCTGCGATTGCATTATCGACCATGCCGTTCTCGCTTGCGCCGCCGCCAATGAAGATGGCATCGGGCGCATCGAGGCCTGGAAGCGCCTCAGGCGCGCGGCCCTCGACCACTTCGAGACCGGGGACACCGAAATAGGCGGCGTTTCGCCGGATGCGTGCGGCGCGGTCGGCGCGGGCTTCAATCGCAACGGCGCGGAGAGACGTGTGCGCGAGCATCCATTCAATCGCGACAGAGCCTGAGCCGGCCCCGATGTCCCACAACAGCTCGCCCCTGAGCGGCGCGAGCGCCGAAAGCGTCACGGCGCGGATCTCGCGCTTGGTGATCTGACCGTCATGCTCGAACAGGGAATCGGCAAGTCCTGGCGCATAAGCGATGATGCGCGCGCCCGCCGATCCCTTAACCTCGATGGCCACTGTGTTGAGCTCGGCCACCTCGCCCAAATCGAAGCCTGCGGCGGTCGTGGTCCGGACGCGTTCTCTTGCTCCGCCGAGCGCCTCGAGAACGGTGAATGTTGAATCTCCGAAACCGGTTTCGGCAAGGAGCCGCGCCAGCGCCTCAGGTCCGTCTCTGTCTGAGGTGAGCGCAAGAACGCGCGCACCGGGATGAAGCTGGGGCCGTATACGGTCGAGCGCGCGCCCATGCACCGAGAGGAGCGCGGTGTCGGGCAGCGCCCAACCGAGCCGCGCCGCCGCGAGGCTAAAGGCCGAAGGCGCCGGAACCACCAATGTCTCCTCGGGCTCAACATGGCCGGCAAGCACCGAACCCACGCCGTAGAAGAACGGATCGCCCGAAGCGAGCACGCAGACCTGCCGCCCGCGGCATGCAAGAACCTCGTCGATTCCTCGTGCGAACGGACTTGGCCAGGGCTTTGCCTCGCCCCTGATAAGGGGGGCGGCAAGACCGAGGTGGCGGTTGCCGCCGAACACGATGTCGGCGCCGGAGACGAGGCCGCGGGCGACGGCGCTCAAGCCGTCGATCCCGTCTTCGCCGATACCAACGATGGACAGCCAGCGTGAAGGTGGGGCAGGTTCAGCCATGACCGGTTCAGCGCGTCCCATGCGCATCCTCATTCTTGGCGGCACCGCCGAGGCGCGGGCTCTTACGCAAGCGCTTGCCGTGCGCGCTGAATACGCGGCGACAGTGTCGCTTGCGGGCCGCACCGCCGAGCCTTTGCCGCAAGCGGCACCTGTGCGCAGCGGAGGCTTCGGCGGCGCCGAAGGGCTCGCCCGCTATATCCGTGACGCAAGCGTCGATGTCTTGATCGACGCGACGCACCCCTTTGCCGCTGCGATCTCTGCCAATGCGGTGCGCGCCGCAGAGAGCGCGAACGTGAGGCTGCTCGCTCTCAGGCGCCCGCCCTGGAGCAAGGTCGCCGGCGACACCTGGACCGAGGTCGAAAGCGTGGACCAGGCGGTGAGTGTGCTCGGACAGGCACGTAAGCGCGTGTTCCTCGCGCTCGGCCGCAAGGAGCTTCAGCCCTTCACAGCCGCGCCCCAGCATTCCTACCTCGTGCGCAGTGTCGATCCCGTCGATCCGCCCCTTGGCGTACCGCACGCGGCCTACATCGCTGCGCGCGGCCCCTTCAGCGAGAATGAGGACCGTGCCCTGCTCGCGCGCCACAAGATCGAGGTGATCGTTGCCAAAAACAGCGGCGGCGAGGCGACTTACAGCAAGATCGCCGCAGCGCGAGCGCTCGGTCTGCCGGTCGTCATGCTGAAGCGTCCGGCCCTGCCCGATGTCGCCTCGGTCGCGACGGTGGAAGAGGTTCTCGACGTTCTCGATCATACGCTGACGCTCTCGACCGCCCGCGGCGTGTAGACCAGCGGACTCAAACCCGGCCGCGCGATCACGCGCGTGTCGCTCGACCCGACGATAATGAGGCTTGCCATGTCGGCGGCAACGCTGTCTGCATCGGCAAGCGTGGTGACGATCAGACTCTCGTCAGGCCGGCCGATGGCGCGGCCGAAGACGACCGGCGTGGCCCCGTCGAGACGGCGTGCGAGAAGCGAGAACGCCTTGGCAAGCTGCGAAGGGCGCGCCCGGGAGACGGGGTTATAGAGGGCGATCACCAGGCTTGCGCCCGCGGCGGCATCGAGACGCCGCTCGATCAGCTCCCATGGCTTTAGATTGTCGGAGAGCGACAGCGCGCAGAAATCGTGGCCGAGCGGCGCGCCAACCCGCGCCGCGACCGCGAGCATGGCTGTGATGCCGGGAACAATGGCGAGATCGAGTTCGCGCCAAGCCTGAGGGCCGGTTTCGATCGCCTCGCAGACCGATGCGGCCATGGCGAACACGCCGGGGTCTCCGCCCGAGACGATGGCCGCAGATCCGCCTTCCGCCGCTTGTCGGAGCGCGGCTTTCGCGCGGGCGCCTTCCTCGCGGTTGTCAGAGGCATGGCGGCTCTGGCCGGGGCGAACCGGAACGCGGTCGAGATAGGGCCCGTAGCCAAAGAGCGCGTCGGCCGTTTGAAGCGTCTCTTCCGCCTCGCGCGTGAGATAGCGCTCATCGCCGGGGCCAAGCCCGACGATTGCGAGACGCCCGCTCAACTCCGTCCCTCCCAACCCGGCACCAGCACCATGGCGAAATAGGGCGCGGCCGTATCGAGCTTTTCGGCAAGTGGAATCACCGCCGCGTTGGTCATGGTGCCGCGCTCAACATAGATGGCGCGGTCGAGCCGCCCGGCGCGCTCAAGCGCACGCCGCACCTTGGCAAGATGCCGGCCAATCTTCATCACCACCGCGGCGTCGGTGTCTGAAAGCCGCCGCTCGAGTTCATATTCCGGGAGCGTGCCGGGGAGCACCGTGAACACGTCGTCGCCTTGTGCGATCGGCGTGGCCGTAGCCGACCAGCAGCCCGACATGCCGGTGACCCCGGCCACGATCTCGGTCGGATAGTGCGAAGCGAGCCTGACATGAAGATGCATATACGAGCCGTAGAACAGGGGATCGCCCTCGGCGATCACCGCGACCACGAGACCTGCGTCGAGACGCGATGCGATCTCTGCCGCCGCGCCGTCGTAGAATGCGCAGATCGCCTTGCGATAGGCGGCGTCGGCTTTCGGGATCTCGGTCGTCACAGGATAGAGCAGAGGCAGCTCCTCGACGCCGTCCTTGAAATGGCAAGCCGCGATGGTCCGTGCGTTGCTCGCGTTCCCCGCTTTGGCGAAATGAGCGACGATGTCGGCCTCTTTGAGCGCCGCGATCGCATTCAGCGTCACGAGCCCAGGATCGCCCGGCCCGACGCCGATACCGATAAGACGGCCGCACGCGTTCATATTCCCTCCTTGGCAAGCGCGTTCACGGCTGCCGCCGTCATGGCGCTCCCGCCCATCCGTCCGCGCACGATCAGGTAAGGCACGCCGAAGCTGTTGGCGGCGAGCGCCTTTTTGGCTTCCGCCGCGCCGACAAAGCCGACCGGAATGCCGAGGATGGCAGCAGGACGCGTGCCACCGGATTCAAGCTTCTCGAGGAGATGGAACAGCGCCGTTGGCGCGTTGCCGATGGCGACGAGCGCTCCGCCGAGCCGGTCGCCCCACAGCTCAAGGGAAGCGGCCGAGCGCGTGGTGCCGAGCCTCTCGGCAAGCTCTGGCACCGAGGGATCGCGCAGCGTGCACACCACCTCGTTCTTTGCCGGGAGGCGGGCACGGGTGATGCCGTGCGCCACCATCGCCGCATCGCAAAAGATCGGCGCGCCGCGTTGCAGCGCGTCCCTTGCCGCCTCGACCAGGCCAGGCGCGAATTCGATCAGCTCCGTCGCCGAGACCTGCCCGCAAGCGTGGATCATGCGCACGGCGATTTCCGCTTCCTCCGGCGTGAAGCGCGAAAGGTCCGCCTCGGCGCGGATGATGGCGAAAGAGCGCTCATAGATTGCGGCGCCGCCGCGCAAGTAGTCGGGAGCCTTAAGCATGGACGGCCTCACGCGACTTGTTAAAGAGGCTTTCGAGTTCGGCGATCAGATCGGCAGGATCGGCATACTCCGCCGGCTTGTCCCGCGCCGAGCCGTTCTTGACGATGCCGCAGCCTCGCTCGGTGCCGACGATCGTAAGCGGGGCGGGCTTTGGATGAGCGCAACCCTTGGCGCAACCCGAAACGTGTATGGCGGTGCCCTCGCCGGCAAGCGCCATATTGCGCGCCATCTCCGCCGCAAGCGCGCGCGCCGCGATCAAACCTTGCGCGCAAGACGGAGCGCCGGGGCAGGCTACGATGCGCCGGCGGCTATCGGAAGCTTCCGTCACCAAGCCGAGACGTTCCGCCTCCCGACATGTGGCAACGGCGTTGGCGCCGGTCATTGGGCCGAACAGGAGAGCGCGGTCGGGCGCAGGCCGCACCCAAAGAGCGCCGTTAGCCTCGGCGATCCGGGCAAGCGCCACGAGAGCCCCGGCTTCGGCATGGCCGAACGCAAGACCGAGCCCGAGCCCAAGCGCGCCGCCTTTCAGAGGATGACGGCCTACGGCGCAGGCGCGAGAAGACTTAGGCAACGGGGCTCGCGCAGACCGCTCTTCCGTGAAAGCCGGAAGCACATCTTTCGCGCGGGCCTCGCGCCCACGCGCGGCGATGAGTTCGAGCAGAGCGAGCACGCGATCGGCGGCCTCGCCGGTTGAGATAGTGGCGACCGGCACCGCCGAGGCCGCATCGCCCGCAAGCGCGAGCTGAAAGCTTACGCGCGCACCGGTTGGGATCGCACGGAGCCTGATGTCAGCGGCAAGCGCGTCGAGATCGATCCGGCCGCCGCCATCGACGACGACAGCAACCTTGGGTGCCAGTTCGATATTGGCCTCGGCGATGGCCCGGCGTAGCTGTGCGGCGAGGCCATTGGAATCGATCAGAGCAGCGGGATCGTCAGGCAAAGGATCGGCGATCACCGGCACGCCTTCGCCGGTATCGACATCGAGCGCGGCGATGGCGGCGGCCAGACGCGGTGCTGAAACCGGCGAGAGCCCGCGAATCTGAAGGCTTCCGCGCGCGCTCACCTCGATTGTGCCATTGCCGTGCGCGCGCGCTGCCTCACAGAGGCCGATGAAGGAATCGAGCGTCATCGGCGCGTTAGGCAGAAGGCGCGCAAGCAAACCGTCGCCCGTTTCCATCGGGGCCGCCAGGCTTGGGCAAGCGCCACGGGTGCGGATGCGGGTCATAGCGACGCCTCCGCCTGAAGCTCCGCCATTCCCGCATCGAGATCGTTCCGGCGCGGATGCCAAAGTCCTTTGCGCCTTGCCGCTTCGAGCCGTTCGGAAATGGTTCGCGCCGCATCAGGGTTTTCGCGCAAGAGGAAGGCACGAACGTCAGGATCGGCGAGATAGGCCTCATGCACGAGGTCGAACAGCGCGCTTCCCACAGTGCCGGTGGTCTCGGCAAAATCGACCAGACGATCGACCGTTTCCGCAAGTTCGGCGGCGCCGCGCGCCCCGTGGCGCATCATGCCTTCGATAAAGCGCGGATTGGCGGCGCGCCCGCGCACGATCCTGGCAAGCGCCGCTCCAAGCGGCCGCGCCCGCGGATGCGCGGGATCGGTCGTGTCGAGCACGACGAGATCGGCTTCGCGCCCGAGCGAGGCCGCCGCTGCGGCGAAGCCGCCGATATGGGCAGCATCCTCGGCGCCTTCCAGAAGATCGCGGGACGGATCGTCGCTCCCATGGAGAAGAAGATCGGCGGAGGCGACCCGGTCTGTGAATTCTCCCGGTGCGACCGTGCCCTCGCCCTCGGCACCGCCGTAAGCATGCGAGGCCGCGGCAAGATAGGCCGCGCCGATCGCGTTTCGGTCGCAATCCTGTCCGAGCAGTTCCTCGATGCCGGCGCCATAAGCTCCGGGGGCTGTGCCGAAGATGCGCGGCAAACTTCCGCCCCCGTTGCTGCGCGCGGCGCGAGAGGCGGCGGCGAGCGGATTCTCGCCATCGTCTTCGTCGCGCTCGGCAAGAAGCTTGATGGCCGCATCGATCAGCGCGATTTGCGCCGGGAACAGATCGCGGAATAGCCCCGAGATACGCCAGGTGACATCGACGCGCGCACGCCCCATCGCGCCCGCGGGCAGGACTTCGATGCCGGTGACGCGCCCGGTCGCCTTGTCCCAGCTCGGGCGGCAGCCCATGAGTGAGAGACCTTGCGCGATTTCCTCGCCGCCGGTCCTGAGCGTGGCGCTCCCCCATAGGTCGATCACCAGCGAGCGTGGCATCTCGCCATGAGTCTGGAGGTAGAGCCTGATCACGTCGTCAGCCGCGAGCTTGCCAAGCTCCATGGCGGTCGGCGTCG
>Ga0209976_10001452_pt1 | contig 13937 bp, 12 predicted proteins | sample SumtaG_FD_182806 | JGI IMG/M metagenome (GOLD analysis project Ga0209976, IMG submission 182806) | Deep subsurface microbial communities from Indian Ocean to uncover new lineages of life (NeLLi) - Sumatra_00157 metaG (SPAdes) (version 2) | ecosystem: Environmental > Aquatic > Marine > Oceanic >...
TCTTTCCAGAGCCGGAATGATGACTTCATGTACCAGCTGAGCCCTAGCCGCGGCAAAAAGGAGAGCCTCAGAATGCTTACTAATGTCACTGTTACCATGGTCAAGCAGCATGGTCCGTATTTGCTCTGATAGCTTTGTGCTACCAGGCTCCCGGACGACAATAACCTTTTTCCCCAGAACCGCAAGCCGTTTCTTAAGCCGAGCAATCTGCGTGGATTTGCCGGAACCGTCAATGCCCTCAAAGGTAATAAACTTGCCAGTCATGACAGTCCCTCTTTCCCAATGACCAGAACACATTCTCCCTTAGGGGGGGCCTGGTTCACACCAGCCAGTACTTCTCCAACCGTCCCCCTCACCATGCTTTCAAATTTCTTGGTCAGCTCCCGGCAGAAGGCCATACGGCGTTCGCCGAAGTGAGTGAGAATATCCGAGAGGGTATCAGCCACCCGCAGGGGAGACTCGTAGATAACCACCGTTCCTTCAAAGGCAGCCAGAGACTGCAAACGGCCGGCACGCCCCTTTTTCCTCGGAAGAAATCCTTCAAAAAGGAACCGATCGGTAGGCAGCCCGCTCATCACCAGGGCCGCCAGGAGAGCACTGGCGCCGGGTACGGGAATTACCGGTATTCCCCGCTCGGCCGCCAGTTTGATGACGCGGTATCCTGGATCGCTGAGGGTGGGAGTACCGGCATTACAGACCAGCGCAATGCTATCGCCCGCTTCCAGAAACGATACCAACTCCTGCGCCCGGCGCTCTTCGTTATGCTCATGATACCTTATCATACGCTTGGAGATCTCGTGATGCTTCAGGAGAATATTCGTATGGCGGGCGTCTTCAGCAGCAATGAGATCAACCTGTTGCAGTATTTCCAGCGCCCGGATGGAAATGTCCTTCAGGTTACCAATAGGGGTGGATACCACGTAGAGGGTTCCGGCAAGCACCTAAGCTAAGCAGCTCCTCACCGATTTGGCCAGCAGGTCGTACGCCAGATCAATCTCTTCCTGTGTAATGGTCAGGTGCGGACGGAACCTGACGGTACGATCACCGCATCCGATGACAATAGCGCCGTTGTCATATATGGCCGACAATACCGCATCCCGCTCGGTCCCCGACGGCAGGTCGAAGGCGGCGAACAGACCTTTGCCCCGTACATTTGACACATAGCCGGGAAACTCATCGGCCAGGGCCCCCAGCTTTTCCAGCAGGTACTGGCCCTGAGTCCGGGCCCTCTCAACCAGGTTTTCATCCCGAATTACCTGGAGGACCAGGTTGAAGCGCACCATGTCCACCAGGTTGCCGCCGAAAGTGGAATTGATCCGGTTGGATTCGTTGAAGACATTGCTCTCAACTTCATCCAGACGCTGTCCGGCCAGAATACCGCATACCTGACTCTTCTTACCGAAAGCAATGATATCCGGACGGGCATCTTCACCGAAATGCTCGTAGCACCAGAAAGCGCCGGTAATTCCCACACCGGTTTGCACCTCGTCGTATATGAGGATGATCTCTTCTGCGTCGCAGACCTGGCGCAGGCTGACGGCGAATTCGGGGCGGATATGATTGTCGCCTCCTTCACCCTGAATAGGCTCGATGATGAGGGCGGCAATATCGTGGGGGTTGTCGCGAATGGCCTGTTTGATCTCACCCAGCGCCTTCTGTTCCAGGGCCTCCACCTCCTGTTGAACCGCTTCCGTAATAGGAAATCGTAGCCGGGGATGGGTGATCCGGGGCCAGTTAAATTTGGGATAATACATTGTTTTCCGAGGGTCGGGGCTGTCCATCATACTCATCGTATAGCCGGTGCGGCCGTGGAAGCAGTGCTGGAAGTGGATGACCTGGCTGCCTTTTTCGCCCCGGCCGGCGGCCAGGTTTTTTCTCACCTTCCAGTCAAACGCCGCCTTGAGGGCGTTCTCTACTGCCAGTGCCCCCCCCTCGATGAAGAAAGCATATGGCAGGTAGTCCGGGATGCCCACCTCCTCTAAGGCGGCTACAAACTCGGCATACTCGCGGGCATAAATGTCCGACAGGGTAGGCTTATTGATCGCCGCGGCCACCAGACGATCTTTGTTGGCAAGCAGCACCGGGTGATTGAACCCCACGGTCATGGAGGCAAACATGGCGAACAGGTCCAGATACTCCTTCCCGGTAACGGCGTCAACGATCCAGGAACCGTGGCTTTTTTCCAGATCGATAACGGCCTGTAAGCCGTCGGTCAAAGCGTGGCGCCCAATTACCTGGCGTACGTCCCGGGGTGCAATTGATGATGTCATAGCGTTCAAATATCCTCGTTTACCGGTTATCGATTTGCGCCCGCTGTAACTTGCCGCTGTAGTCCACGTAGATGGTCTTGGGCTCCCTGAAGAAGTCATATACGGCCTCGCCGCCTTCGCGATGACCGTTGCCGGTGTTCTTCACTCCCCCGAAAGGCATATGACACTCAGCGCCGATGGTGGGGCCGTTGATGTAGGTGATGCCGGCCTGGATATCCCGCATGGCCGTGAAAGCGGCGTTCACGTCCCGGGTGTAAATCGAGGAGGATAGTCCGTAGTCGGTGGCATTGAGCAGCTCGATCGCTTCCGCCAGATCCCTGGCCTTCATGACCGAAAGCACCGGCCCGAAGATTTCCTCGTCATGAATCTTCATACCTGGAACAACGTCGGAAAAAATGGTGGGCTGGTAAAAGGTGCCGGTGTCCAGAACGCCGCCGGTGGCGAATTCGCCCCCGAGTACCAGCCTGGCTCCTTCTTTTTTCCCAATCCGGACATAGTTATGGATCGTCTTACGCGCGTTTTCGTTGATGACCGGTCCCACATCCACCGTCTCATCCAGACCGCTACCCAGCTTGAGATTCCGGGTGGCATCAACGAGCAGCTCCAGGAATTCGTCGTGGATGGTGTCATGAATAATTAGGCGGCTGGTGGCGGTGCAGCGCTGGCCGGTGGTACCGAAAGCACCCCACAGCACCCCTTCCAGGGCCAGGTCCCGGTCGGCATCGTCCATAACGATCTGAGCGTTCTTTCCACCTAACTCCAGGGAAACCCGCTTCAGCTGTTCCCCCGCGGCGGCGTTAATGGTCCGTCCTACAGCGGAACTGCCGGTGAAGGAGATGGCGTTGATATTGGGGTGGTTTACGATGACTGTTCCTACTTCGCTTCCAGTGCCGTGGACCAGGTTGATGACCTTCGGAGGCACGCCGGCCTCCAATAGGATTTCCACCAGCATAGTGGCCGTGGCGGGAGTATCCGATGCCGGTTTGAAGACCACGGTATTGCCGCTGGTAAGGGCGGGGAAGAGTTTCCATGCCGGGATAGCCATAGGAAAGTTCCACGGCGTAATCACCCCCACTATCCCCAGGGGCAGGTGGGTGGTGAGATTGAATTTGTTGGGCAGTTCCGACGGGACGGTCTGGCCAAACATTCGCCGGGCCTCGCCGAAAGCATAATAAGCTGTATCAATGCCTTCCTGCACGTCACCGCGGGTCTCGGCCAGGACCTTACCCATCTCCCGCGTCTGTATCCGGGCGATCTCCTCTTTCCGGGCCACCATTAAATCCCCGGCCTTTTTCATGATTTCGCCCCGTTCAGGCGCCGGCATCAGGCTCCAAGCCCGGAGGGTTTCCCCGGCAGCCGCCACGGCCCGGTCAACGTCCCTGGCGTTGCTCCTGGGAAAATTTCCCACTATGTCACTATGGAGAGCGGGATTGATGTTGTCAAATCGCTGACCGCTGTCGGATTCGCACCATTCACCCGCGATGAAATTCTTATAGGACTTACTCATCGTGTATCCTCTATCGGCTGGTCATAGTTTGGATTCCAGTGGTCCACCCGTTACCGAGTTGTGAGTCAGTACGAGACTCAGTCATAAATGATCTCTATTTTGTCTAAAGGGAAGCAATCCGCTTTGCATGGCGAAATAATTTACGAAGGAAAGGTGGTGCTTTCAGGGGCTTTTAGTGCCGGGCAACGGTCTCCGGGTCTTTATCGATTATAAGGATTCTGCTCATATATCCAAGTCAAATTTCTGTTTCTTCAATGCAGGCACTTAAAAATAAGTCCGCAAAGTTATAATATGGAAATATGATCGGCCACTCTAAATGCGGCGCGTGGATTTAACTTTATGGTATGGATCTTGAATCTTGCAGCAGGTAAAACAACAATTCCTGCGGATGGCTTCAACTGCTGCATCCGATCCATTCAGTCAGCAAGACCCGACCAGTGGATCTAAGGCGAGGTTTCAGGGTTAAGATCGGAAAAAATTAGCTTGCCGGTAAACTGATCGACCCCGACACGGCCCTTGCTGAAGGATTTCTTCAGGGTCAGCGTGTTGACAGGTCCCTGAATCAGTGTGCCGGCTTCCATCGTGCCGAAGACCAGGATATGGGGGTCATCAAAGCTGTCCAGCCGCTGCCGGTAATAGTCCAGGGTCACTTGCACCCGGGCAAGTTCTTCAGTAATGACCACGTATTCGCCGAAGTCCTTTTTACATGCTTCCAATGACTCATTCATGGAGTTGATGAGTCGAATAATCATCTGTTTCGCCCTTTGTTTCTGGGATGACGCAACTTTTGGATCGCGCAGCTTTTCGATTTGCCGGACCAAGCTATCGCGCGTTCTGTTATACTCCAGGCGACGCTGAAGTATACCGTTTTCAAGATAACTGAAGCGCTTGTCTAGCTTGCTCCGGACAGCTTCCCTGGCGGCTAAATCCGGATCGGATACAAACCTGGCCCCCATCTTGATTCGAGTATTTCCCTTTACATCCTGGACAATCAGCCGGTTACCGACAGTAATTTTCGATCTGGATATGATCGGGGTGATCACCGTATCCATGCACTGGACATCACAGCGGATAATGCCGTTAATAGATACTACATGGGAACCGGCCCAGACCGGAGTGTTTTCCAGGGACCGGCTACGAAGTGACTGCCCTGCCAGAAGTTTAGCATCCTTGTTGCGGGTGGCGTTGTCAGCGGTAAAGGCTATCTGGATATTGCCGGCAGCCTTGAGATACGCTCCGTGGGTGGCTCCTCGGACCACAAGGTTGGACACAGTCTCTACATGTGACCCATCGCCAATGTCCTGCTCCACGATGAAAGCTGTTTCCTTCAATAGCTCGCCGTGGGCACTGCCTACACCTGAAGCCCCTTCGGAGCCATAGACCGCCACCGAGCCATAGACGGTGCAGTGCGCCAGCCCATCAATGCCAGTCACAATAGCGTTACCTTCATCGTTTACGGAGGCATTTTCTCCCGAGAATAATGCGAGATCGATGGATTTATGCTCCCGCAGCAGGCGCTCCTGACCGTCAGGGTAGCGAATGATAGCTTTAGGTGGGGTCGCCATACTGAGCAGAGCTTCTCCGGCCTTGACCGGGAAGGAAACGTCCGCCTTTTCCAGCAGCTCAAAGCGTCCTGAACCGGCCACGTCTTCCACTACCGGCAGCTCCAGCCCCATATTAGAAATATGGGCCGGCAGGTCAATTAACTCAGCCCGGGCCAGGGGCACCTGTCCTTCCTGGCCCTTGGAGAGCAGATTAACACCGCTGTCGATAAGACCATGGCGGATGCCACCCTGACCGACGGCAGTCAGGATTTCGTCTTTATCTGTCGGTCCATCGGCGGCCAGCTCCGCTAGAACCAAGCGATTCTTGTATAGTGACGTGAGGTGCAGGACACCGCCGGGCAGGTCCAGTTTTTGGCGTGTAGCCGGTACGGCACTCATGACTTCAGCAGATGGCCCTTGAGCTGGTCCAGCCAGGTCTCGGATTTTTTGATAAAGCCTTCAAACTTCGCAATTTTTTCCTTCAGCTGCTGGCTGCCTGACGTTATCTTCAACTTAGTCAGTCCCATACCATCAAGAATCCCATAGATCTGCTCCATGGTTACGGGCTTCTTAACGAGTTGACAGCCAGGCAGTTTATCCAGTTTGTAGCGGTGAATAAGTCCATCATCAGTATACAGAAAAACCACGGGGGGGCGCGATCGTTTTAGCTTCGCCGCAGCGACATCCATTTCATCCATGAGTGCCTTGGGTTCCACTAGGGGCATCTCAGGATTCATGAATATAGACTCTACCTGTTCGTTGTTATAGGTACGCATCGCATTTGAGTGGGTACTGGCTACAACATACGGCTGCCTGAGGGCCTGAAGCAGCAACTCCAGCATTTCAATCGTCGTTATGTCTTTTTCGATGACGAGAACTTCACCCATCTCAATTACCGTGGTAGTGGCTCGCAATCCTTTCCCAGTAATAGCCGGATGTTAAGTTACCCGTCCGTTGGCCAAATGGTCAATAAAGAATGCATCAGAATTGAATGCTAAGGTGGGCTCGTGGAAAACTTATTGATGCTGGTCAGCAGCTGGCTTGGGCCACTTTCGAGTTGACCGGTTTCAGCCGGCTGGAAAAACGAATCTGCCTCAGGGCAGCACTACCAGGACCAGATACAGGTAAGTCAGGGGCATCACAAACAGGAGGGAGTCGAACCGGTCAAGCACTCCCCCATGCCCCGGCAGCAGGGCGCCGGTATCCTTCACTTCGAAATCCCGCTTCAGGCGGGACTCCACGAAATCGCCCATTTGCCCGGCCCCGCCTACGATCAGTCCCAGGACAAACAAATGCGCTGGGGAAAATATATCCCCGGGCAGAAAACCCGCGGCACCCAGCAGGAACATTGTCAACAGGGCGCCGATCAGCCCGGATATGGTGCCCACCACCGTTTTCTTGGGACTGACCAGCGGCAGGATCTTTTTCTTGCCGAAACGTTTGCCAAGGAAGTAGGCCAGGGAGTCGCAGATCCAGACCGAGACATACAGCGACACCGTCAGCCGGAAGGCCGCATCCACGGTTCCGCCAAAGGTAGAAAAGTCGGCTGAGCGGACCAGGACGAAACTGGCCCCGAAGCCGGCTATCCACAGTACGCCCAGCACATTGACCGACAGATTCGTCCAGGCGGTCCCGGATGGGAACAGTACCTCACCGGTCTGCAGCACTATTACCAGCAGGAATACGATGGTGAACAACATCAATCCCAGGGTTTCCAACGACAGGCCCTGGCCGAAAAGACCAACGCGGCCGGCGCAGGCTGCCAGGAGGGCCAAAGCTGCCAAGTAGGATGGAATAGGTCGTGGCACAAGCCCACCCCGCCGCAGGAGCCTGAAGTATTCCCACAGCCCGAGAATCACGACGCCGGTGATCAGCAGGGCATAAACCCTCCCCCCCAGCCATATGATCAAGAGCAGGGCCGGAATCCCCAGGAAACCGACCAGCAGCCGGGGTTTCAGTCGATCTTCTTTGCTGGCTTGGCCTGGCACGGTCGGAAAAGTTACTGGCCGGACTCTATTAAGGCCAGAATATTGCCCCCATGGCCCTTGTTGATGCGTTCGATCTGCATGAATTACTCCTTGAAAACAGCGGGGTGAAGGTAGGGCGGAAGAACGGCGGCGGGCAAGGGGGGTGTATGCAGGATTTCCCCCGAAATGTGCGATAAAACGGGGCCGCGTTGGGGCCTGTTTGGATCTCCCCACTGACCGGGAAGCAGGGCCCGCCGCCGTTTCCTTGTTCGGCTGTATCTATCGCGTTTGCAGCTGGGCTTTGTATTTCCAGTTTAACAGAAAAAGAACACCTAGCAAGACCAGGGGGCCGGAAATTCCCAAATAAGCGCTCCAATGGAATCGTCCCCAGCCCCAGACTATATAGAACAACGCCAAAGCGATGAAAACGATTGCACCAATCCATTCCCAACGCCATGCTATGACTAGTACGATGATAATAATATATACTGGAACTAGATGGATTAGCAGAGCACCAATTGTTTGCCAAAAGCCATATCCTTCACCGAATACGTCTAAGGCAAACATACTAATAAAGATCGCGAAAAGAATGCACATAATCCTCGGAGTCCAGAAGAGAACTCGTTTTATGCTCGGATTCATTGGTTCCTCCTTAGTACTGCAATTTCCCTGTTTAGGTCATCAGAAGTATACCAAATCATATAACGAGAGTTGTCATGGAAATGTCAAAGGATTGTCAAAGCTTTGTCATTCATCGATTCTTCTCTATATTAGGAGAAATGAATGCCAGTGCCCTCGGGCATTCGTCAGGTCGGGATGATTACAGATGCGAAGCTCGATTAATCAGGCGGGACGATGACCAGTGCCCCCCACGGCCCTTGTTGATGCGTTCGATCTGCATGAATTACTCCTTGAAAACAGCGGGGTGAAGGTAGGGAGGTAGAACGGTGGCGGGCAAGGGGGGAGTATGCAGCAGTTCCCCCGAAATATCAGGTGAACATGCAGGGCGCTTCCCCCGCTCCTAGTCCCGCCCGGCGATGTAGATGCCGGATGTGAGTGAATCCCAAATCTGAACTTAAGATCTGGTACAGCTTTTGGGGGCAAGGTCAGTAGACTGGTCAGGATCCCGGCGGGTGAGCTTGAAAAAATGAGGATGTTTAACTAGTCCATGAAAGAGAGCGTAGATGAATTTCTGTCTCAACAGGTCTTGCATCCTAAGCCTAGCATGATTACATTTAGTTACAACTTATGGCTCGACAAAAAGAAGAAGAATCCAGAAATCGAAGCATACGTCTTCCAGTGAGATTATGGGAGATCCTCCTTGATCTTGCTAATAGAGAATACCGAAGCCTTAATGCCCAAGTCTGGATGATGTTAGAAGACTGGCTTGTTGAGCGGGGAAATCTGAAAGAGGAAGATCGGAGGCGGCGTCACACTAGGCGCTAGCTCGTTGGAGAATTGCAGTGGTCCCACTATCCTCTGAGAGAATGATACACTACCGTGATGAACTGTACAAAATTCAAACAAAGTATGCTGATTCAGACGATAGTTTTATCAGGCTGCAATTGCAGGGGGAGTGGCATGATTTGGTTGATCAGTACCTCAACGAGGGAGGCACCAATTATGATCTCATGTATTTTGGCTGGTACGATTCTCTTATTGAACATCCCAAAACCATGGTTTTTCGTAAGATCACTTCTTTTCTAAAACGACGAGGCTCTCGTAAATGAGGCATGCAATGGCAGCCTATAAACAGCGTAAGCACCCCGCCATCGGCGGGGATTGCCGAGCCGAAGGCTTGTCGAAGGAGCTTGCCCTGAGTCCGTCAGCCGACGGACCTGCCCCGACCTATGCACCGGCGGGGCCAAAGGCGGCGGCCTGCCTTCCCGGTCCGGCCCGTCAAGGGTATACATGTCCGGCTTACGTCGGGCCCTTGACCGCCCGCCGCCGTTTCCTTACCGGCTGTTCAATGACTTAACGAAGCTGACTTCTCGTCGTCATTTCATTTGTACCCTGGTTCTGTTTAAAAAATAACCTTGAATCCTTTACCCATAATTGCTATCTTCATCACGTATTTTGCTTTGTTATTATGTCTTGTCGATCATCCTCCAAATTAAGTAGCCGAGAACTCTCTCAAGTCTATGACTTATATTCAAAACAAGACTGGCTAACCAGTAGAGAGAAATCATTAATCAAATTACTATCCGACTGCAACAATTCAAGAGAAAAAGAACTGCTTTTTTCCCTTCTTGAGCGATTTACATACTTGAAATGCGAAGAGTATCAGGCCTCTGTCAGAAACATCATTCAACATATTATCCATACTCCCAATATAAATGAAAACAACACTCAAGTATTGTGCCTTGCAAACGATCCTGAAGCGGATAGCTCACATTATTTCATATATCTTTACAAGTTTTACTTTAAAGAGGCTGGGTGGTGGAAAATTAAACCACTTGTACGTCCTAAAAGTGTCATTAAGCGAGCAAGTAATCAGCCTAATATATTTATTATTGATGAATTTGTTGGTTCCGGTATTACAGCTCTCAACAGACTTAATCACCTAAAATCTAGTCTAGAGAGTAAAGGCATCACATTATTTTCAATCAAACTGTGCGTTATTGCGGCTATGAATCATGGACTTGCAAAAGTAAAGAATGGTCACTTTGAAGTGTATGCAAACCATATACTGACTAAAGGCATTACCGACCACTATAGTCATTCCGCCTTATCCGAGGCATTAAATGATATGTTTCGTCTTGAGTCTTCACTCATGCCTTCAATCAATGGCGCTGATTTACCATCACTTGGTTATAAAAAATCAGAATCTCTCTTTGGCCGAGATACCGGCATTGCTCCTAATAATGTATTCCCAATATTCTGGTGGCGTCAATACGTCGACGCATCAGAGCGGACTCCTCTTCTATTAGGTTCTATTTAAATTATGAACAAACTCGACAGATTTATTCTCTCTCAGCTTTACAAGAATAACGGTAAGATATTCCTCTTTTCTCTACTAGAGCGATATCGACTTACACCCGCAGAGGTTCATAATTCCTCTACTCGATTATTAAAAAAAGAATTAGTTTCAATTGATGGCTTGATCTTAACTACTACGCGAAAGGGCAAATCCTTTCTTGAAAAAGAAAGATATAATTTATCTTTGTATACATATAAACCTTGGAGATCTTGTCCAGATCATTTTAAACAATCTATTTTGGGTATTAATCAACCCTATTTTCCGAGAATATCTCTATTGGATAGTCATTTTTTTATCGAATTTGCTGTAAGCAGCTAATTTGAAAATGGGCTATGGCGTGCGGATTAGTACAATGGAGTTGTAGTCGCTCCGAGGCTAAGGCCATCAATAGCCTTTATACCAACTTCACTATTTCATTCGTGAAGTTGGTATGACGAGATGTTAAATCCATCGGGCTTTCCCTCTGGCTTTACCACTCGTCCTCGAAACTAATCTCCGCCCGGCGCGAGCGCCTTGCTCGATTAGCATCGAGGAAAGCGTGCATTTTCAATGCACGGTAATGAAGGTAATCCAATCGCCATAGCCCTCTCTTTATTTTATGAGTGATTTCAATAAAATACAACGACTTTGGGAAAAATCATTTAATGATGCTGGTATTCCACAGCATCTGTACGCTGCATATCTTCAATATATTAAATTGCTTACTGAACGTGATATCCCTATAATATTTGAATTTGATCATCTATGCAGGCTACTTGGTAGAAAGAAATCCTACCTTGCTTCTGCCATTAATTCTCCTTGGAATCACTATCGCACCTTCAAAATACCCAAAAGACGAGGAGGGTTTCGAGAAATCAATGCCCCCTATCCGGCACTATTAGAGTGTCAACAGTGGATTAATAGTAATATTTTATCAAAAGTCAATACTCATTCTTCTGCCCATGGATTTCAAAAAAATAAATCTATCATCACAAATGCTTCTGCTCATTTAGCGCAGCGATGTTTACTGAAGGCTGATATAAAGGATTTCTTTCCAAGTATTACTATGCCAATGGTAATTAGAGTTTTTCGGAGGTTAGGCTATACTCTAAACATCTCTATTTATCTATCAAAACTCTGTACTCTCGATAATTGCCTACCTCAAGGAGCGGCAACAAGCCCGTCTTTAAGCAATATAGTTTCTTTTGGAATGGATATTCGATTATCCGCTTTAGCTAATAGCTATGGTATTAATTACACTAGATACGCGGACGATATGGCATTTTCAGGATATTACATTCCTCATAATATTATCACAATTATCAACTCTATTATAAGAGATTTTAAATTTATTCTCAACCCTGAAAAAACCTCTCTATCAGTCGGTAACTCTAAAAAGATAGTTACAGGATTATCTGTTAACAGTGAATCCTTGAAAATCCCCCGCGCATATAAGCGTAAACTTAGACAAGAGATTCATTATATTAGGAAATATGGTTATGCCTCGCATGCAATGAAGAAAAAAATCCGTAACCCATTCTATATCGATTCCTTAAATGGTAAGATACGTTTCTGGCTATCTATAGAACCTGAGAACAAATTCGCTTTAGAGTCAGCATCTCTGCTTTCCAAATTACTTACAACAAATTAATGCAGCATCTAATTAATTCTTGTCTCTCTTTTTCAGTTTGAAGTCGGTAGAACGCTGGGCTGAAAATTCGATATTCTTTTTTACTGTCCCCTATCACGAACCGATTAGGTGTAGATATCAAGATCCTCATCAATTGATAGGATTCATATAACATCCGACTTTTGTAGTTCTGATTGTAGCATCATCCAAGCCATACTGTTCTTTGGGAAAACTTCAAAGATTTCTCTAATCATTGCTACAGCTGTCAAGCAAGCCCATTTCGCAAGACGTTGATCGTTTTCAAAATAGGTAGTCCAGTCCTTACTAAACTTTCCTGGCTCTTTGCATAAGTCCCTTTTAGCCAGAGTTGTAATCAGTTTATGATTCCGATTCATATCAATAGGATTACCTTCCTCATCTGTACGAAACTCATCAGGCACAGGATGAATTAATTGATTTCTAATCTTTATCAATAATGATAAGTCCTGAAACGGTTGACATCCCTTATCAAATCCTTTACCGGTAAAAATAATTTTCGTGATCTGATATTTTCTCGTAACCTGAGTTCTGCTCTCTTCTAATTCCTCTAAGGTTGAAATAAACGTTCCAAACATCTTTCTCTCAGGCCTATGAGTAAATCGTGATAGCGCGACCAGATCACTAATAAATGACTCCAAGCATGCTACGGCAAACACAACAGCAACAATAGCATCGCTGCTGGACCCGTTTTGGCAACGATCATAAGAGTTTTTTACTATGGTCAGTAATTTAGGGAATGTGAAGCTGAGTGCAAAATGCATCCCTTCTTCAGAACTAGACTTAGTTGAAGGCATCGGATTTGTCTCCTCTGATATGAAGGAATCTATATGTTTCCCGCGCCTTCTAAAAGGCAAATTGTCACCCTTTCTTGCCACCTTTTTCCTTTTGTCGACGGGAGCGCAACAGGGCTTTAATCCCGCAGAATGCGGGGCGCGCCAGATGAGCGGAGGTACTGCTTTCAGGGACAGGGTGAAAAAAATCCATGAAATTTTGCCCGTCTTGACAACCAAGAGGAGCTATTCTATGTCTATAATGATAGAATATATGAGATGATATTAGTAGGAGAGACTTAATACTATTACAGAAGCCCTGGAAATGGTATACTTAGCAATAACAGATAACCTCAAACGAAGGAGTGAAGCCATGTCTAGAAGGAAGTTGGGATTAGGTAGTGTATTCCTTACAGTAACATTTTTGGTATTGGGGTGTGCAAGTGTGAATTATATTGGAAATTCGTTCGATCCAACAACGAGCATTGACATGTATTTTTCTGAAGATGAGATAATGCAGGAATACACCGTAATTGGACATGCAATTGGCAGTGGTGTATGGGCCTCCAATGATGTGATTCAAGTAAAATTGATCGAGGAAGCTAAGCTTAAAGGGGCAGATGCTATTTTGATAACTGGGTTGGGTAGGTCAAACGTTCCCACTGGTCCTAACTCCAGCGCGCCCGAAAACCAAATAAACGCATCGTTCTTAAAATATAAATAGCTTAAAAGAACATTTGCCTATCGACGGAAAACCGTGCTCTTGAATCTGCCTTAGCACAACCCATATCGAAGGGATAGGGACTTCGTTTTCGAGCCACTCCCCGACTGATAACTGACCACGCCCAGGGCCGAGGCCTGCCACTTTCTCCCTCTTTGTCTTTTCTCTTTGCGTCCCATCCCCCGCCATCGGCGGGATTCGGCCCGGCTTAGGACGGGCTTGGCGGTTAAATCCTTTGCGGTTCGCTCTTCTCCTTCCTCTCCCCGCTAATAACCAATAACTAACAACTAACCACTCCCTTTTAGCGCACCCCGCGCACCAGGCGCACCGCGCGAAAGACAAGCCGCCCCCGCCGCCTTATATTCCGGCGCCATGATGATTGCAGCCGCAAATTACCCGGTTCACCTGCCATGCCGGGGCGAAATTCTACATAATAGGCCGAAAGCACCCTTTTCAGCCCCCTTACCGTCGAGAACTTTTTTAAAAGCGTCCGGTTCTGGCCTGGTTTTGTCCGGTTTTGCCCCGGTCCC
>Ga0209976_10001453_pt1 | contig 13936 bp, 11 predicted proteins | sample SumtaG_FD_182806 | JGI IMG/M metagenome (GOLD analysis project Ga0209976, IMG submission 182806) | Deep subsurface microbial communities from Indian Ocean to uncover new lineages of life (NeLLi) - Sumatra_00157 metaG (SPAdes) (version 2) | ecosystem: Environmental > Aquatic > Marine > Oceanic >...
CACTCTCACGGGTGACACCTTGACTACGGCAGCTACACCTACGGTGACAGAGCTTGAGGCTAATGATGGGGTTCTTGGTGGCAAGATTAATGCTATCCTTGCTATCCTCGAAGCCCACGGTCTGATGACCGAAGCCTAAGACACTACTGGCCCGGAGGGAGCCATTAATCCCTCCACCTTATTTTGCCGGTATAGCTCAGAGGTAGAGCACTGGTGTTGTAATCCAGCGGTCGCAGGTTCAAATCCATGCTACCGGCTCCAAGAAAAGGAAGATACACGTGGCAGACGTTGAACATAGTGTCCTAACAGACCCAGAGCTCCACGAGCCAAAGGGTGTTAATGCTGCAAACGCTAATGAGGTGTACGTTGCAGATGGGGCCACTGGTGGTGCTCATAAGCAGATTAGCCCTTCAAATATGGTGATGGTCCACAGTGCCAGTGACTTCCCGACCGCTGCGGCTGGTGTTCGTACGCTTGCTGACAACACTATCTATTTAGTTTCAGGCAGTGTCAGTATCGGAAGCGACCGTCTCGTACTGGGAGCCAATACAACTTTAATGGGAAGCTCTCCTCTGCTAGATGGGATTGTCTCGACAACGACCAATGCTTTATTTACTTCCGCTGGAAACTTCTTCATTGAGAGTATGTTCGTAACTTGTTCTAGTGGTGCTGTCTTTGACCTCAACGGAACTGGTGCACAGATCACCTTGATTAGCCAGCTTAGAGTTGTATCATGCGATACTCTCGGAGATATAAACGCCTACGGTACGTACACGATGGTAGATTGTCTTGTCCAAGCAGCTATCACAAATGGTTTTACATTTACTGGTGCGCTTGGTCACGTCCGTATCTCTCAGGGTACCTATAACTGCGCGCTCGGAGTTGTCTTCGATCTCCAGACGGCGACGGCCGATGGGTTTGTCTTCCAAGGGGTGAACATTGACAACGCCTCAGGTGTGACTGGTATCGATATCGCTGCCTCAGGTGCCAACATCAATACAGATGGTCAAGGGATCATTGATAACTGTGTCTTCCTCACTCCTGCTACGGCTACTGCTGGGTATGTCGCGGGAGATAATAAGTGGACGGTGTCAGGATCAGTTGGTGTGCCTCGATCGATTGCGGCCGCACAGGGTTCTATCGTAGACAGTGCTCTCAACACCTCCTTCACTGGTACGGGCTCTGGTAATGAAGTTCTTGTAAACTTTGGTACAGCCTTTGTTCCTGATAATCCTCTGCGATTTACAATCTCTACAGCCGGGCGGTACACCTACACTGGGGATGTAGACGTTGTTGTCCTTCTCACCTCTTCCATCTACTCAAAAATTGCGGGCGGCGCTAGTCGAGACTACAACTACTACGTTGGAAAGAACGGGACGATCATTCTTTCGTCTGTCTCCCAACGAGACTACGATGGCACGACCTTCGGGAGTGTCAACTGCGGGTCGTTAGTCACCCTTGCTACAAACGACTACGTGGAGCTATTCGCCCGAGCGGAGACAGCAACAACTGATCTAAACGTCGATACATGTTCCATCAAGGTTGTACAGGTGAGTCCGTAAGATGGTATCAATGAAGAAAACTCTGCTTGAGATTGTACAGGATATCCTGAACGACCTCGACTCCGATGCTGTGAACTCGATCGATGATACGATTGAGGCTACGCAAGTTGCCAACATCGTAGCTCAGACCTACTTCGATCTAATCACTGACCGCACTATCCCGGAACACTTCGAGCTCTTCCGTCTCACAGCCCTAAGTGATAGCGAGCGTCCTAACTATATGGCGCTCCCTGATAACGTAGGCAACGTGGAGAAGATAGAGTACAACAAGAGCTCTAACAGTGAGCAGGAGTATAAGGAGATACATTGGCGCACACCCTTGGACTTCCTCCGTGACACTGGTTCACGTAACTCCGCATCCTCGGATGTTAAGACTGTCCTTGATTTCAACGGGTCTACTGAGCTCCTGATCTACACTGACCGAATGCCTCACACGTATACCTCGTTCGACAATAAACACATTGTCATGGATGCCCACGTCTTAACGATCGATACAACTCTACAGGCTTCGAAGAGTAGAGGATACGGTGCGCTTATTCCTACAGTAACTCTCACCGATGTCTTTACATTTGATTTCGAGGCTAGGTTTTTTCCTTTCCTCGTAGCCGAGGCGAAGAGCAGGAGCTTCAGCGTTCTTCATAAGACACTAGACCAAAAAGTAGAGCAGGCTGCACGTCGGCACAAAACCAGCTTACAGCAGGAGAAGTATCGTTTTGACAGACAAAAACCGAGAAGCGGAAACCACTACGGGCGGACTTAGTTTCACCGAGGATTGTGATAACCAAGTTATCCTTGGAACAACTCCGAAACGAAAACGAAAAATTAAAATCTTTGTCCCGGTAGGCAGTTTTGCGAGATGGAAGATCACCTACGATAATGGGAAAGCCATCGACGAACTATCCGGTTCCTACCTCTCTCGTAAAGAGGCTATGAAGGCAGTTACTACCTGGGAACGAACCGCTAAGAAGACGGTAGATGCAAAGCAGCACGAACTCTTCGGCGACAAAGAACCTCCGGTACTAAAAAGGAAACCTGTACGTGGCGCAAGAGCTGAAGCAAACACCAGTTAGTACCTTTGTCAAAGGTCTTATCACTGAAGCATCTCCTCTCACATTTCCTGAGAACGCCTCTGTCGATGAGAATAACTGTGACCTCAAGCGGACAGGAGTTCGAGGTAGACGCAAAGGTATTGAGTTTGAGAGCGGGTTCTCTCTGAGTAGCTTCACCTTCCCGGCTGGTACTCTTATCCATTCTCTGACTTGGGAAAATATTTCAGGTGAGGCTGGAGCTGAGTTCCTTGTCGTGCAGGTAGGGGCTACCCTTTACTTCTACGATAAATCTACCACCCCTATTTCTGGAAACGAAAAGTCTTTTACAGTCAGCCTTGCAACGTTCAGTGCAGGTAATGGAGAGAGTCTATCTGGGTCTCGTATCTCTGGAGATAGCATCAACGGTAACTTCATCGTTGTCTCTCCTGCGATCGAGTCCTTTTTCATTGAGTATGATAGTGATCTTGACACTATCTCTACCACACAGATCAACCCTAAGGTCCGTGACTTTGAGTGGCAAGGAGACGTAGCTGGTTACGATGATAAAGTTTCTATTGCCTTAGTGACCGATGAGAGAAAATACGACACCTACAACAGCGGGTGGATTGATGAAACTGACAGCGGGCACGAGGTTCTATTTGGAGGTTCTCAGTCGTATGTAACTACCCGAAATGCTTGGCCCCCTTTAACTCATCCTTGGTTTTCTGGTAAGGAGTCAAGCGGTCAGTTCAATAAGGTAAATTGGGAACAGATCGGAGGGGGTAATTCACTCATCGGTAACGGGCGATTTATCCTAGACCTGTACAGCAAAGATCGTTCTACTGCTTCGTCTGTCCCTGGCCTTGCTACCGAAACTGAGAATGCTAGGTTCTCCGCTACAGTTGGCTATGCTGGTCGAGCTTGGTTCGCTGGTTTGAAGAGTGCAAAGAACGGTTCTAGAGTTTACTTCACCCCTATCGTTGAAAATATGTCACAGATTGGCAACTTCTACCAAGATGCTGATCCTACCGCTGAAACTATTTCTGATTTGATTGATAGTGACGGTGGTGTTGTCAATATTCCCAGTGCCTCCAACATCAGAGCTCTATTCGAATGGGGAAACTCTCTCTTAGTCTTTGCCGAGAACGGTGTGTGGGAGATCAGTGGAGTTGATGGTGTATTCAAGGCCACTGAGTTCAGCATCAACAGAATCCGAGGGGCCATAGGACTCACGAACTCTGCTGCTTTAGTCGATGCAGAAGGTATTCCTTTCTGGTGGGGGCCTACAGGTATCCACACGATCAACCCTAACACAGATTTGACTCTCGCGGCCGGTACCACGGGAACCAGTATTTCAGAGTCTACTATCCAGACTTTCTGGGAAGCAATTCCCGGTGATCAGAGAAACAGTGCCATTGGTACTTTCGACTCTTTAAACAATAAAATTATTTGGCTCTATGGTAACGACAGTCTCATTGAGTTTAAATATAATAAGGCTATACTTCTCGACCTAGCCTTGCAAGCTTTCTATCCGTGGGAGTTCGAAGACGAGAGTGCCAATACAAATTACGTAGTGGGTATGGCGTTTTACTCTGGTCTTGGTTCCACAGAGACAACATTAAATGTTGTGAGTAACAGTGGTACCGACAATGTTGTAAGTAACAGCGGTGTCGATAATGTAGTTGCTACACTTGTAGCGGAAGTCACTACTGGGACTACAGAGATCAAGTTCCTAGTTCGAGATGGGGATACAGGCTCTCTATCATTTGCTACTGTCACCAACACGTCGTTCCTTGATTGGGATACTGAAGATTACACCAGCTTCGCTGAAGCTGCCTACGATTTCGAAGACGACATGACTACCTACAAACACGGTGTTTATGTGACAGCCTACTTCAACCGAACAGAAAGTGGATTTACAGGGAATGAGACTGCTGGGTACAATCCAATCGATCCTTCTAGCTGCTTACTGAAGGCTTTCTGGGATTTACGCATAGCTTCTTCTAGTTCTCAGCAGGCTTACCGTCTACTTGTCCCTACTATTGTGGACACAGGGGACCTAACTTCGTTCAACTACCCGTATTCGTCCATTATAACTCGGAACCGTATCCGAGGTAAGGGCCGAAACCTGAAATTGAGGTTTGAAAGCACAACTGGTAAAGACTTTCAGCTTCAAGGCTATGAGGTAATCAATGCCAAAAACCAAGGGCTATGATATCCGCGAGGCTACCGAAGAAGACGTAATTGACTTAGCTATCTTAGGTAAGCAGTTTGCAAAAGAATCACAGAACCTTCAACTCTTAGGATGGAACTCGGCTAAAGTCTACAACTCTCTCTTTGATGCTATCAACCGGGACGATTTCTATATCCTTGTCCTCACTCATGGCAAAGAAATAGTGGGTATGTTGATTACCTTTGTTGCTCCTTGTTTCTTTTCTGAAGCAGTGCAGGCCACAGAAATCGTGTGGTACGTTGACCCTGACCATCGTGGATCAAGAGTTTCAATAGGTATGTTAGACCTATTTGAAGAGTGGGCAAGAACTAAGGAAGCTGTGTGTGCTAACCTAATGAACCTCGATGTTTTGAATGCGGAAAAGGTGGCTAAGATGTACACCAAAAGAGGCTACAAGCTGGCTGAAAATACATTTGTAAAGGAACTCTAAGATGGCCGTTGCCACTACCACCTTAGTTGTTGCTGGTCTTGCTCTTGCTGCTGTGGGCACTGGTGTGTCCTTTGTCGCAGGTCAGAGACGAGCGGCGGCCCAGAAGAAAGCTAGCAAGGAGTCTCGACGTGCTGCTGCGTTAGAGGCCCGCAGAGCGCGTAGGCGTACTATCAGAGAGGCACGTATCGCACGTGGCCAACAGCTCAACGTAGCTGCCCAAGTGGGCGCTGGCGACAGCTCTGGGGCTGCTGGTGGGCTCTCTGGTATCGCTTCTCAAGCGGGCGCTAACCTCGGCTTCTCTACACAGACAGAAGCAATCGGCCGAAGAATCTCTAGACTGGGGGGTAGAGCCGCATCTGCTGCACAACTAGGTTCGATCGGTCGAGGTATTACAGGTATCGGTGGCGCACTATTCGGCAATGCTGAACAGATTAGTGGTTTCCTTGCCCCAGAAGCCGGGTAGATAAATGGCAGAGTTTGAATTTGATCTTACGGAGGGTGGGGAGTTTGAAGCCTATCCTCCGGTTGAGGCTAACGCATACTCAGAGGAGATGCAACAGTATCTTGCTGCCATCCATGCAGTACGTACTGGTGTGCCTATTGAAAGCGCTAGGCAAGAGGTTGCTGCCCTCGGTGAGCGTCTCTTTGCCGGGCAAAGTAGGCGAGATGCGACCGCTCTAGTAAACCAGAAAGCAACTGAGACTACCAGTCAAGCGATAGAGGTCTTCTCTTTGCCAGCTATAAATGAGGCTGAAGAGACTAGGGCCACAAACCAAGAAGTAGTTGACAACTCTCGTGCCCCCGAGGTCATTGCCACAACTCAAGGCAACCCCGGAGACGTGTGGGATGAGATCGACAGTCGCACCGCCGCCCGTGTCTCGGTCTCAACTAAGAAACTAGCTGAGATAGCTGAAGGTACTCAGCTCACTATCCTCAGTGGTATCCTCGACTTTGTCGATATCGTTGCTTCCTACCCTTTCGACATCCTCACAGGGGGTGGATTCCACCGTGCCGATCTAGCTCAAGAGTGGAACACCCTTCTGACTGCTGATATTTCGGAGGAAGCTTTTAACGATCGCCTCGATGAAATTCTTGAGGAGGCAAAGGACGCGGGTTGGTTCAGCGACGAGAATGCCCTCCATGTATTTGGTCAGATCGCTAACATCCAAGAGGGTGCCATGGGTATTACTGCTCGTCTCGATAAGATGGGGACAGTACTTGATACTGTGTTCCTCCCGTTTTCCGCCCTCAGTGCCGGTAGGGCTGCCGTCTCAGGCTTCAGGGCTGCTCGTAACACTACTGCTATCCTCGGTGCTATGCGTGGACCGAAGGCTTCCCGTGAGGTATTAGAGTCTGCGCTCCGTAACCCCGGTACGGCAGAGGCTTCGGCCGCTGGTATCCCTGAGCACACGTTGCCGGGGTATCTCCGTATGCCGAACTCAGGTGTGGACCCTCAAGCGTGGAGTGCTCCCGGTCTTGCTGTCGCCGCTGAGAGCGAACGGACGAATATCTTCTTCAACATTATCCATAACTTCAACCTCAGTCGCCGGATAGACCCACCAATCTTTGATGCTTGGGTACCGAAGGGAATTAAAGCTCTTGAAGATAGGCTCAACGCCAAAGCCCAGAGCAATATTATCCAGACGAGGGTAGATCAGGATAAAAGTGGGAATATCTTCGGCTCTATGTTGTTCGGCCGCAGGGATGGTACTCCTTTCGGGGATAAAGGACACGCTACCCAGTTTGCTAACAAGCACGGTGGTGAAGTCGTTCCTATCACTCAGGGCGACAAGACTTTCTATATGGTGGAGCAGATCAAGAACCTCTCTGCCGCTGGGCTTGTCGATCCCTTGGACTCGTGGGAGATCGGTAACCATTTCTTCGGCGCGTGGGGAGCTACCTTTCTCACCATCCCTCGCCGCCTAGAGGCCCTTGCCAAACGAGGTGAAGGTGTGCTCGGTAACCTCTCTACTGAAATTGCCCCTCTTGTCCGCAGTGCTATCAAAGCCACGAATAAAGAAGAGCGGGCTAACGTAGAGAGAGTCTTCTGGTCCTTGCGTGACGGTGACCTTTCTGAGTACCGCCGAGCCCTCACCATGCCGGAGTTCCGCAACGAGTGGTCCAAGTACAGTGACATTGCGCCGTCTAAGAATGCCGAGAACCTCTACCTCACCATTCAGGAACTAAACGACGCTCTTTACTGGATCAAGGCCGACCGTGTCTTCAAGGATGTGGTAGACGAGGGGCATCAAGTCTCTGTCTTCAAGCACACAGATGCTAATGGTAACCTCACTGAGCGTAACATCCTCATCCGCTCGGCACCTGAGGACCTTGCTGAAGATACCCTCATCTACGATCCTGTGTCTGGAGCCCGTATTAAACTGAAGGACCTCAAGGCTAATCAGAAGGTCTACGTCGTTGATGGTGGGATCGACGTTGGTGGTGAAGTTGCTCGCTACATGATCGCTGACACGAACAGCATCCGCAGGGTGTTTCACTCAGACGTGCTGGGGTACAACCCCGGTGGCCCCCGTGGCTACGACTTCATCAACTTTGTTGTCAAGCAGGGCACTGAGGTACGTTTCATTGATGGCGCTACAACCGCAGGTAGGGCCAAGACGTTCTTGGGTACCGCTACTCGGAAAGAGGCTGAACTTGCTGTAGAGCAGGTATCTACTATTCTCGCTAAGGTACGTGACATCATCCCCGGTATCCGGCAGATGACCAAGTCAGACGCAATGAACGCTCTCCGCGCTGTCCGAGGGGACGAAGGCTTGCTTGCAGTGGTGAAGGCGAACCGCGATTGGAACCTCGCATCTCTAGGTGACACCAATGACTTCATCAGGTTCATGGAACAGTACGGCCTAGACCCCCGGCTCAACATCAGCATGGGACACATGGACGACGCCCTCGGTACAGTTGACGATGCGGGCAACCTCGTCTTCAATGTACGTAGAGGAGAGACTAACAGGAGTGACTTCGACGGAGTTATGAACCAACCTCGGAACGGCCCTCGACAGAATGACCCCTTGATTGGGTTCGGAGGGGACCGCGCTCAGACTGTCTCACCGATTGACATGATCTCTCGGGACTTTATCCGTGCTACTCACGAGCGAGCCTTCTCAGCGTACAATTTTCAAGCTGTAGATGGGTGGTTAGCTGGTATTAAGAACCATTTGAACATTGACAGTGTCAAAGGACTTCGTCCGAGGGAGGCAATGAACGCTGTTGTGTTCCCAGATCACCCGAACGATGCCCTGCGGGGCTACATGAGGGCTCGGGACTCTATCAACCGTACTCTCGGCCACGTATCAGAGCACGAGAAGATGTGGAACGGGTTTGTCAACCGCTTTGCTGACCAAATCTACGATAAAGGGTGGAAAAAGACAGCTAAGACAATCGCCCAAGCCCAGCTTTCGAAGCGTCCACTGGAGGCCATCCGTGGATTTGCCTTTGATGCCAAGTTAGGGCTCTTTGCCTTCGATCAGATGTTCGTTCAGAGCTCCCAGATCTTCAACATCCTTGCTATTGCGGGTGGGCGACGTGCTTTCCCGGCTATGGCGGCTGCTACCCCCCTCCGAATGACCTTAGTCAACACGAGTGAGGCGTTTGCACGTGAGGTAGGACGTAGGAGTGCTGCCTTCACTGGTATGGACGCTGACGAGTTCGTGAGGTTCTCTCGTTGGGTCCGTGAGAGCGGTCGTACGGTGATTGGTGGCGAAGTTGCGGAGTTGAACGCTGTCAACCACGTCATGGCGAAGGGTCTAGTAGGCCGGGTACGAGAGGTTGGCCGCGTCTTCTTCAACGAAGGTGAGCGGTTCCCCCGTATGGTGGGTATGCACGTGGCGTGGAAGGAGTACGCGAAGAAATGGCCCACGCTCGACCCCTTTGCGAACCACGGTCTCAACTGGATTACCTTTAGGCAAGACGCTCTCACTGCCTCTATGACACGGGCATCGGCTGCTACGTGGCAGAAGGGTCCATTGAGCGTTCCCTTCCAGTTCTTGAGCTACTCGTCCCGCATGATGGAGAGCATCTTCTCTAACCGGCTCCTCTCTAAAGGGGAGCGTGTTCGCCTCGCCTCCGCACAGGCGCTTTTCTGGGGTGCGGCCGGTACTGGTGTAGGTGGCCCGGTCCTTGACTGGTGGGTCACGGAAGGTGGCCTAGAGATCGAGCCTAATACGTACACGGCACTACGTTATGGTATCTTGGACTGGGCAATCGGTGTCACCACTGGGGTAGACACAGGTGTTGGCTCTCGACTGGCTGTTGGCGAGGGTTTCTGGAACCTCTGGGAAGACATCTCGCACGAAGCAACTGTCTCTGAAGCGATCGGTGGGCCTGCTTTATCAACAATTACTGACTTCACCGATGTTATTTTCCAGAGCATGGTGGACATGGGGAACGGACGTACAGAGATGTTGGCTGGGGACGCCAAGAAACTACTCCGTAACTTCACTGGTCCTAACAAGCTGTATAATGCTTGGATTATTTACACTATGGGGGACTATCTTGCCCGTAATGAAACTGTTGTTGTCTCTGGCTTGACGAAAGGGGACGCTCTTGCCTATGTCATGGGTGCTCCTCTCCAAGAAGCCTCTCTTTCTTACACACGTCTTCAGGTGATGCAAGACAAAGAAGAGCACATCAAGACACTAGGCAAGAGGATGGCGGAGGGGTTCCGCGAGATGGACCAGAGGCTCAAGGATGGTGATGACGAGGGTGCCGCTAACTTAGCTAAGGAAATAGCCGGTATCTACGGTATGCAAGACCCCTATGTTCAGCGGAAACTACAGCCTTTTTGGGAGCCTCAAGCTAGGTCTTTCTTTGAATCAATACTCGATAAAGCTAGGCGACAGGGTCAGGCTAACATTGACCTACACAGAGACAGAGGAGATGAATAGTGGCTGGATTTCTTGCCCCTCAGATTAGTGACATTGGGGCTGCCCGTGGTGGTAGTTCTGCTCCTGCGGATACCTCTATAGGGGAAGCCCTAGTTGGTGTGTCGAAGATTTTCGATGCAGCTTTTGCTTCCGGTCAACGCCCCGCCACTGCAACTCAGAAAGATAGGGACTCTGACAGTCTTCGTCCTTTCATGGACAGTGTCAACAAGCTACAGCAGCAGCGAGAAGCCCTTGGTGACAGGCAGTTTCAAGCAAAGCTCAATAGTGCCTTCTCATCTTTCATCACAGCCAATCCTAACCTCGTTGGTGAGGCCCGTGCCGGTGTTGCTGGCCTGACTGGTATCGAGCTCGGTACGGCAGAGGTTAATCTAGTTGATGAGCTGAACAAAGATGCGGCCCTCTTCCTCGATACAGCAGAAGGATCGGCAATGGTCCCTGCTTTGATCGCGAACTCTACAGTTGAAGGGGAACTCGACACTAATCTCTTCATGTTGAACACTCTTGCGGCACGAGCTCAGGCAGACAAGGACGATGCAGAGCTTGCAGCCTTGAGTACCCAACTTGGGATCGAGCAGGCTAGGAGTGGTATCAATGAAGTCCGTCTCAAGGGCGTGGTAGACGAATGGCTCTTCCGGGGGGGTAAGGAAGCTCAGGCTGATTTCAGGGGTATCGTCCAAGCTGCCATTATGTCCGGCGCTACCATCAAGGATGGGGCTGAGGTTATGGGCCAACTCAGGGACCAGAGGGCTGCCCTTGCTTCACGGCTTGAAGAGCAGGCTCGTGCTGGTGGGTTTGCTAATCATCCTGACTGGGATGTGAGTATCGCCCTTCGTCCGTATGATAATGCTCTTGAAGCCCTTGCAGCTAAACAAGAGGACATTCCCCGTCTCTTCGAGGCCCTGCGTGGTGCGGATGCAATCGATGTCGGGGAGATGATCAACGGAGTTACTGGTGTTGGTGGTTTCCAGCGTGATGTGGTTAGCTATGTCTTCAGTAACATCATTGTAGGCGGCAGTGCCGAGCTCAAGAAATTGTCAGGAGCCCTCCGTGCCTCACCAACTATGGCTACCCTAGGTAACCAACCGTTGTTCTCACAAGATACTGCCCCAGTAACCTCGGATGCCCCTCCCTTAGAAGAGGGAGCTACCACACCTGAGGCAAAAGTTACCGCCGGTGGTCTTACACGCCTAGAGAGACAAGAAGAGGTACGGAGCAGTTTGTCCAGCTTCGGGGCTTACATCCAAGAGAATGGGGTGGACGAAAACTACCGTGCTACTGCTGTGCAGGGGTACACTCGGGCTTCCTTGGCTATGACTACCAGCCCGCAGCCTACTTCTGAGGCAACCTTCGATCAGATGTACGACACTAAGTTCTTCGACACCTACGGCCACATCACCAAGTTCGGGGACGAGCAGGCCGCTAGGTTGCAGAACGAGGTTGCTGTCAATCTCAGTACCATGTTCCAACAGAGAGAGAAGGTAGCTAAGGTTAGGCTTTCTAATGACTTCCAGCAGTTGCCTTCCTTCCAGTTGGCCGTAGTTGACGGGGAAGTCACTCTTGCATTTAATAATCTCTCCGGTGGGGGCACTCCTCAGGAGAAGAGACTCATCGCTGCTCTTGACAGAGAGGGATTTTCGCGAGACCTTGAAGGTATCCTCAAACTACAAGCCAAGTTACCTACTGTCTTAGGTAGTTCCATAATCGGCGATGCTTCTAACGATTTGGCGGCGATGAAGAAGGAGGTGAAGTACCTCAACAAGATCATGTCTACCTCTGTTCGGCTGCCCGAGATCAATGAACACCTTGCTCCGAGGATCGCGGCGTCCCTAACTACCACCCCGACGATCGCTACTGTCGAGGACTATAACATTATCTGGCCCAACCTAGAGCACGGGCAGACGTACAACATAGTAGGCAACAATGGCCAACTCATTCCGAGGAGGAAAGGGTTCGAGGGGGCTGAAAATGAGTAACCTTCCTAGTTGGTACATAGAAATCACTCGCGAGCAAATTGAAACTCAGTTGCCTGATTGGTATCGTGATAAATACGCGCCTGCCCCAGACAAACCTACCCCTTTGACCGGGCAAGCTCGAACCACTGGTCCAGAGCAGCCTAATCTCTCTAAGTCACCTCGTGGTATCCGTAACAACAACCCCGGTAACATCGAGATTGGAGAGAAGTGGCAAGGGATCGCTAAAGGGGACGAGGTACAGAGCTTCCAAGTAAAAGAAGATAGGTTTATTGTCTTCAGTAGTCCTGAGTTTGGGGTACGAGCGGTAGCCAAGATTCTCCAGACCTATCGAGTAAAACACGGCCTCAGTACAGTGAGGGGGATCATCAATCGTTGGGCTCCTCCCTTTGAAAATGACACTGAGGCATACATAAGCTCGGTAGCTAAGACAATAGGTGTTAGTCCTGATGCTAAGATAGACACCTCCAGTCCACACGTGCTCAATCCACTGATTGGTGCAATTATCAGGCACGAAAATGGGGAGCAACCTTACTCCGAAGAGACTATCACTGCGGGGATTAACCTCGCGCTCAACATAGAGGAATAAAATAATGGGGATACGTCCAGTAACAGCTGAAAAAACTGGCAAGTGGTTGAAATTTTCGTGGGATACTGTAACTGATAGTGATACATGTGCTCCTATCTATGTCAACCACAATGTTAGTGACATACTTATACAGGTAACAGGCACCTTTAATAGTGCATCTATTTCTATGACGGGTGGGGTGACTAAATCCCTTGGTGTTGTTGGTTTGGTCGATCCCGGTGGGACTGCGATTGCTATTACTGCTGCGGGAGGCAGTGCTATTCGTGATCTTTGGCCCTACATGGCACCAGCTACGGTCAGCGGGACCTCTAGTGATGTGGATATTGAAGTCCGTATGAAGATTGCGAATTAAGATGAAAATTTTAGACCGAATTAAATACATGATAGAGGACTTCAAGGCTTACCGTAGGGGGGAGGTTCGTGTTGGTGTCCGTGGCTCACGAGGCCGAGTGTACAGAAAAAAGAACGCAGACGAAGACTCCTCTGGTGTAAAAACAGAACGAAAACAAATCGTCAAGGTAACCGCCCGTGTTTTCAGGGCAAAAGGTGGTCCAATTGAGCACTACAATCTAGGAGAAACGGAGACAAACAATGGCTAATGTTTTTACCGATGTTGGGGAAGACCTAACGACTGATTTATGGGATGGAACGATTTCCGTTCCAGCGAATTGGTACGTTGCGCAGGGTACTGGTGCCGGTGCTGCTGCTAAAGGAGACACTGCTCTCACTACAGAGTCCGCTGAAGCTCGTGTGATTACTACTGATACCCAACCCACGTCTGACCAGAACCAGCACGTGGGTACAATCACGGCCACAGGTACAAGGGCTATTATCGAGATGGGTTTGTTTGATGCTGCTACAACTGGCAACATGCCGGTTAGGGCAGACTTCACAGCCATCAATGTCGATAGTGGTGATAAGATCGAGTTCACTGTCCAAATTACTACAGCCTAAGGGATACCTAATAAATGATCCGCGCTGATCTCTCTACGACTGCTGATCTGGAGTTGGTGTTTCCAGGTGGAACGTTGGCAGTCCCGTATAGTACCTTCATGGGCCTCAGTCCTGACATGACCGACCCGGTTGTGGCCCAACAGGTTGCTGACGCTGTGCGAGACTGGATTTACACGGAGCGTGAGACACGGGGCTGGGATGGGGTAATTCGCGTAAATCAGCTTCCCAATGACGACCCCGCCAAAACGACAGACCCGGCAACCGAG
>Ga0209976_10001454_pt1 | contig 13931 bp, 12 predicted proteins | sample SumtaG_FD_182806 | JGI IMG/M metagenome (GOLD analysis project Ga0209976, IMG submission 182806) | Deep subsurface microbial communities from Indian Ocean to uncover new lineages of life (NeLLi) - Sumatra_00157 metaG (SPAdes) (version 2) | ecosystem: Environmental > Aquatic > Marine > Oceanic >...
TTGCGAAACAAAAAATGCAGTGTTGATATTGTGGATGCCGCAGCGCTAAGTTTAAGTCCGCAACAAGTGGCTGGGTTTGTCAGTGAAAATTATAATCCTGATTTAATCGTCCTGGTTGTATATGGGTTTCAACCATCTGCTTCTACGCAAAATATGGTGGCGGCTGGTGAAATTTGTTCAGCGCTAAAAACAATTAATAAAAATTATAAAATCATGATGACTGGTACTCACATCGCAGCGTTGCCAGAAAGAACTTTACGTGAAGAAAATATTGATTTTGTTTGTAGTGGCGAAGGGCCGAAAACAATTTTATTAACGGCACAAGCGATCGCAAAAAAAACTAATAATTTTTCTGATATTCCAAGTCTTTGGTATAAGTCTGGTGATAAAATTATTGCCAACCCGCGAGATTCTTTAATGGAAAATCTTGATGGGGAAATGCCTGGTATTGCTTGGGATTTGTTGCCGATGGAAAAATACCGGGCGCATAATTGGCATTGTTTTGAAAACATTAATTCAAGGCAGTCCTGTGCATCCATGCATACCAGCTTGGGTTGTCCATACAATTGTTCTTTTTGTTGCATTCATACTCCTTTTGGAAAGCCATGCTATCGTATGTGGAAGCCAGAAACTGTTATTAAAGAGATCGATATTTTACTAAATAAATATGGCATAAGAAATATTAAATTTATCGATGAAATGTTTGTTTTGCATAAGCCGCACGTATTTGGTATATGTGATCTTATTATTGAAAGAGGTTATGATCTGAATATTTGGGCGTATGCGCGTATCGATTCGATTAAAGATGAGTTTCTTGATAAATTAAGTAAAGCGGGTATTCGTTGGTTGGCATTAGGGATTGAATCAGGCAGTAAATATGTGCGTGATGGTGTATCTAAAGGAAGATTTAGCACTGAAGATGTTATTGATAGGGTGAAAAAAATTCAAAATGCAGGTATTAATGTTATTGGAAATTATATGTTTGGTTTGCCGGATGATACGCTTGAGTCAATGCAAGAAACCTTAGGTTTGGCGATGGAAATAAATTGTGAATTTGCTAATTTTTATTGCGCTATGGCTTACCCTGGCTCGCAACTATATAAAATGGCAGTTGAGGGTAATTTAGATTTGCCCGATTCTTGGTTGGGTTATTCACAACATGGTTATGAAACTTTACCACTTAGGACTAAAGCATTATCTGCAGCGGAGGTATTACAATTTCGTGATAATGCGTTTATAAAGTATTTTACCGATAAAAAATACTTATCTATGATAAAAAATAAATTTGGTCAAGATGCTTTTGATCACGTGAAAAATATGACAAAAGTTAAGTTAAAACGTAAATTACTTGGTGATTAAATTTATAATAAATGTCTAAAGTTGCGAGTTGACATAGCTACTTGCGAAAATTGTTGCATATTATCATTAAAGATTATTTGTGAACCGTAATTTTCAAATTCGAAAGGAACTAATAAAAGATCTGATAAAGCATTTAATATTTCCGGATGTTTTTTTGGATCAGCGAAAAATAAAATAAATCCACCACCGCCAGCTCCTAACAATTTCCCTCCGATTGCTCCAGCTTCTTTGGCACGTGCATAGATGTCATCTACAAAATCAGGTGAGATACTGGGAGACAAACCGCGTTTTAATTGCCATGATTCATGTAATAATTCACCAAATTTAGTTATATCTTGTTCGTTAGAAAGTATATTAATGGCTTCATCAACCATGGCTTGCATTGCGGATAAAGAAGCACTTTTTTTGGGAATGGCTTTTATTTTTTCTGCAGCGATATCTGAAGCTGTACGTGAAATCCCGGTAAAAAATAAGATTAAATGTTTTTGTAATTCATCTAAACGGCCATTTGGTAAGGTTATCGGTGAAACCATAAAATCTCCATTTGGTTGCACCAAAATTTTATTTAAACCACCGTAAGAAGTTTGTATTTGATCTTGAACACCAACGTTTTCACGGAGGATATCTCTTTCAATATGCACAGCTTCGCAAGCAAGTTGTCGTTTATTAGAATGAATTCCTTGTAAAGCATGAGCAGCATGTAGTAACCCCACAGTAAAAGCAGAGCTTGACCCTAATCCTGAGCGCGCAGGTAGATCTCCCTGGTGATGGATTTCGATTCCTTGATTAATATCAAGGTATTTTAATACGGCATTAACGGAAGGGTGCTCGATTTCTTCGTTAGTTAAAACTTTTTCGACTTTAGACCAAACAATGCGAGACTTATGTTTAAAAAAAGGAGCTAGTCGGCGACAAAATATGTAGCAATAATGATTAATTGTGCTGGTTAATAGCGCTGCTCCATTGTTTTGATACCATACGGGATAATCTGTGCCACCGCCAAAAAATGAAATACGGTATGGAGTACGGCTTATAATCATATTTTTTAAACTCTTTACAAAATTTAATTGGTTTTATATCACAAATGGACGATAATTGTAAGCCTAAAATTTATACGAGACAGAGGCAGGATTTATGAAAAAGCGCGCTTTAATAACAGGTATAACCGGGATGGTTGGTTCTCATTTAGCCGATTATCTATTTGAACATACAGATTGGGATATTTATGGGATGTATCGTTGGCGCAGCCCATTAGATAATATTGATCATTTATTGCACAATATTAATCAGAAAGATAGAATACAACTTTTATATGGTGATCTTAGGGATTATATCTCCATTGATAGCGTTATTAAGAAAATTCAGCCAGATTATGTATTTCATTTGGCGGCACAAAGTTACCCAAAAACTAGCTTTGATGCACCTCTTGACACTTTTGAAACGAATATTCAGGGTACTGCACGAGTACTAGAATCATTGAGGCAAAACTGCCCGAAAGCAATTATTCATGTTTGTGCCTCATCTGAGGTGTTTGGGCGGGTATCAAAAGATAAGTTGCCGATCGACGAAGAATGTACGTTTCATCCGGCATCACCCTATGCTATATCAAAAGTTGGGACTGATTTGATTGGGCGTTTTTATGCGGAAGCATATGATATGACAGTGATGACCACAAGGATGTTCACGCATACAGGGCCTAGAAGAGGTGATGTGTTTGCAGAATCAACCTTTGCGAAACAAATTGCCATGATTGAAAAAGATCTTATACCTCCAGTGGTAAAAGTGGGTAATTTGCAATCTTTGCGCACTTTTGCTGATGTGAGAGATGCGGTAAGAGCTTATTATATGTTAGTAACAAAAAACCCAGTTGCAGGAGAATACTATAATATAGGTGGTACGTATTCTTGCACGGTTGGTGAAATGCTTGATTATTTAATTTCTATTTCAAAGGTCAGCGATAAAATTAAAATTGAAGTTGATCCCGAAAGAATGCGACCAATCGATGCGGATTTACAAGTTCCGGATACCACCAAATTTCAGCAGCATACTGGTTGGAAACCTGAAATAAGTTTTGAACAAACCATGCAGGATTTGTTGGATTACTGGCGTGAGCGCGTAGCAGATAAAAAAATATTTTTAACTCGTTGATTATAGAGTGTGATTATATGCAAACAATAATTTTGGTTGGTGGAAGAGGGACACGTTTAGCAAAAGTTATTTCGGATGTACCAAAACCGATGGCACAGGTGTCAGGTCGTCCTTTTTTAGAGTATTTATTGGATTATTGTTTGGAACAAGAACTTGATGATTTTATTTTTTCGCTAGGTTATAAGGGAGAGATAATTAAGAATCATTTTGGCAACAAATATAAAAATGCAAAAATAGAATATGTAATTGAAAATGAACCGCTGGGGACGGGCGGTGCCATTTTGAATGCCATGGAAAAATTATCTACTAAACAAACATTTTTAGTTTTAAATGGCGACACGTTAGTTAAATTTGATCTGAATGAATTTTATCAACATCATTTATCTAAGACTGCTAAATTATCAGTTTTACTAAAACGCATGCCTGATTGTAGTCGTTATGGTGAAGCGTCAATAAAAAATGATACAATAATTAAATTTAATTATCCTGGGTTTGCTCATATTGGGATGGTGAATGCCGGTGTATATTTAATTGAACCGGATTTATTTATTAATTATGATCTGCCAAAAAAATTTTCTTTTGAAAACGATTTTCTTTATCCATATGTTAATAGGGTAAAGCCGAATGCTTTTGTGGTTGATAAATATTTTATTGATATAGGGGTGCCAGAGGATTATGCGCGTTTTTGTAACGAATATAATGATTTTTTATGATTTGCAATTAATTATTTTGGCGTAGATGATTTACATTGGACTGTAAACGAACCATTTTTCAACAAGAAATTTATTCCCGCGATACGGAAAAACTATTTTTAATGGAGGTTAGTAAAAAGTTAGGATTGAAAACTAACAATTTTATAGCGATGTCAGAGAGCAGTGATAGCCCTATTTGTCATTAGTCGCAATCGCTATAAGCGTATCGGTATTATCTATTTGGGCAAGCATGTCAGCGTAGGAAATATCAAGCATTGCTGTTCTGAGATGATCCCACACTATATGCCCGCCAGGTCCCCCTTTTGCTAGCCAATAAAGGTGGTTTGCAAGGGGATAGCGTTGATAGCCCTTAATGGAAACGTTGGAAAAACCCGCTCTCTCAAGAAAGATTTTTAGACTATCACGGGTATGCAAAATAAGATGTTCACTCCAGAAAGTAAAAGATTTGAATGCATCCAGGTCAAGGAAGGAAATAAGAAAATCTTTTGCATGGGGAACTTCGATAATGATTTTGGCTCCTTGTAACATTTTGCTTCTAAGTATCTCTAATGTTCCTACCGGATCAGTAAGATGTTCAAAAACATGAAACAATGTTGCAACCTCGAAATCCTTCATTGGAACATCATCTACTGAAAGGTAGACCTTGTAACCAGATTCAATTAAATATTTCCTTGCGCTTTCTTGCGGTTCAACCGCTACTGTTTCTGATGAGATTGGAGATAATAAATCCAAAATCCCCCCAGCACCAGTTCCTACATCTATCCATTTTTTATTAACAACAATATTGTTAAACTGTTCAAACCTTCGATTGGCATCTTCATACCCACTCAATATTGCTGTTTTCCTATCTTGAAAGCCCCAATAGCTAAAATCCTTCTTAGTCTCATAGTGCGAAATCTCCATATGATCAGAACGTGAAAGGAAAATCACTCCAGACTTTTGACATTTCAAAACGGATACATCATCTCTATCTCTTACCTTCGGAAACAATGGGATTATCGATTGTTCATCGCTTATGCCCAAGTTACAAAGTAAAGATTTAATTTTATTTTCCATTTCTACTCTTTGATTTATGAGGGTTAACAATTAATATACAGAATTAATTCTGTATATTCCAATATACTATCCCATATTATCCATATAATTTTTTATTTTGCTTATTGTCTGATTGCAGATTGGATTTTACTCCAGAAATTTTAGAAAATCACTAAAAAATCTCAAAAATTTCAGCTCCAAATAAATTTTTTTAAACACTCGTGTATTTTGCAATCAAGCCAATTTGCTGTCGTTTGTTTAATGTACAAGAACAAGGTTTTTTGTCTTTAAACTGTACCTTGTTATAAATGATAAAGGCGAAATTATGGCGTTCAAACTGACCAAAGGCAATATAGATGATAGGAGTCCCGCTCCAGATTTAATTAAAAATTTAATTGGAAAATTAGTTGGAGATAAGGGATACATTTCGTTAAATTTGTTTGCCAAACTTTATCGGCAAGGGCTGCAATTTATTACCAAGATCAAAAAAACATGAAAAACAAATTTATGCTTCTTGTGACGTTGTGTTAATAAGTTAGAAGTTCTCTATCAAGATATTCACGATTGTGATAATCTTGATTTACATTATTGTAGTAGATTCCAAATACAAATCGCGATAAACTGCGAGATTGGGTGCAGTGTGCAATTAAATTAATACAAAGGGCTTAGCTCGTCTTTTGGCAGTCGCTCCAATGGCGTGTTATGCGGATCAATCTAAATTATTGTTAGAGGCGGAGGATTAAAAGTGAAAATCATGTTTATATATTCGTGTGACGACACCCAATCAATATCAAACCCTCTGCGGTCTTGGTCAAGCATACAGTTTGGAATTTCCTATATTTCTTCAGTATTAAAAGCTGGTGGTCACCAGACCCAACTTGTCGTGTTAGGAAGCAATAATCATTGGCGGGATAATATAAAGATATTGAACACCTTTATGGGGAAGTTTTCTCCACATCTTGTCTGTTTTACTGCTGTAGCGTCTCAATATTTCTTTGTTAAAAAAGTTGCAGGTATGATAAAAAGTCGGTGGCCTGATAAATACCTCGTTATCGGTGGAGTCCATGCCACCTTGAATTCCTCTGAGGTGTTAAGTGACTCTTTTGATGCTGTTTGTGTAGGGGAAGGGGAATATCCAATATTGGAACTGTGTACCCAAATAGAGGTAAACAATATCCCACATGGAATTGCAAATCTATGGATAAAGTCTCCTGATGGAAGGATTGAGAAAAACTCTCCTCGTCCCTTCCTCCAAGATATTGATAGTCTACCATTTCCAGATCGGACAATGTGGGAACCCTGGATGAAAGAACAAATAGGGGCTGAATTAGCTTTATTAGCGGGGCGAGGTTGCCCCTATGGTTGTACGTATTGTTGTAATCATACCCTTAAAAAAGTTACTTCAGGCAAATATGTGAGGCTTCGTTCCCCTGAGAATATTATTAAAGAAGTCGCTTTTCTTCATGCAAAATATCCAACCCAATCAAAAATATATTTTGAAATAGAGTCTATAGCTTTGAACAAATCTTGGTTAATAGAACTTTGTAAACAACTTGAAGCGTTTAATGCCACAATTAATAATTCTATTTCGTATGGTTGTAATTTTCGAATTTCGCCGCAATCAATAGATGAAAAGATATTTTTTGCTCTCAAAAAAGCGCATTTTTATAAAATTAATATTGGGCTCGAATCTGGAAGTGAACGAATTCGTCGAGAAATACTCAAACGTAACTATTCAAATAGGAATTTCTTGGATGTCACTGTGATGGCACGTAAAGTGGGGCTCAAAGTCTTTGTATTTAATATGATCGGCCTTCCTGGAGAAACTTATGATGACTATATGGAAACAGTTTCATTAAATCGCCAATGCCAACCAGATAATCATTATACGGGGATCTTTTTCCCTTATTCAGGCACAGAATTATATGATATATGTGTTCGGGAAGGTTTTATAAGTACCCCCATTAATACCCGACTTGAACGAAGACACCCCGTGATTGATTTCCCCCATTTTTCTAAGCTCCAAATTCAAAAAGCATATACATGGTTTAATTATCAGGTTTATAAAGGTTACAAGCCGCTTTGGTGGGTTTTGATGAAAACTGTTATGACCAAAGTTCGTTCTAACATAACCATTAACTTCTTGTTTCGTAGAATTGTTCAATTGCCAGGATTGAATTATGTGCGAGAAAAACTGGCAAGGATATGAAGCAATAGCAAAATCTAACAGGTGGATTCTAGGATCAAGTGCGACGGGCTACTTAGGCACATTCAATCTAGAGGTGCGACCAAATTTTTAGGATTTATACCCCAAAATACCTCATGAGGCGTTTTAAAACCTAAACATTTCATGGGTAAATTATTAAATTCATTATGTAAATTGATAGACGATAATAAATTACGGAAAAGTATCGCACAAAAAGCGTGCGGTTATACTAAAAACTATTCTTGGCAGAGGTGTACAGATGAAACTTTAGGTTGCTTTATTCGGATTTTGTGAGTCTGGATTTGATGCTTTTATGATAAATAAGTCTCATTTTGTCGTACAAAAAGGGAGCGTGTTTTTTTGCTTTTTTTAATAAAGGAGTTAACAAGCAGAACAAGGTTGAAGTAGGAGTGTGGGAAGTAATTATAAATTTTAAAATATGTGGGGTCATAGTCACTTGCGCGGTGAATCCTTTTGGCGTGAAAAAATTGTTGAATGAAATGTGGTTCAATATTTGTTTTTTGTATTTGAGCAATTGTTCAGCACTGTGCTCAACCGTAAAAAATGGCGTTGGCTTATCGGTTAGCCAATAGGAGTCATCAATTATTCCAGCTTGTTTGGCAAGAGAATAAATCTGAGTGCCGGGAAATATAGCACAAATCCCTATATCTGGAAAATATATGTATTTTATTCTTTGCATTTTTTTAACAAGTTTGATCGTTTTTTTAACGGAGCTGTTATTTTCGCCATACAGACCGACAATTAAAAATGTTCGCACTTCTATTTTGGAGTTGGTAAACAACTTTATCGCGTGCAACACATCATTCTGGGTTATCTGTTTTCCTGCTGTTTTTAAAATTTTGGGATCGCCACTTTCCAAGCCAAATAAAACTGTTATAAAGCCAGCTTGTTCCAGTTTTTGTACTAATTCTTTTGATATGGGTTTAAATCTTGCGCTACAAACGAAATTTAACTTGATTTTCCTTTTTATAATTTCATTACAAAAATCAATGGCTCTATTGTTGTCAATCAGAAATACATCATCATGCAACCATACTTCATCCAGGTTAGGGTTTGCCTTCATTAGGTATTCAATCTCGTTAATGACGCTAATAACGGATCTGAATCTAACCCTTCTTTTGGAAATTACGTCAAGCACGCAAAAACTGCAGTTAAACGGACACCCTCTGCTGGTCAGTAAACAGGCTCTGGTTCGTGATGGATTGAGGAAAGCCTCATGTTTTGGAAACGGCAAAAGATCCAAGTTATCTACTAGGGGGCGCGACGGCGTTGTTATTAATCTATTATCCTTATAGAAAGAGATTCCCAGCACATCATCTATTGGCTTATTTTTAGCAAATTTTTCCAGCAGGGTCGCCAAAGTTATTTCGCCTTCTCCGATCACAGCAATCAAATATGGGTATTTCGACAGTAATTGTTCATGCATGACGGTCGTGTGTATGCCGCCGATTACAATGCGGATGTTAGGATGATGTTTATGGATATATTCTATTAGGAAATAACTGCTTACACGATTATTGGTTAAGATATTTAGGCCTACAACTTCAGGTTTAAAACGATGTAAAGTTTCTTTAACTTTTTGATAGCAATCTTCATGCAGAAAGTCATTTAAAAAAAGAGTTTTAACCTCGTGTTTTTTTTGTTCCAAATATGCATGAATATAAGCCAAGCCTAACGGGTAATGTGAATTAGATTGAATTTCTGATTCCCGCGATTCGTCCTCAAATGAAGATGTGACCAACAATATCCGCATGTGCTAATTTGCACCTCTATAAATGCATATATTCATCGTACTTTATGCTTTAAGGCGCAAATTATAGCAAATAATTTCTCTTTGCACAAAATTATTTGCTATAATATCCGCATCTTGAAGTAGGATGGGTATGTAGTGACGAATATATGATAATCGGAATCGATGCTTCTAACATACGTGCGGGTGGTGGGATTACTCATTTGGTTGAGTTATTGCGTGCTGCTGAGTCGGAAAAACATGGTATTGAGAAAGTAATTGTTTGGGGTAATAAAAATTTAATTAAATTATTGCCGGAGAAATCGTGGTTGCAGTGTATGCACGAACCATTATTAGATAAAAATTATTTTTTCCGTATATATTGGCAGATTTTTAAATTATCAAAACTGGCTAAAAAATATTGTGATGTCTTATTTATTCCAGGGGGAACTTATTTAGGCAAATTTAAGCCATATGTGACGATATGCCAAAATATGCTGCCATTTGATTTTCGTGAGACATGCCGGTATTTTCCCAGACTTAGATTCTTTAAATTTTTATTGTTACGATATTTGCAAGCAAGAACTTTCAAGCGAGCAAATGGGTTAATTGTTTTAAGTAATTATATAAAAAATCCACTGAATAAATTTTTAAAAAAATCATCAGCACGCATAGCGGTCATTCCGCACGGAATAAATAATATTTTTTATCAAAATGTAAAAACACAAAAAAATATTGATGAATATAATGAGGAAAACCCATTTCGTTTTTCATATATTTCAACGGTGGATTATTATAAACATCAATGGCATGTTATTGATGCAGTAGCAAGATTGCGCCGCTCGGGTTTTCCAGTATCATTAGATGTTATTGGTGCAGCATATCCTCCAGCATTAAAGAGATTGCAGAAGAGTCTCAAAAAAAATGACCGTAATGGAGATTTTATAAGATATGTTGGAGGCGTAAAATACGATCAATTGCCGCAATATTATAATAATGCAGATGCTTTTATCTTTGCCTCAAGTTGTGAGACTTTTGGCAATATTTTATTAGAAGCGATGTCTTCTAGTTTACCGATAGCTTGCTCTAGTAAAAGTGTTATGCCGGAAATTTTACAAGATGCTGGAATTTATTTTGACCCAGAGGATTCTGCAGATATATCGAAAAGTTTATGTAAATTAATAAATGATTGTAAATTGCGAGAAAACATAGCGCAAAAAGCACAAAAATATGCTAAAGCATATTCTTGGCAGAGATGTGCGGATGAAACTTTTGAGTTTTTGGAAGAAACAAACATAAGATCTTGAGATAATAGCCAACCAATGAGGTTAATTTAAATGTTTTGCGATCTGTTTTGCAATTTGCATCGCAGAAAACTTATCATTTAATAAGTTAAATCCATTTTTTCCCATAGTTTTTCTTAAATTTGAATTTGCAATCAAGCGGTTTGCGTTTTTAAATAAGAGGTCATCATCGCCATTTATACTAACTAATCCAGCATTTCCATTTTCAATACATTGTCGCAAATCATTACCAACATTAATGCTTGCCAAAATTGGTTTTTTTATACACATATAATCCAACATTTTTCCAGGGAAATTGTGAGTTTTCAAATGTTTACTTAAGCTGATCATGCCAACGTCAAATTCACTTAATGCAGATAAATATTCTTTCGGTTTTAATGGAGGGTGAATAGAAATATTTGTAAGTTGCTTTTGCATTATTATTTGTTTGACGTTGCTAAGTTCATCTCCATCACCAAGCAATAAAAAATGAATATTTGTGATATTGGTAAATTTTTCCGCTAATCTAATTATATTTGGCATATCTTGAGCAACACCGATGTTGCCACTGTAAACAAAAACTATTTTATCAGTTAGGCCAAGTTTTTTTCTTAAATATATTGGTTGAATTTGCAAATTATCTATTTGCTTCCAGTTATGTAAGATTTCTAATTTTGCTTGAATTTTTAATTTCTTTTCAGAAAAGTAATGTAAATTATGTTCAGATTGTACGCCAATAATATCAGAAACTGCGTATTGGTTTTTTTCAAAATGGTGCAGAAATTTATATGCTAATCCATGCTGTGAAATTAACCCAATATCAACAGACCATTGTGGAAACAAATCACGTAAAATTAAATAGACTTTTGCTTTCCAGAGTTTTTTTAATTTTTTTACTAATGAAGAAAAGAAAATTGGGGGTGAATAGAATATGATTAAATCGTAATGATTTTTTTTAAAAAAAATCTTACAATTTTTCCAGATTAATTTTGATAGTCGGATTTCACGCAACAAGCGTTTAAATCTGTTTATTTTTGCAAAAGTTTTAGTTTTTATTCTAATGACTTCGATTAAATTTTCTTTTGTTATTTTAATCTTTTCTTTTTGATTTTCAGTGGTTGTTACAACAGTAACATCATGTTGTTGCGTAACCAAAGCTTGTGCCAAATCATACATTTGTGTGGCAACAGATTTTGGTTTTGGGTAATAATACATTGATAATAATAGAATTTTCACTTGTTACAAATCCTCAATTTGAGAATTTAAATTTGGAACTTTAATTATACGATTAAGATTTTTATTGGTTGCCAGAGTGCGATCGATAGTTTTTTCTGTTTTAAAATCATTGATAGTCAGATCGAGGTTGAATTTATCGTTAATCAAATGTAACAACTCGAATTTATTTACCGTGTCAGAAAAAACATGGAATAATTCTGGCTTATATAAATTTTCTTGAATGATTTTATCACAAATTTTTGCGTATTGTTTGGTAGTTATACCATTCCAAAAATGATTAGAAAAACCATTTACTTGTTTACCAGCTTGCGATTTTACCCAGGAAATTAAAGATGCATTTTTATGAATTTCTTCACCAATAATACTGGTTCTGATGACCATGCAATTGTTGGGTTCACCTAGAGATTTAGTTTTGCCGTAGTCATCTAAACAATCGTGTAAATCTCTTTCAGTGTAGCTTCCTTTTTTTCCAGAGAAAACACAATCGGTAGTGATATGAATTAATTTTATATTATTTTTAGTACAATGATTTGCCAGCATTCTTGGAAAAATAGAATTAATTTTTATAGAATTAATAGAATGATTTTGCATAAATGGTTTAATTACGCCGATACAATTAATCATGTAATCGCAATTTGGGATAGAATTAAAATCATTTTTCAAGGGATCAAAATAAAAATTATTTTTTCCATAAGCTAAATCTTTATTTCTATACGATAAATAAATTGCATCATCGCCATATTTTTGTAAGAAGTATTTGCCAACAGCATTGCCGAGCATCCCGGTGCTTCCTAGAATAATTATTTTCATTTTTGCAACCCTCGTTAACGTTGCTCTATATTCCAGATATCCCATTTATTCCAAGGGAAACGGATATCGTCGTTTAAGCTATCTTTTAAGAAAGATGTTGAAAAAAACTGAATGATTGTATCTTTTTCTAAGTTCATAAAACCGTTTGCGTGGTTTGGTGGTATCCATAGAATGGATGGTGTTTTTGATGATAAAATTTTCTTAGTGATTTCTTCGGTTTCTAAATTTACAACACCGATTAATGCGGATCCTTTAGGGACATAAACGTATTTTCCTTCTTTTTTATGTCCATGCCAGGCTCTAATAAAATTTAGGGTATGGTTTTTAACTTGATAAAATCTTTTAACATTATCAAAATTAAAATCATTAACAAAAGATACAGAACCACGTTCATCTACAGCGACATTGCCTTTTAACAAGCTAACTTTATCTATCATCGAGACCACCCTCGTTAAATTTTTTAATATATTTACCTAAATAAAATTCATTTGAATAAATTGGATCTGCCAAATCTTTAATTCGTGATTCTTTAATAACGTTAACCATTTCCTGAATGCCTTTGGTTAATTCATGTTGCGGCTTCCAACCGTATTGAAGAAATTTTTCGTTTTTAACTTTGATTATAATCCGATCTTTATTGGGTAAAAAAGTAGGTTGTCCTGGTTTTATAACTATTCCTTCACATATATTATCTTTTATTTCAGGCAATCCATATTTTTCAGGAATTTTAGTTTGAAACTCCGGTTTGATCTCCAAACATTCTTCCAGCGTCCCCCTGAAGAATGTTTTTGCATAAAAAAAACCATACTCTTCATAAAGACTTTCATAAATAGCAACATCTAAAAATTCCCCATTAACTTTTATATCAAAACCGTAAAAATCAACGTCAGGACAATAAAAAACATCTTTTTGAATGGTGCTGATATTCTTTTTTACCACATCGGGATGAGGATAATTACCTCCGAATAATTCTCCGTATAAAATCAACTCTTTTCCAATAAAAAAGCTATTATATAATTTCCATATATTATCAGTTAATCTATCAACAACAGATTGCGCACAATAAAAGTTTTCCTCATTGCCGACAAAAGCCGACCGCTTAGCAAATTTTATTTCTTTACCATCACAATAAATTCCAAAATTAGCACCATGAACTTTTTCAGACACACACCAGCATGGCAATAGGGTCATATTTAATAGAGAAATAGCATTACAAAAATTTCTATTAGACCGACTGTTTATTGAGGGATATTTTATAAATTTCATTGTATTAAATCACCTATATTGGTGTCTTCATAATGAACTTCAAAAGCAGCTGTCTCAACCCGGGTAATATCCAGCAGATTATCAATTAACTCACTAAGCCTCATACCTTCCAGTTCAATAATACT
>Ga0209976_10001455_pt1 | contig 13919 bp, 8 predicted proteins | sample SumtaG_FD_182806 | JGI IMG/M metagenome (GOLD analysis project Ga0209976, IMG submission 182806) | Deep subsurface microbial communities from Indian Ocean to uncover new lineages of life (NeLLi) - Sumatra_00157 metaG (SPAdes) (version 2) | ecosystem: Environmental > Aquatic > Marine > Oceanic >...
CAAAAAGCTCGTGCAGATGAGGAAGATGCCTTTGCCTATCGGTTTTTTGAGTGAATCCTCCCCAAACGAGCGTTTTATAGGCAATCATTTAATTAATGAAACCTTAATAGGCATGTAGAGATAGTGGAACATTGAGTTCCCAAAAAATCTACTTCAGGAACTAATCTAAATATTACTGAAGGTATGGGTTAATAATTTATTTGGATCTTTATCTAATAATTTTTATTGAAATGCCTTTTCTACTAAATTCTCTATTATATTATCAATTGCTTTTTTTGAAACATTACAATGATTTAAAAGATAATTTTTCACTCCTCCATATTCCTCATCAAGGATTCTGAGTGTAGACTCTATATATCTACTCTTAGTGTCTTTAAAGGAAAGCAAATAATCTTCTATAATCAGCTCTCTACTCACGTCAAGCAAATCTAATAATATAGCAATGACAATTCCCGTGCGATCTTTTCCAGCTTCACAATGAATAATTAGTTTATTAATAGCAGCCTTTGAAAAATATTCTTCAAAAATAATTTTAATTTCTCCTTGGAAATTCGCAATAAATCTATTATAGACCTGTTCCGGGTTATCAGGAGGAGGAAATACTAAGTTTGCTTCAATGGGGATGTTTTTCACGTACTCTTCTTTTATATCATGGTTATAATAGATATTATTTTGGACAAGTCTCTCAACTTCATTTTTCCCTCGCAAGTCAATAATGAATTTTATATCTTTATCTTTTAAAAATTTCATTACCAGCTCTTTGTCATTTTCTGATAATGAGGCTGCTCTAAATATCAGACCTTCTTTTATATTTATTGTATCTGAGAACTTATTAGGAAGTAAGGAAATGTCTCGAAGATTTGAGAATTGAGGATATTTTAAATCAAATTTCTCAAAAAATTGTTGAGATCTTTCTATTTGTCCATTCTCTAAATTGAAGTATTTTATCCCTTGCTCAATAACTTCAAGAAACAAGTTTTTCAATTTATCCTTCCGATTAACAACATCTGCTCTTCTCATTCCTGTTGAAACTTGAATATATTTCATTATAAACTCCCAATTATGGTTATAAAAAACGCTCATTAAAAATTCTCTCGGCTGATATAAATTATAATAATTTCCGTCAACCATTGATTGTAGTCTCACCAGAGTATGAAAAGCCATATTATAGTTTAGATATGTTCTATATGAATCACCTTCTGCTAAACTTGAAAGAGATTTCTCATAATGATAAATGAATTTATAGCTTTCAGAGATAAATCGTTTCTTCAATATTTCAAAATCATCGAGTTTAATCCAATTCTCGGAATAAAATTTTTTTACTTTGTCATTCTTATCGTATACAATAGCTTGCTCTGGGTTCGAGATTCTTGATTCTATGATATAAATAGTGTCTTTTCGCGCTTCAGAAATGCTTTTAATCCCAATCTCTAATTTAATAAATGAACGTTCAGTGTAAACTAACCATTTATCGTCAATTTCGAAATTGATAAAAACCCCTTCATTGTCACTATTTAGTATTCCAAGAATCTTCTCTTTCACTCTCAATATTGTATTATTATTACTATAAGATTCGTCATAATAGATGAAAGTGTCCAAATCTGAATAAAAATTATTATTATTTCTACCGTGACTCCCGAAAAACACGATTCCTTCAATGAATTCTAAAGATTTTATCTTCTCTTTAATTTTACTCGCAATTCTATCGATTATTGGATTAATTTATTAGTCAACCCCAAAAAAGTATATCCTATAAAAATCACATGTATAGGAAATTATTCTTTTGTTTTATTTATTCTCCAAGTTTTTTTCATTTTACAATATGGTTCAATAATCTTTTATGAAATTTCTCTGATTTCATGGGAAGGTAAATACATCGTTCGAAAAAGATGGAGTTTCCACTAAAAAAGGGTGACATGGATCACGTGGTAAAAATAATAATACTAATACCCCTGCTGTCGTGGGAACAGGAAATATTACACAACGCGTTAAACATAACCAAAAAATCACAGTTGACGGTGATGCTGGTACTGTTAGGCTTATTCAAGATGAAACTGATATTTAAGGATAATGAATTTCTTTCTTTTTTAACCTTTTTTTAAAAATTTAAAGAGCACCATAAATATTTTCTTTTAGGATATGGATTAAATCAGCAAAATATTTAATTATTGAACCTATAATTTAGAATGTAGAATTATTTGTATTGTTGATAAGTTATATGTCCAAAAACACCTAAGTATTTTATCTTATATTTTTAGGTAATAATGAAAAAAAAAAAAATAGTTAATTAGATTATATACGTTTTACTTTTAAGCACGTTTTCTCTTTCGATTCAACGAGTAACCGATTCCCGTAATAGTTACTGTAGCAATTGCTATAACAGCAGCAGTTTGGAACCCTGGGATTTGGACACCCCCATCATCAACACCAGCTCCCACATATGTAACGTATTGATATCCACCAGTTCCTAATAGTACATTATATTGCCAATCTTTATGTACGGCATATCCCCACTGGGCATGAGAAATGAATATGTCCGAATATTGATACGTTTGAAAGTGTCTGGTCAAGTTATCCCAAAGCTCTTGACCTGTATCTCTACCCACAAACCAAGCCCTATCTGCCCAATCGTCCACGGTAGAGTTATAATTAAATCCTGTGTTAATCAGTGCAGTGTTTGGAAAGAGTGAATAAGAAAAGTCTTCATACGGAATTCCGGGACTCTTAATGTAGTATTCAATGTTTGGTGCAAATGCAGCGTTAGCACCAGGCCAGTTAGAGGGGACTCCGTGAGATGTCATCCATGGGAATAATCCTATATTCGCAGAAAACAATACAGTGTAAATATCTGGTTGTACTTGTAAGTCAGGATCAGCTGCTCCATTAACTCCGCCGAGTATCAGCCCTAAGTCTTTAATGGAATTTCCAAATACGCTCGCAATGTCAACAGAGGCTGAGTCCCACAGGAGCTTAAATTCAAAGATGGGATTAGAATTTGCGACAGCTCTCCAATCATCAGTTACGTTATTGATATCTAAACTTCTATTTGCGACTCTTAAACCCCAGAAAGGATCATCAATGAGAGCTTGTCGTGCAATTGTGAGATTATGATAAGCAAGAGGTATGTCTGAGTTATAGAATTCATTATCAGGGTTAAGAAAACCCCCAGATCGTACCCCACGTCCTCCTAGGATGTTATTAAGATAATCATCATAATTAAACGCGTAACTAACCGCTTTCCTCATGGCTCTATTAATTCCTTCAACATGAACCCTTCCATCATCGTCAATGTCAGCCATATCACTCAGATCCCCAGCAAATCCGTCAGGATCTGATAGATTATAAACCGATGGACCCGCATCCGCCCAGGTTTTCCAATAAGTTTCATTGATAGCATTCAATGTAATAAAATTACGATCTGTACTAATCCCCCCAATAATGTAATTAATATCAGGATCCTCAACCATGTCATCATAGAATGATGATTGGCCGGGATCATCGGCATAATCTATGCCTCCTGTAACCATGGCTAAATTTATTGACTGATATCCTGCTTGACTTAATGGAAAGGCAACTATAGCAGTTTCTTCGGGCACGGTAAAATTATTAGCTTGCATGGCAGTTAAATTCCACCAGTCATCAAATCTTTTCATAATACCTTGTTGTAGTACCTCATCGTGCTCGATAAATCTGTAAGGTCCCGTACCAATCAAATGCCCCGGGAATCCCGTAGAAGGATAATTTCCCCCAGAAACATCTGGTTGTGGAAACCGAGAGTCATCTCCCAAACCTACTATTGGTATATCCGAATAGCCTTCATAAGCCTCCATTGAAACACAGGTAGTTGTGTCAATATATAGAAGTACACTACTCCAATCATTATAATAAACTCTAATCTTTCCTCCGGATTGTTGATCTTCGAGTATTGTCACATTTTTAACTCGGGGATATGTACCATTATAATACGTTGAATAAAGATTGAGAGGATCATTTGGAGGTGTTTTTGTAGCTCCAAACTCTCCGTATTCTGCAGCTTTCCCAATAAATTGTGATACATTCCAGGTGTCAGTTTCATATTTTGACCATTTCTCGGCGGGTAACCAAAAACTATACATTGTTTTATATATTGCATCATTCAAATGCTCGGGTTTTAATGCACCAGTTATATTTCCAGAGAGTAGTATAGTACGATCAATGTTCCATTTTGCAACCGTTGCGTTAAAATCAGACCCATCATGAAACTTAACCCCCTCTCGTAAAGTTAAGTCTATTGCCATAACACCGCCTGTCATCATAAATGGATTTTTAGGATTGTAATTCATTTCTTCTGGCCACATTATTAATTCCCACTCTGTTGCAAGCACTGGGATTACGTCGTCATAGGAACCAGACCAATTAAAAGGCCAGGCCATAAACGGTTCAAGAGTTTGAGGGCCATAAGCCGCAGCTGCGAATCCTGCTGAGGCTATAATACTATCCCAACTTCCTACCACACCCCCATTAAATCCGACTCTGAATGGAGGTATTGCTGCCGGTCTGGGTGCAGGTTGAGCTACTACCGGGAATAATGGTAAGAAAATCGAACCTAATAGGAGTAAAATAATTATTTTATTCGAGAATTTTCGTTTAATGTTTTTTCACCTATTTTTTTTAAATAAATTCGTTAGTTAAAGTTTAGGATTATAGCATATATAAATGTTTCATAAAATAGGAGATTTATATCATAAATGTAGATAATTTCACAACAACAAAAAGATATAAAAGGAAATCTCATTTTTTATAAGCATACATGATCAATTTATATTCTGAAGGAAGCATTTATTAGGTAAAAACAGCAGTAATGACCACAAATTATTAAATTAAAAGAACTATTTCATAAAAAAAGAAGTACTTGTAAAACATGAGAAAAAGAAGCTCCAAAATAAAAGAAATACCTTTATCGAAAGATACCTCAGAATTGAAGGGACATTTTCACCTTGATTGGGGAAGACAAGGAACTGTTATTTTTGCATATATAGCTGTTGTATTAGGCTACTTTGGAATTGTCGCAAATATAATTTTGATAAATGATATTGGCTTATGGATCCCTTATCCTGAAATGGATCCTACGATTTTGATTTGGACTTATCAAGTCTATCCTCAAACTTTCTACTTACCGATTTTATTACTATTTTTAATAAGCTTTTTATTAACCTATAAGGAAGATATTCCCCATTATGGGATAAAAGCGTCATTATGGTTAGTGCCACCTTTAATAGTTGAAGGTTTTTTGTTTTATTGGATAATGTTTGGATTCTCTGCTGAGCCTTTCATTTTACAATTTGCACGCGGGGAGGGTTATTTAAATATTTTAATATTATACGCGTGTACGTTTACTGGGGCTTTAAGTGGGATGAAAGCAAAACAGGTGAGTAAAAAAAGAAGAAGAAAATTGGAGTAAAAAAAAAGTTATAAAAAAAGAGGGGAACTAAAGTGGCTCGAAAAGCAACCAATATGGTAAAATATATCATAAAGCGAATCATTATCATGCTTCCGATGTTAATATTTGCTTTAATCATGACGTGGCTTTTATCACACATGATGACAGTAGACCCTATTCTGAATAGAGTAGGTTATTTAGATCCAGTAGTTCTTGAATCGGAGAGACTAAGAATTGGATATTATGACCCTTGGTTTGTTAAACTTGCTCTTTTTTTAAGAAATTTCTTCACAGGCGATTGGGGTGAATCTTATATACTCAAGCCAGGAAAACCTGTCCTTACACTTATTGGGGAGATCTTTCCTAAGACAATTGAATTGATGATAATTCCAACGATTATTTCTCCATTTATTGCTGTCAGACTTGGGGCTACTGCAGCAAGTAACAAGGAGAAAAAGAAAGATTCCATAATTCGCTTTGTTGCTATAATCGGCGCGGCTTTTCCAGTTTTTTGGTTTGCAAGCGTTCTTCAAATTGGTTTTGCTGTTTATATAGCCGATTTTACCAATGGTCAGTTAGCTATACCTGTTATGTTTGTAAATACACCAGGATTATCTAACCCAGGCCCCATAGATGGATTTAGAACAAATTTCCGAATACTTGATGCCATTATATACAATGATCAAAAATTTCTCTGGGACACAATCTTACATTTGACTCTTCCAGCATTATGTATGATTTTTATTAATTTATCCGGGATCACAAGATTAACACGCTCAACCATGTTGGAAGTGCTAGATCAAGATTATATTAGAACTGCCCGTGCAAAAGGAGTTGAAGAAGACAAGGTTACTAGCAAACATGCACTACGGAATGCCCTACTCCCATCAAGTGACAAAATCATTGGGGGTCTATTGGGAGCATTTCTAGGATCTCTTTTTATTGAGATGGTTTTTGCCTACGAAGGATTTGGGTATTATCTTGTCCAATCAGTTCTTCAGGGCGATTATTTGGTCTTGGCAGGTTTAACGGTATTCACCGTAATATTTACACTTGTTGGAACCTTAGTTGCTGATGTAGTGTATACAATTATCGATCCGAGGATAACATATAAATAGAAATTAATTAGAATATTGATTTAAAATATGACTGAACAAGATATAACAATAGAAGATGTAGATTATAAGGATTTTTCCGAAAGTGGCAAGAAGAAATGGGTAAACTTAATTAAATTTTATTTACTTCCTACTTGGCGTGATCCAGGGTTCACTGCTTATGAAAAAGAAATTGAAAAAATAAAATCAAAAAGGCGTGTATTCCGTCGTTTTATTACCCCTTTAACAATTATTGGGTTATTTATGCTTTTATTTATTACGATGTTAGCAGTATATGGACCTTGGTTAACCAAGATTCCGTTACAAGAATTAACACTGCCATTTATACCTTCTGGCTCAGTTCCTTACGAGGATCCGAGTCCAGAACATCCACTAGGGACAACATTGTATGGATATGATATTTTAGCTCGAATGATTTGGGGCGCCAGATCTACAATGGGGATGGCATTTATTCCAATACTTATAGGTATGGGGGGTGGGCTTGTTATAGGAACAATTTCTGCTTATTTTGGTGGCCCTGTAGATTATACTATGATGCGTTTAGTTGATCTAATCTTTGTATTTCCAATGGGAATTTTAACTTTGATTCTAATTCCTATGATTGGCCAAGATTTATGGACTATAATTTTTGTTTTTGGGATACTCGCTATCCCAGGTAACATAAGGTATATGCGAACATTGGTTTTAGTAGTAAAAGAATTGGTTTATGTAAAAGCAGCAAAAGTAGGTGGTGCTCTAAAATTTAAAGTCATGTTTAAACACATTGTGCCAAATGCGATATCTCCTATAATAATTAGTTTATTTGGTGGAGCTGCGGCTACAATTTTAGGTTTAGCGGGACTTGGTTTTATTGGTATAGGAGACCAATCAGTTGCGAGTTGGGGAACTGATATTGAGTGGGGTGCTGGTCGCTTAATAACTGGTAGATGGGCGTCTATAATTCCTGGTATTTTTCTTGGAATAACAGCCGCAGGGTTTATATTAATAGGAGATGGATTGCGGGATGCATTAGATCCACGATTTCACAAATAAAGAAAGGTGTATTAAAATTATAGGATTAATGTTTCAAGGTAATATAGAGCTAAATATCGGAATGTCATTAATTGAAGCTTTGGTTGCAGCTTTAGTTTTATATTTGAGTGCTGGCATTCTAAATAATAATCTCCGAGAGGAATTTCGGATCTCTAAAAGGGTTCACAGGTTTAGTTCCGCTGTAAGCACCCTAATAATTTGGGGGATAATATTAAGTATTCGTCTGCTTTTAGAATCTCTCGGAAATTTTTATATTCTTGATGATTACTATATATTCAAATACTTGAATACAGATGCATTTTTATTTGCCATCATGGCAACAATATTTTTACCTTTACATAATATCTTTTTGAAGAGAATTGCGAAATTCAAATTGCACGGTGTTGAAAGATTTATCCAGAATAAAACATTTGGAGGATTATCTATCAAACTCATATATCTAGCTTGGATCGTTGGAATGATCTTTTTTTTAATTGGATTGGTTATTCCAAATAGTGTATTAGCTATGTATATTGGGAATATATCATATTATTTTGCTATAGTGGGAACAATACCTCTACTTTTATATAATATTTATTTGAAGAAATTTGAGGAATACAGATTGCATGATGGTGAGAATATTACCAAGAGCGATCAATTTAGAGGATTATATATAAAATTTATTATTCTAGCTTGGATCGTTGGAATCATCTTTTTATCAATTCCTCTCCTTAAAATTCCAATGGAAAATCCTGATATATTTAATCTTGGTTTTTTATGGGCTATATTTGTAATCAGTTTCGCTATGTTTATAACAATAATAGTCAATAAAATTCGTCCAATTGAAACACGTATTCCGTATATTGTGCTTAAACAAGCCATGTATACTGGTGGATTTATCTCATTTGGAATTTGGTCTATTCAGCTCATTATTGTTGAACTATATTTAGGGAGATTATTCAGTATCAATCTATATATTCAGGATATTCGCATGTTAATTCCAGTTGTTATTGCTGTATATATTCCCGTGTTTTTTATTACTTTAAAGAAAGTATTTGAGCCAAAAGCTACTGAGAGGAGTGAGCTAAAACTTCAGAATGCATTTGATATATATGAGAAAAAACAAGAGGAATTAAGGACACTTGGAAATCATATTATTCTGGATGTTCAAGATCTCAAGACTTATTTTTATACAGAAGAAGGAATTGTAAAAGCAGTTGAAGGTGTTTCTTTTCAAATTAATGAGGGAGAAACTCTTGGTCTTGTTGGAGAAACGGGTTGTGGGAAGTCTGTCACAGCATTATCAATTCTCCAACTAATACGCCCCCCAGGAGTAATAGAAAGAGGAAAGATTATGTTTAGGGGAGAAGATTTGTTGCAGAAATCGATATCTGGAGGATTAGAATATCGTGGAAAAGATATAGCCATGATTTTTCAAGATCCCCTAAATTCTCTTAATCCCGTTTTTAAAATCGGGGCTCAAATCACTGAAGCTTATTTTTTGCATATGGAAAATGAGTTACTCGTGGAATCAACAAAACAGAATAAAAGCATTTTTGCTATTGCCCGAGAATGGGGTGAGCAACTTTTACAGGAATTAAATATTCCATACCCTAGTGTAATCTTTGATCGATACCCCCATGAATTGAGTGGAGGAATGCGACAAAGGGTTCAGATAGCCATAGGTCTTGCTTGCAAGCCGAAACTTTTAATCGCTGATGAGCCTACTACAGCATTGGATGTAACAATTCAAAACCAAATCCTAAAGCTAATGAAAGAGCTTAAGAGTACGTTTAATACTTCAATGTTGTTTATCACACACGACCTTGGAGTAATATCAAAAATGTGTGATCGCGTTGCTGTAATGTATTCCGGATTTATTGTTGAAACTGGGGATATTAAAAAAATATTTGTAAAACCATATCATCCTTACACTAAAGGTCTTATCGCTTCTGTTCCTGTTGTTGGAAAGAAGAGACGTCGTCGCCTTGAAGTTATAAAAGGAATGGTTCCAAACCTGATTTATCCACCTTCTGGATGCAGATTTCATCCTCGATGCAATTACCGCTTCGAACCTTGTGATTCAAAAATTCCAAAAAGCATAGAGGTTGAACCAGATTATTTTGTCGCATGTTATCTTTATGATCCAGAATATAAAGAATTATCCGAAATTTCTATAAAAAAAGCAGAAGAAAATAAAGCAGAAGAAATCGAAAAATTGAAGTAAAAAACAGAATTCAATCATTAAGTGTAAAAAAGAATGGAGGATAAGTCGAAATGGAAGTTGATTTGATGCTACTGTTCATTAATCAGATAATAATATTCTTAGTAGGATTTTTTTTTATAAGGTGGTATATACAATTAAAAGGATGGGATAAACAATTTTTTACCTCATTAATCATAAACATAACATGGTTTGTTATAGACTTTGTCTTTGGATTTATTTTTTATTCACAGATTAGTCAAAATTTTTTTTACCTACTCATTATTTTACTCAATATTTTGGTTGGAATACCAATCATAGCAACTGTTTACTCCAAAAATAGTGAAAGATCTTTAGAAATTGTGATATTTGCTCAAATTGTAACAATGGTTATAATACTATCAACCATTAATCAGATACTATTATTCTTAATAGGATTTCTTTTTATAAGGTGGAACGTTAAATTAAAAGGGTGGGATAAACCGGTTGTTTCAGCATTAATTATAAATATAACCTGGCTTTTTATAAGCCTTGTTGTGAGGTTTATTATTTCTTCATTGATTAGCGAACTTCTCATAATAATTATCAATACGTTTCTTGGGTTAGGTATCTTGATAAGTATTTACAAAAATAATTGGTTAAGATCTTTAGAAATTGTAGGACTGGCTCAAATCTCTTTATTTATCACTTCCAATTTTATATTTTCCTTTTTTGATGTTGTTGAAATTTTTCTAATTGAAGGTAATAATAAATTGAATGGTTCAAAATTTGCTTTCTTTTTGTTTGTTCTGGTCTTTTTAGGTGCGATGGCATTTTTAGCAAGTTGGGGAGATAAATTTCAATTAGTAAAGTTTAGAAGAGTAGTCATCATTATCAGTGTAATACCAGGATTTTATTATCTCATAGTATCGTTTATCTCTCAACAGGAAGGTTTTTTAGATAATTTTCCTCTAATTTTAGTAATTAGTTTTACATCTTCAATTATAACAATGGTTGGAGCTAAAAGAATTGCTTATAAAACAATACCAATTCAGGAACTCAGAGACCATGTTATTTTAGAAAAAGGTAAGCCTTTGCTAAAAGTTACAAACCTTAAAGTATATTATCCTCTACTTAAAGGGACGCTTAAAAAGAAAGTTGGAGAAGTAAAAGCAGTTGATGATGTATCTTTTGAAATTAAAACAGGTGAAACATTAGGATTAGTTGGAGAAAGCGGATGCGGGAAAACAACTATTGCAAACACAATTTTAGGATTATTAACAAGAGAAGATGGAGAAATATTGTATCATGAGGAACCCATCCCAAAAGAATTAACAAGTTATTTAAGGCAAAAAATTCAAATGGTTTTCCAAGATCCTGATGCATCTTTAAACCCACGTTTAAAAATCACTGACATTATCGCAGCGCCACTTAGGAATTTGCTTGGTATTACCAATAAAATGGAAATCCGAAGAAATGTATTGAGATTGTTGAAGGAGGTTTCTTTAAAACGAGAACACATGGATCGTTATCCTCACGAGTTTTCAGGAGGGCAAAAACAAAGAATTATTATCGCAAGAGCACTTGCTTGCAATCCGGAATTAATCGTGCTTGATGAGCCGACTTCCGCTCTTGATGTGTCTGTGCAAGCACAAATCTTAAACCTCCTTATAGACCTACAGGAGCAATATGGTTACGGTTTCTTGTTTATAACGCATAATTTATCGGTTGTGAATCATATTGCGGATAGAATTGCTGTAATGTATCTCGGTAAGTTTGTTGAAGTTGGAGAAACGGATCAAATCTTTTTAAATCCGACACATCCTTATACTCAAGCACTCCTAAAGAGTCACTCTGAAATAGATCCTTTTGATCAAGATATTAAATATGTTATAGAAGGCGAAGTTCCGAGTCCTATTGCACCTCCACCAGGATGTACTTTTAATCCACGATGTGTTTCAGATGCACGTACACCCGAATGTGAATTTGATCTACCTCATAGAATAAAAATTGAAGAAGGACATTGGATATGGTGTGTCAATCCCCCAACTGGGTTTGATGTCATAGAAGAAACCGAATAATATTATATGTAGATGGTACTCCAAGTGGAGACCTTTTAATAAAAAATGACACTAACTTTATAGGCAGAATATAACAAAATTATTATTTGCCCTAAAAGTCATTTTTCAATAAAATGCTTCAAGCATTAGATTAACCAGTTAAAAAATAACATAATTACAGACTAAAGATGAAGTAACAAAAGAAAAAAAAAGTAAATTAATTTTTTTTTTAAAATTTATTTTTTCCTAATTTTCTTAATTAGTATCAAACTAATAATCGATGTAATTCCGATTACAATTGGAAGTTCAAATCCGGGGATTCCTGGTGATGGATCTGGGCATGTTGCTCCAGCTTGTTGTTCAATCGTCATTATGCTATCAGTACCGTAAGTCAAATCATACATATCTAATAATCCACATTCATCGAAGGTTACCTTTAATCCAAGGGCTAATGTATTGGTTCCCCACGCTGAGGCAGCGACAGTTATTTGAAATCCATCAGTTAGCGCTGTTACTGTTGCATTATTATCCGCAAGTTCAGTATTAGCTGCTGTTGCTACTTCGGTCCAATCAAAATTCTTAGGCACAGCAATACTATTTTGCGGCCAGGATGCGGGTGTAAAGTCAATAGCAAACCAATTCGATAATCCATCATGCCAAAGTACAAATTCAGTTTCATTCTCGATTATAATACCCTCATAAGTATAATCATCACCTTTTTCCAAGGCCCAGATGACCCCACTTTCTGTTGTATTCCAGACCAGTTCATTAGTAAACGGCACAACCTGATAATTACTTCCATATTCAATATCCGCCGTTAAATCACCAACAACTGTAATCGTATGACTCATGTTCCCTGGTTCCATAGCCCAAATCCAGTAATTCCCAGCTGCATCCATGTTTAAATACATCAGTGTGTCAATATCATCAGTCACCCATGCTCCATAAAGAGCAGTTGTATCCGTAATATATTCAAATACATATGTGTCATCTTCCTTGATCCCTGCCCAACTTGGTGGTGCTGCAACAGAAACTCTAATAAATGGAAGGAACAAAAGTAATCCGAGACTAATAAAGTACAATAAATTTGTTTTTTTCATATCTTAAAATCACTTAGTTGTTTAATTATTTTTAAATAGATATCGTTTATTAATATTCAATCTCATAATATTTAAATCTAGCATTCTTCAAGACTAAAAAAAGAGAATTAGCTGAAAGTCCAATTTTATTTTATCCTATGAATTAATTTCCATTTAATAGATTCTTTAATTTAAATGTAAATTAGGAGGACAGTTTCAGAATTAATTAATGGATAAATTCACTTTTTTATAACTTGGTTAATTTCCCTTTATTTTTGCCTTATTTAATCAATAATTCTATGTGAAAAAAAAAATATTGAAAAAAATAGAGATTTTACAAAATCTTAAAGTATTTTTTCTTTCTAATTATTAATACGACAGAAGTGCATAAAATCATGAGTAGTATCATATTGAAATCAAAACCTGGTATCGCATTACTACTGGATTTAACTCTTATATTTATCGTCGCTGTTATACTATTATTAAAGGTATTGTAAGCTCTTATTTCTAGGGGATAAACACCTGCCGAAAGGTTTAGTGAATTTGTTATTATTCCTTCGGAGGTGATGTTGAAATTCACGGTATCATCTATCGAATATTCTACACCGGAAGTGTCAGTAGCATTTACATCGTAAAAAAAGGAATCCCCTTCTTGTAGTAGTTGATCTTCAGGTATTTGATCCCATTCTGGTGTGTTATCCTCAGCAAATTGGACAATATAAGATGTCACCATTTGACCATAAGGCGCATAATCTGTATCAGCAGCAAATCCAACGGTAATATTATATTTTGGTATAACATAGATTATCTGTCCTCCAGCTCCAACCATACTATATCCCCCAAAAGGATCATCAAGCCAAAATAAATACCCATAATAATCACCAACTTGGCTTGTTGTTGCGTCTTTCATGTAATCTTTATCTACTATTTGTGTTCCGTTCCACGTACCATTGTTCAGACATAGCATTCCTAATTTCGCTTGTACTTTTGGTGAGCATGCGAATCCAAATCCGCCAGAGTACATGTTTTGTTCATCATGCCACCAATCGTATT
>Ga0209976_10001456_pt1 | contig 13916 bp, 15 predicted proteins | sample SumtaG_FD_182806 | JGI IMG/M metagenome (GOLD analysis project Ga0209976, IMG submission 182806) | Deep subsurface microbial communities from Indian Ocean to uncover new lineages of life (NeLLi) - Sumatra_00157 metaG (SPAdes) (version 2) | ecosystem: Environmental > Aquatic > Marine > Oceanic >...
ATAACGTCAAGCACCTTTTCAATTATGCCGTCCTCACCATTTTGTGATGTCACGTTTCTGGCATAGTTATTAAGCCAGCAGTTTGGCCTCGGCTGAGTCTTACCTGCTAAGGCGCCATTTCTGCCCATCAATACCTCCTGTGGGTGGAAACAAGGGTCTTCGATTTCTAATAAGCAAAGATGCGTTTTGTCAATGACTTTGTAAAGAAACTCACTCTTTTATAAACCAGAACATTCCGCAAGCATATTTTGAATTACTCAATATGTCTATATTTATATTTTCAATAAATCCGTTTTTTTTGTCCGAGCCGGATAACTCAATCAGCCTGAGCTTGCTGAATAAATCCAAAACCTGCCTGGGAGAATGAATTCTGTGGGCATTGAAACAAAGCCTCGGTTCACCAACAGGGACGGAAAAGAAAAGATTGCCTCCCTTTGCCAAACATCTTGACAGTTCAGCCGCTGCTTTCTTTGTGCCCTCCGGGTCCAGTTCATCACCGTATCTGCCAAGGCCAATGTGCTCTGCTACGTGCAGGCAAGAGACTGACTCCAGCGAATTGTCATCATAGGGCAAGTCTAAGATGCTGCCTTTTATACTCTTAAGGTTTGCTACATTAGATGCTTCCAAGGGCCGAATATCAACAAAATGAACCTTTGTTATGGCGGTGAGCAGCCCTACGAAATTCACATTTGAGCCAATGTCGACATGCAGCTTTGGATTCAACCTTCTTATCCTCTTAAAGGCCCATATGTGCTGATAAAAATAGTGGCTGTCGATGCGTGTATTTGAAGTCCTGTCGAACAGACAGGGGTAAGTATCAGCGAGTCTTATTTTCTCAGTGCTGACCATCGCCCTGTATTTGATAATATCTCTAATGTACCTTGGATATTCTATCAAGGCCCGTAACACCTTGCCTTTTTTAAAGGGTCTTTTCCATCTACTAAGAGCGGTTGACATAATTATGGTTGTCCTTTCAGAACTTGCTTAAACTCATATCAGCTTAAAATGCTCAGGGCCGGAATGTGTACCAGTTGGTTTTTGATTTGCCACATAATCTATATCCAGCTTATACCCCTGTTTGTATTTTTCAGCGAGCAGTTGAACGGTAAAGCCGCCTGAGTCGTCGAACTCGTTCCTTGTAGCAGTATTAACCAAATTCACCTGAACTGCACTTGCGCAAAGCTTTTGGAAGAACAGTTTTGAGGGCAGCCGTTCGGGATTGTTGCGGCACCAGCGGCAATTCCATGATTCCAGCGTATTAGGATTGAAGAAATATCCGAATTTCTTGAGAATAGAACGTGTTTTCATTGCTTTGCCCAGCGTTCTTATTAACACGGAATTCGGCGCAAATAGAGTCTCGATGACCGGGTTTTTGTTTGCAGTGCTGCTTATGACCCTTTTTACCAGTTCTGTCGGGTAGACGGTGGCACAAAGCTCGAATGGGTATCGTGTCGTGGGCGTTTGGCCCCGGGTCCAATCGAGGCTGAATACCCGGTCCTCGCCCAGTGATGTTTCACTTATATTGTCGCCGCTGTCTATGAGATTTGCGGGACTGAGCCGAAGTGAGAAGCCGAAAATATCACCTTCGAATTGACGGAATGCCTGGTCTATCAGGCCGAAATCAACCCCGTCAAAATAGACCACATCATCGACGCCAAACAGAGTATACTGCGTATCGACCTGGCCTAATATGCTCAAGAAGTCCGTTCGGAAGTCCTTTTCAATTATGACCTTACAATTCGGATAGCGACTAAAAACCTGTTGATACTGCTGCTCAAACAGTTCGACCTTGTAAAGAATGCAGGTCTGGAAAAGCTTAGCAGGAAAATACCTGTAAAGGCTTTCGAGATAGCCTTCGAGCTGCAAAGGGCGATTCCTGGTAAAAACAATATTGCTTACTAACTTCATTTTGTCGACACAACTAAATCCCAATACTTACTTACTTGCTTGGGACAGCCTTGCGCCTCTAACGAAGGCGCTGAGACTATCATCCAACCGGTGCTTTTGTGTGCCCAATTGTATCCGTGTTGTTCCGGAATTCAATAACAAAAATACTTGACTGTTGGCCTCAGGCGAACTAATATACGTGCCGTAATAAACAGAGGCAACGGAGGATAGTCTGCGAGGTACGAAAGGTTCAGCAGTGGTTCTGTGCACGTCGCTTGTTATCCGGTTCGGCCGCAACTGTTTGCGATGGCATATAATATTGGCAACTTCCTGAGGCGTTTAGCGTTGCCCAAGCAGATCAAAGACTGGTCATTACGAACCATGCGGGAAAAGTTAGTCAAGATCGGTGCCACGGTGGTCAGCCATGCCCGCTATGTGACATTTCAGATGGCAGAGGTGTTGTTATCGAGATCTCTGTTTTATGAAATCCTTGAAAGAATCAAACACTTGAAACCGTTACCAATTGGATATAACTAATGAGAAGAACCGCTGAAAAACCTGGTTTGATGAACGCTATAGCGGTCAAGGTCTGGACAGGAGCAAGGATTTCAGGCAGTCTGGGACCCGCAAATCTGGTCTTTCGTATAAATCTGCAAGAAAGCCGACTCGGAAAAGAGAAATTTTGATAGTTCAAGTTGAATTTGCTAAAATTATCAGCATCGAAAGGATAGAATAATGTTTTGTGAACGCTTAAATGGGAAATGTCGGTTGGACTTGGCACAATGAACTTGATAACGTAAATTTAAGGAAACCGTGAAGACAACGCCACATCTTGTGATGATTGCTGGCAAGCCAAGCTCGAACCGGCAGGTACTTCACACTCAAGGCTTATGATAAAAGATAAAATTACTTTTAAAGATTCTTGGGATCAATACTTCCAGGTTTTTGGGTTGAGCACATTCGACGACTTCTATAGTTTTTCTGGAGCCTCGACTGTAAATACGAACAAAAGACGAAATGTTCAAAAATTCACCTTGGGAGAAGGTGGAGACCAGAAAGTCTTCTTCATGAAAAGGTTCCACAATTCGCACCTCAAAGATATTTTTGCTGCCGCATACAACTTTGCCCGGCCAATTTCACAAGCACGCGTCGAATTGAAGAATGCAGAATATCTTCTGAGAAATGGGATTGATACCTATAAACCCATTTGCATCGGCGAACGCGGCCACCATAACATTGAGACGACGTCTTTTCTTATCACCGAACAACTTGACTCAGTGTGTCTGCTCGAATCCGTAATTGAAAGCTGGCATTCCCTCAGTCGTACCGAGCAGGATAATATCATCGTAGGAGTTGCCGAATTTGTGCGAAAGATACACGCACTTGAGGTATCTTTTCCAGATATGTATCTTTGGCACCTCTTTATCCGCCAAGAGAACTTGGGCGAAAAAATTCACTTTAGTGTCATAGACCTTCACCGAATGACACAAAATCGTCGAAGCTTAAAAAGGAAGATTAAAGAGTTGAGCAGGCTCTACTGGAGTATGTCTGCAGACTATTTTGACGACGCACACAAAAATCTGCTCATCACCACATATTTGGGTAACACTAGTGCTATGAACAAAGAGACCGTATTGAGAATCATTAGAAGATATTCGGCTACCCTGGAAAAGCGGCGGATACTCAAAAATCACTACAGCTATCCCAAAGCGGTCTGCTCCCCGAAAACTGATCCAGTTAAAGTGAGAGTATAATCGAGTTTTGACCTGCACCCAATTCCTGGTCCAATCTTTATGCGAAATTAAAGCTTCATATTGCTCTGCTGTATTCCTGGAGCTGAGCCACTGGCGCAGCCAGAAAAAATCCGAGCGTAAGGTGCGCAAGCTGTTCGGTTCGGATATGGCAAAAGAGTTGCTCGAAGACGACTCGCTCGACCAGTGATGGTTGTTGTGGCTATCGATTTGCGTACATCTTCTGGTAATACTTCTGATAATCACCGGAAACCACGTTATTTAGCCAGTCGGGGTTGTTCAGGTACCAGTCAATGGTTTTACTTATCCCTTCTTTGAAGCTGACTGAAGGTTGCCAGTTCAACTCACTGATTATTTTTGTTGCATCGATGGCATATCTTCTGTCGTGGCCGGGGCGGTCGGTGACATGCTTTATAAGTGACTTTGGTTTGTTAAGTCTGTCGAGAATAAGCTGCACGACTTCGAGATTCTTTTTCTCATTGCATCCGCCGATGTTATATGTCTGGCCCGGTGGTGCCTCGGTAAGGACCTTCCATATGGCCGTACAGTGGTCGTATGCGTAGAGCCAGTCACGTACGTGCAGTCCGTCACCATAGACGGGCAGCTCTTTGTCGTTCAGTGCGTTGTTGACCATCAGCGGAATCATCTTCTCAGGGAACTGATAGGGCCCGTAATTATTCGAGCATCTTGTTATATTGTATTTCAGCCCCCAGGTATGCCCGAAAGCGTTTACGAGCAGGTCGGCGGCGGCCTTGCTGGCCGAATAAGGTGAATTCGGGCTCAAAGCAGTATCTTCGGTAAATTTGCCCTCGGGACCGAGTTCGCCGTAGACCTCATCAGTTGAAATCTGTATGAATCGCTCCGTTTTTTTGTCTCGTGCGGTTTCGAGCAGCGTAAGCGTGCCGGTAACGTTGGTTTCGATAAAAACCTTCGGCCCTGTTATCGAGCGGTCGACGTGACTTTCGGCTGCGAAGTTTATTATTGCCTGTATTTTGTGCTCATCAATAAGCTTTTCGATCAGGGTACCATCGCAGATATCGCCTTTTATGAATTTGTGGTTGGGGTGATTTTCAAGGCCGGCAAGGTTCTCAAGGTTGCCGGCATAGGTGAGCTTGTCGAGATTAACTACAAAGCAGTCAGGCTGCTCGGAAAGCACCATTCGTACGAAGTTGCTTCCAATAAAACCTGCTCCACCTGTAACAAGAATCCTTCGCATACTTGTCCCCATCTCTAAGACGGCAGCTTTTTCAGGAACTGTTCCAGCGGCTGCTGCCAGGGTTTTATCGGCTCATCCAGCAGAGGCTGGATTTTACCGCAGTTGAAGCGGCTGTTCAACGGTCTTTTGGCTGGGCTGGGAAAATCGCTGGTCTTGCAAGGGATAAGTTCCGCAGGAATTTGTTTCTTTTCGAGAATGAATTTTGCCATATCAAAACGGCTGGCGTACTCAGCACTTGCGAAATGAAAAATGCCTTTCGGCCTCCTGGCCGGCAGGCTGCAAATAATTCTGGCGACTTCCGTGGTGGCGGTAGGGCAGCCAACCTGGTCATCCACGACTTTAAGGGTTTGGCCGGGTCTTGCCTTGCTTAGTAACTTGGCGACGAAGTTATTTCCGTGCAGCCCATAGGTCCACTGGATTCTTATGATACAGTGGTCACAGCCGCTTTGTTGCAGGAGCTGTTCGCCGACAAGCTTGCTTTTGCCGTACGCATTAATAGGGTTCGGTATGTCCGTTTCGACGTAGGGCCTGTCCAGGGTTCCATCAAAGATGAAGTCTGTGCTGAGGTGAATTACATATTTGCCGGTTTGGTTGGCTATTTTTCCAAGATTGCCGACGGCTTCGGCGTTGACGGCATAGGCCTGCTCGTATTCGGATTCGGCCCCGTCGACGTTAGTATACGCGGCACAATTGATTATGACATCACTGGCAGCGATGGCGGTTTCAAGTTGGCTGTGGTCGGTGATATCGAACTCGAGCAAATCGAGAACTGATGTACTAAATTGACGATTGCAGGCAAGTTCAGCCAGGTCCGAGCCAAGCATCCCCTTGCCGCCCAGGATGGCTATGTTTTGCTCAACCATCCTTTCGCGTCCAGTCGTATGGTATATCGTTGTCGTGAGGATGGGTGCGGGACTCGTCAGGTGCTTTGTAGTCGTATACTTCGCTCGGTACATTTACTATATAGGCCTCGGTTTCGCTCACACACATCCAGCCGTGCAGTACACCCGGCGGTATGCAAACAAGTCCCGGGCAGTGTTCGCCCAAATAAAGTTCGTTGACGGTCCCATAGGTGGACGAGTCTTTACGTCTGTCATAAAGTGCGACTTTGAGCATTCCTTTTATTACACAAAAGTAGTCGGTCTGTTTTTCGTGATAGTGCCAGGCTTTCACAACACCCGGATAGGTCGTGGTGAAATAGACCTGGCCGAATTTTTCGAACCAGGGGTCGTCGGCCCTGAATATCTCGCCGAGCCGGCCGCGCTCGTCCGGCAGCACCTTGGTTCTCCTTGCCTTGACGCCTTCTATAAGTTGGCCGGAACTGCGCACCATCAGGGTCTCATCTTTGAACACGGTTTTAAGAATGGCTATCTTTTTTCTCATTTCGGCGGCTCCTTCGTAACCAGTTTGTTGGCTCTTTTGAGCGACTCAAACGTGCCGGCATCGGTCCACCAGCCTTCGAGGATGTCATAAGCCAGTTCGCCCCGGGCTATGTAGGCGTTGTTGATGTCGGTGACCTCCAGCTCGCCGCGGCCCGACGGTTTGAGTTTTTTTATAATTTCGAATACCGTACTGTCATAGAAATAAACCCCGGTCACCGCGAGATTGCTTTTGGGCTGTTTTGGTTTTTCCTCTATGCCAAGCACTCTTGTATCGGATATCTCGACCACGCCGAACCGCTGTGGGTCAGGCACTTCTTTTAGCAGCAGCCTCGCGCCTTTGCCTTGGGCAACAAATCTTTCGGCATATCCTTTTAGACTGTCCTGAAAGATGTTGTCTCCGAGGACGACCACAAGATTCTGGCTGTTCGAGAAGTCCTCAGCCAGTCCCAGGGCCTGGGCAATACCGCCGGCTTCGTCCTGGACCTTGTAGGTGAAGTGGCAGCCGAAATCCTTGCCCGAACCGAGCAGGTTTACCACGTCGCCCATATGCTCGAGGCCGGTGACAATCATTATCTGCTCGACGCCGAGGGCTTGTATCTTCTCAATAGGATAGTAAATCATCGGCTTTTGGCCGATGCCAAGAAGATGCTTGTTTGTGACCTTTGTCAGCGGCCAGAGGCGGGAACCGGTACCCCCGGCAAGAACAACACCTTTTAATTCCATCCGGCTCTCCTTAATAGTCGACCAATGGCGACCATTTTAAGAGCATCAAAACGCTGTGTCAACGCTTTCATTGTCGGTGAATTTCCCGGCAGGTCGTGTTTGGACGGGAGTTTCAGTCCGATTTGTCAAATGTGAATCTATGGGCCTGTGCGTCAATTTTTACGGTATCGCCTTCTGCGAACTTACCGGCCAGAAGCTGGGCCGCCAATGGGTTCTCCAGCCGCTGCTGAATCGTCCGTTTAAGAGGTCTGGCGCCGAAAGCAGCGTCATGACCTTCGTCTACAATCCGGTCCCGAGCCGCATCGGTAAATCGAATATTTATCTTTCGTTCCTTGAGCCTTCCAGCGAGGTAGTTGAGCTGGATATCGACGATTCTCTTGAGGTGTTCTTTTGAGAGCATGTGGAAAACGATTATTTCGTCAATGCGGTTTAGAAATTCCGGCTTGAAGAAATTCTTCAGGGCATCCTTGACATGGGCCTCGATTTCCCAGTCGGCGCCTTGTTCTTCGGTCAATTGCTGAATCTGCTGACTGGCGAGGTTGCTGGTCATGATAATGACGGTATTCTTGAAATCGACGGTTCTGCCTTTGCCATCGGTGAGCCGGCCGTCATCAAAGACCTGCAGCAGTATGTTGAAGACATCGCTGTGGGCCTTTTCAACCTCATCGAGCAGGATGACCGAATAGGGCTTACGACGGGCTGCCTCGGTCAGCCTTCCGCCTTCCTCATAGCCGACATAGCCCGGAGGCGCACCGATAAGGCGGGCTACCGAGTGCTGCTCCATAAACTCGCTCATGTCGATTCGAATCATGGCATTAGGGTCGTTGAACAGAAAATCGGCGAGTGCGCGAGATAGCTCTGTCTTACCCACGCCGGTCGGGCCCAGAAAAAGGAACGTCCCTATCGGCCGATTCGGGTCGCCAAGACCGGCCCTGCTTCTGCGAACGGCGTTGCAAAGAGCTGCGACCGCCTCGTCCTGGCCGACAAGGCGAGTGCGAATGGCTTCTTCCATCTTCATAAGTCGTTCCCGCTCGCCGTCGAGCAGCCTCGAAACCGGAACGGAAGTCCATTTTGAGACGACCTCGGCAATATGCTCCTCGGTGACTTCGTTGCTGATCAGTTTGCCGCCGTTGGATTTTGCCAGCAGTTTTTCCTTTTCGTCGAGCTGCTTTCTTAATTCGGCGATAGTGCCGTATTTCAGCCTGGCCGCAGTTTCGAGTTCACCTTTGTGTTGGGCATTCTCGAATTGGTTCTGAGCATCTTCGATTTTTTGTTTTAAGTCCTTTATCTGGTCGATTTGTCCTTTCTCGCCCTCCCACTGCGTCGTCAGGCGAGTATCCTGTTTCTTAAGCTCGGCTAATTGTTTTTCGGTTCTTTTAAGCTGCTCGGTACTGGCTTTGTCGGTTTCTTTCTTTAGTGCTTCTCTTTCTATCTGCAGCTGGATTATTTTTCTGCGGATATCGTCTAATTCTGCCGGCAGCGAGTCATTTTCAATCCGCAGTTTCGAAGCGGCCTCGTCAATCAAGTCGACTGCCTTGTCCGGCAGCCATCGGTCGGATATGTACCGGTTGGAAAGCGTCGCTGCCGCCACAAGCGCCGAATCGGTGATGCGGACGCCGTGATGGGCGTCGTAACGGTCTTTAAGCCCTCGTAGAATTGCTACTGTTTCCTCGACGCTTGGCGGGTCAATCAGTATCGGCTGGAAGCGTCTTTCAAGAGCAGCATCTTTTTCGAGGTGCTTTCGATACTCGTCGATAGTGGTCGCACCGATGCAGCGCAGCTCGCCTCGCGCCAGCGATGGTTTGAGAAGGTTGCCCGCATCGACAGAGCCTTCGGCTTTGCCCGCTCCGACAACCGTGTGCAGCTCATCGATGAATAGTATTATCTGTCCCTCGGCTGCAATGACTTCCTTGAGCACCGCCTTGAAACGGTCCTCGAATTCGCCCCGAAATTTGGTGCCGGCAATCAGGGTACCCATATCCAGTGCGACGACTCTTTTGTTTTTCAGACCTGTCGGGACGTCACCTGCGACGATTCGCTGGGCAAGGCCCTCGACGATGGCGGTTTTTCCGACACCGGGCTCACCAATAAGAACGGGATTATTCTTTGTCCTGCGGTTAAGCACCTGCATGCACCGTCGGATTTCGTCATCCCTGCCGATGACGGGGTCGAGCTTACCCTTGCGGGCCATATCAAGCAGGTCGATACCATATCGCTCCAGCGCCTTATATTTTGACTCGGGGGTCTGGTCGGTTATTTTCTCACCGCCGCGAATGTCTTTGAGCGCAGCTTCTATTTGTTCTGCTGTGACTGAATTGAGCCGCAGGATTTCTTTGGCATCGCTTTGAATCGAGGCCAGCGAAATAAACAGATGCTCCACGCTGAGGTACTCATCGCCCATCTTGTCGGCCCTGTTCTGGGCATCGAGCACGACCTGATTAAGCGCCGGGTCAGGCATAATCTGGCTGCTGTCGCCTTGCGGCAGTCGAGACAGTTCGCTGGCGGTCATATCCTTAATCTGGAGACGTTGGCCCCGATTTTCTTGAAGGACCATAACCGCGATACCTTCGTCATCGCTGCAGACGGCGCTCAAAAGATGCAAAGGTGACAGTACCGTGTGGGATTTGGCCATCGCTATCTGCTGGGCTGTTGCCAACGCCTCTTGGGCCTTTAACGTGAATTTGTCGAACTTCATTACTATGTCCTCTCTTTCAGGATATACGTATACTACCGGTTAAAAGAGCAAAAGCTGTGCCCAAAAAGCCATATAGCTGTAAGGCTTTGTTATTAAGGCCTTTATGGTAACACGGCTTGTCGGCCGGCGTGTCAAATTGGCAGCTTTTGGAGCCATAGCTCAGCAGGGTCGCGGCTGTGGCGATTTATCGGTCGGTGGATTTTTCTTGTCAGTTGGCCGCTGAATCTGTTAATTTTCGGCTGTACGTTTTCCAAACAAGGAGGTTACGGGGTTAACACGGATGGCTGTTCTTGTAGGCATTGACGAAGCCGGCTTCGGTCCCATTTTAGGGCCCTTGGTCGTATCATCAACCGCATTTTCGCTTGGCAAAGACCTTTTGGCTGCGGACTTGTGGCGGGTTCTTAGAAGATCGGTTTCTGACCGCCGAAAACATCTGGCCGGCAGAGTGCTCATAGCCGACAGCAAAAAGGCGTACACCAAATCGTTGGGTATCAAGCATCTCGAAAGGACCGTCCTGGCCTGTCTTGATTGTCTCGGAAAAAGACCTGCCGACCTCACGGAGCTGCTGGGGTGCTTGTGCCCCGAGACCCTGAAGCGTCTGACGGCATATCCCTGGTACGAGAATCTGGATGGTTTTGGCAAATCCGTAACCGATACCGATGTCAGGATAGCGGCAGCGGCTTTGCAGAATGAGATGAGTTCGAAGGGTATTAAGCTGCTGGCTCTTAAAAGCTGCTGTCTGGATGTTGGTCATTACAACAGACAGGTGCAGGCGGCCAGGAACAAATCCAGTGTGCTTTTTACTGCTACCTGTCAGCTTATAAAAACCGCGTTCGACAATTTTGGCGGTGACAATCTGCACATCATAATAGACCGGCAGGGCGGCCGGGTCCGCTACCGCAAAGTCCTGCAGCGGATGTTCGAAGATATGGAACTGAAAATCGTTAAGGAATCGACAAAGCTAAGCAGTTATGAGCTGACGACCAACAACAAGATGATGAAGCTGCATTTTGCAATCGGCGCTGATGGCAGGTACCTGCCGGTGGCACTGGCCTCAATGGTCAGCAAATACATAAGGGAGCTTCTGGTTCACAACATAAACCGTTATTTTGGCAGTTTTGATGCGGAACTGAAACCGACAGCAGGTTACTGGAAAGACGGTACGCGCTTCATTAGGGACATAAAAAACAGAATTGGCCATGTCAATTTTGACGAGGGCAAATTAATCAGATGTCGCTGACCGGCGGGTTTAAAAAAAGAGGGAGACAAAGGCTTTTTTACTTAAGACTTACTGTCACCCTGTCTCCCTTTTTGTTGCGCAGTTTTCTTTATCAGTCTTGCTTGTTTTTTCGGGACTCTCGCCCAACTCGCAACGTTGTGATTATACCAAAAACACATGCACCAAGTCAAGACCTAAGTACCATTTTTTGGTGTCACCTGGTTGAATTTATTGGCTTGTAACGCAAGATCAGGGCTAATTACAACTTGCATCATTCGCTCTCGCAAACCCGAAGCGCATTAAGAAACGGTATAAACACGGAAAGGGTGTGCATACACAGCGGAATATCCCACACAAGCTGTCGGCTGTCTTTGAGCCTGAAGCAATCACCAGCCTTATAGACCGGGCAAGTGCCCGCCACCTTTGCCATTTTCACCAGAAAATTTATTGAAACTGCCTACAAAACAAAGTCGTTTCTTGGGTATTACAGCACTTGGACGCAACAGCATGACTCTCGGAATATTGGCAGTGTCCTAATCAATGCTGTGTGCTGTGAGGAACATGGCTTTTTCGAAAGCAGCGTAGAATTGCTGGTAGGGTTCAGGGTCTTCGATAGCTTTCAAGTTATACTGGGCATTCGCGCGGACAAGCATTTGAGTTTCGCCATATGGCCGAACATTAATTGTTATTCGCACTGCATAACGGTCAAGTTTTGTTGCACTAACGCTTCCCAAAACGTCATCAGCTTTATCAATGACGAATCCTAAATCTTGAAGGGTAGCCATTGTGGTTCGCAAGGTCTTGGCCTTATCTGTTGTGTCAAAAACACGGGATTGCATACTGCGTAGCTTAACCTGGCTTTCTTGTACTGCCAGCACTTGGGCCTTGGAACTCTCACACCCACAAAGGCACAATCCCCCTGAAAAAAAATACAGTGCGGCTATAACTTTCAATGTCCTGTTCATATCCCATGTGCCTCCAAAAACACTGCCTTAGAAAGCTTGTCAAAGAATTCCTGGTACATTTCGGGTTCACCAAGTTTTTCACGTCTGGATATTTGGCCGTATGTATTCCAGACTATTCTTTGAAATGTCGCACGAACTGCTGTTCTGGCTCCGTTTTCGCCAGCAGGGGATGTCACGAGTGAAACTCGTATCTTTTGGACATCATCGATCGGCGTTGTTCCGCCACCCATTACAGCTATTGCTAACATAAGGACTACTTGTACGGCCTCCGTTGCGTCTCGCTCTTTAGAAGCGACAAGCAAACCCAGATCCGTTTCGCTCTCGTCCAAGTTGAAACCGAGATCCTGGAGAACTGATGCTGATGCGACTAATATTTTTTCCTCGTCAGAGGTTTCGAACAATCGCGTCTGAATCTGCCTGTCTTCAAGCGTTGCTGTATTCATACTCAATGCGTCCCTGGGGATGCCGGCACACCCTTGACATATTATTGAGGCAGGCAGCACGAATAAAACGCACAAACAAATCCTTCTCATTTTAGACCGTCCTTAAAAGCGCGAAGTGTGATAGGCAAAATCACGCACCTTCTTATCTTCATCAAATTTTATGACAATCGTAAGTGTGCGCTGGCTTTTTGATGCGGCTGCTGACTGTTGCCCAAGCAGCAGTACCGTCCAGTAGCCGCTGGAAGAGGTAACATCCGTCGCAATCTTGTCATACACCCAGACTTCGCGGCGTTGCCCATCCGTTGTCACAACGTTGGGCGAGCCAAGAACCTCCACGACCTCCGCATTACTCATCCCCAGTTTGATTTGACGCTGAACAGTTCCGACCGTTACCCTGTCACCATCAAGGCCTTTTTTAGCTTCTCCGGCGTGGTAGTCGGCGGAGCACCCTGTAGAGCCAATGGCTAGGGCCCCAGCAAAAATAAATGCAACAATTATACTGGATTTTTTCATTTTGGTGTCCTCGTAATATTTTAACTAATTTGGCTTAAAAAAATTGTATACCTTGCAGTCGGGTAATCAAGAAAAAAAGGCGAAATATTATTTTCGGGGTCGATGCAGCCGCATTATGCGGGTTCTGTCCTTTTTTGTAAGGGGGGGTCGGAGTAACCGGGTATTCTTATAAATTTACCCTTAGCACGGCGGCGGCGCGGAGTTGAGAGTGTTTTATTCTGTAAAGAACCTCGTTTGCGTCGGCCAAATCGAATTGTTCGATGGTAGGGGCAATTGGGATTTCGGCTGCCAGCGGCAGAAACTCTTCGGCGTCGGCCCTCGTGACATTGGCGACGCTTTTTATTTCTCGTTCGAGCCAGAGAAATTTTGAGTACTCCAAAGCCGGCACAGGCGTTTCTTTGCGGATTGCATTTATGACCAATCGTCCGCCTCTTTCGAGAACCGCCAGGGCATCGCGAACGCATTCACCCACAGGTGTAAAATCCATTGCCTTGTTCAGTTTTTGTGGCGGTTTGTCACCAGACCTTCCTGTCCAGACAGCGCCGAGTTTTTTCGCCAGTTCCGCGTGCTCATCGGTCTTAGTGAAAACAAATACCGGGCTGTTGGGAAATCTGTGTTTGATTATCTGGATTACTATGTGGGCTGAAGCTCCAAAACCGAAAAGGCCGATTGTCTCGCCGTCGGTGATTTGAGCTAATCGCAGTGTCCTGTAACCGATGACACCGGCGCACAAAAGCGGGGCGGCCTGAGCGTCTGAGAAATCTTCCGGCAGCGGATATGCGAAATCTTCGCCTATGACCATATATTCGGCATAGCCGCCGTTGGCATCTTTGCCTGTCCACTGCGCATTTTCACACAGGTTTTCCCGTCCCGTTTTGCAGAAGCCGCATTTGCCGCAAGCCGAATAGAGCCAGGTAACTCCCACCCGTTCACCGCCTTTGAATCGGGTGACGGCTTTGCCCTTGTCAACAACCGTCCCAACGACCTGATGGCCGGGGACACGTGGAAATTTGTCAAGCTTTACCCTGCCTTCAGCTATGTCCAGGTCGGTATGACACGCCCCGCAGACAGAAACCTTGATGAGTATCTGGTTGTCCGAAGGCGCAGGGGCAGGCAGTTCGA
>Ga0209976_10001457_pt1 | contig 13913 bp, 19 predicted proteins | sample SumtaG_FD_182806 | JGI IMG/M metagenome (GOLD analysis project Ga0209976, IMG submission 182806) | Deep subsurface microbial communities from Indian Ocean to uncover new lineages of life (NeLLi) - Sumatra_00157 metaG (SPAdes) (version 2) | ecosystem: Environmental > Aquatic > Marine > Oceanic >...
TCCCCCGCAGAACTCGACTCCGTAGAAGTACGGACGGCTGCAATGAAATCTACGACCGGCGCGCACGCCGACGTTGTCTCAATTGAAACGTGGGGCGACATGCTTGCACGCGACGTGAAGATCATCACCGACAACATGGATGGGATCGTCTTCCTTCCGGGTTGGCACGAGTCGAACGGCGCACGCCTCGAAGCGTACGTCGCGCTGCTCACTCAAAAGAAGTTCGCGCTGTACCTTAACGGCACGCTCAAGCACATGGACAAGCAAGCCGTGAAGACGTGGCTCGTGCATGGGATCAATGGCGCGTGAGTGCCCACAGCATACGTCGCGGCAGCGGACGCAAAGGTATCGGCATCCCGAAAGAAAACCCCAAGCACATTCAGGCACAAAAAGATGGCAAGGTGCCTTACGAATATCTCGTGCTGTCCGTACTCGAAAATGACGCGCTTGTTCACAAGCATGGCGGCGACAAGTACGGTATGCGCAATTGGACAATCGACGAGATTCGTGCGAGCACTTATGTAGGTGCGATGTTCCGGCACTACAAAGCGTGGGCCGAGGGTGAAGACCTTGACCCGGACAGTGGCAAGCCGCACCTTACTCACCTACGCGCGTGCTGCGCTGTCGTCATGGACGCAGACAAGCACGGCAAGCTGATCGACGACAGACTATTCGCGGAGACATTAAGTGAAGACTGAAATCGGGCTGACGTTGGCAAGCTACGCCAACATGACGAGCGCACGGTACTTTCAAGAGCGTGACAAGATGTTCGACCGGGGCGTGCAAATATGCGTCAACGGTTTGCGCCGGTACGTGAAGCTCCCGAAAGACACGCAGGAAATCACCGTCTGCTTCTACAAGCGGTACGTTGCTGACAGCTTCGAGATTGGCCGGCGCGTGCCGAGAGTGTCGAAGTATTGCACGCTACCGCTCCGCGAGGTACTAGGGTACTGCATGATCGACCACCCAAATACTCAACTGCTAATAAGTTTTCGTAGTGAACTTTATCGCTACTACATCAACGGCTTCAAATTCTTTCGCATCGAATACTGAGGGGACGACATGTTCAAGAAACTATTGTACATCCTAAGCTGGCTGCCCGTGGGCGCGCTCAACTTGGCAGCCTTACTGATCGGCATACCAATAGTCGCATACCTAGCTCGGTGGCCGATGTCTCGGTGGCCGAGCTGGACGTGGCTCTGGCAAAACGACGGAGACGCAGTTGATTGGAACCTCGGCGCTATGCGCCCCCCGCATGATGTGCCACGCTGGTACTATGCGAAATACCACGATGGCGTGCCGTTTATTTTCTTACCTGCGATTAGCTGGAAATGGGACTTGTTGCTCGGCGTGAACATGGCGAACATAGACCGCTACAAGATCGTCGCACGGCTCCATTGGAACAGCAAAGAACGTGTGCTTGTTCGCTACTCGCCTTATGTGCGTCGGTTTGCATACATGGCACTTCGCAACCCAGTGAATAATCACCGCTTCATATTCGATGACGTGATATTTTGGAAGACAACCGGCGATCCTGCGGCTTTCGATACTGAAGGCTACCACCTTGCAAAGCAGGGCATACACTCCGCATCAGGTTGGCGTTGCTCTGGCTGGATCGCAGGCTATAGATATATCTGGCTCAACAAAGGGCCGAACAAATACTCAGAGTTTTACATCGGTTGGAAAGTGGGCAGCAAAGTGCCCGGACTGGGCTTCACGTTCCAACTCAGATTAAACAGAGACTTCATCAAGCAGTAATCACACACTAAGAGGAACCAAAAAATGTTGGAAACAGAAATCAAGAAACTGACTGCCGCTATCGAGGTTCTTACAGCCACGATGACCGGAAACAAAGTCGCCGCAGCCCTAAGCGAGAAAGTTGTAAAGCCGCCCGTAAAGAAAGCGGCCCAAGCATCACCTGCTGCGGCGACACCTACACTCGACGACGCTCTGGCGATTAAGCCCGAGACGCCTGTTGCGGCTGCCGTTGCTGCGCCTGAACCTGCGCCGGCACCAGCCACCGAGGCTGTCACCAAGGACGCAGTGATCGCTGCTACTATCGCGCTCGCCAAGGCTAAGAGTCGTGAGGCGCCGGTAGCTGTGTTTGCTCAGTTCGGCATTACAAAGGCCACCGAGGCGACCGAAGCTCAGTACGGCGAGCTACACGCTGCCCTCGTGGCTGCACTGGCTTAATCATGCCGGGCGCACACGCAAAGCTCGCGCCGTCTGCATCAGCTCGCTGGATACCCTGTACGGGCTCCGTGGCGGCTTCTGAGGGCTTGCCCCCGGAACCATCGAGCGAGTACGCAGCCGAGGGCTCAGTCGCTCACGAGGTCGCGGCCTACTGTCTGAAGAATGACACGCAGGCCGCTGACCAAGTCGGCAACGTCATGGAGTCTGACGGCTTCACGTTTACAGTCGATGAGGAAATGGCTGAATTCGTGCAGGTCTATGTCGATAAAGTTCGCACCCGCAAGGGCGAGAAGATGATCGAAGAACTTCTCGACTTGCGGGAAGTGTACGGTGTCGATCTTCAATTCGGAACCGGCGACTCAATTACGATGGATGTGGAAGCGAAGCAGATCATTGTCGATGACCTGAAGTTCGGTCGCGGCATAGTCGTGTACGCGAAAGACAACCCGCAGATGTACTCGTATGGTGCCGGCGCGTTCGTGCTGCTCGACATGCTCGGCGACTGGGAGACAATCAAGGTTGCCATCCATCAGCCGCGCTGCGGACACTACGATGAGCACGTCATCACTGTACAAGAGCTGAAAGAGTGGATGAGCGACGCGCAGAAATCAGCGCGTGAAGCGATTGACTTAATCGGTAGGTCTGATGAGGAAATTGCAGCTCACTTTGTCGCCGGCCCGAAACAGTGTCAGTGGTGCCCGCTCAAGGGAACATGCCCGGCAGCCGCAGACTTTGCACACGCGACTATCTTCGAGGGCTTCACCGACGTAACACAGGACACACCTATGACTACGAAAAACCCAACGAAGCTCGAACCGGAAGCGCTCGCTGTTATTCTCGAACGTCTCGCCATGATTGGTAAGTGGTGCGAGGCTGTCGCTGAAGAAGGATTGCGACGAGTCACCAGTGACGGCGAGTCTGTGCCGAGGCACAAGCTGGTTCACGGCAAGAAGGGCGCCCGCAAGTTTGAAGACAAAGCGGAAGCAGAAAAATTGCTGAAGGCCGCACGGCTGAAAGTGGATGAAATGTACAGCCGTACGCTCATGACGCCGACGATGTTAGGCAAGAGTCTGAAGAAACGCGTTAAGCTGTGGAATAAATTGCTGCCGCTTATCGTGCAGCCAGACGGCAAGCCAACCCTCGCGCACGAGACTGACAAGCGCGAGGCAGTTGTCACTGCGGCTGTCTTTGAAGACGTAACCGAACCGGACTACGGAGATTTAATCTGATGGATAAATGGGTAATCATTCACGGGCTGTGGACTCACCTAGTTTGGTACGACGACAAGCTGTACATTGACGGGGCATTATCATGAATATCATCCTGATTTTAATTTGTTTTTCGTTTCCGGGCGGGCCGGGCGACGAGTGCGGCATCACGTCACTTGAAGCTACCGCAGAGAACACACGCACGGTGGCCGAGAACGTGAACGTCTTTTGTACTGCGGCGTTCCGTGCTCTCGCCAACGAGTATCCCGGCGCAGTCCTGACAACGTGCAAGCTGTGGGACGGCAAGCCAATAGGCGGCGAAAGCACATGATGCTCGTGACGAAAAAAGGTTGGAAACTCTGGCGCAGCGGTGCGCTCGTGTTAGCCACAAGCGTCCCGTTCATGCTGCTCGTGGAGCTTGAAGGCGAGCAGTGGTCACTTGGTATGATGTTCTTCATGATACTGGTGCTGCAACCGTTAGCTATTGGCTGGTTGCAGCGCTGGTTCTGGTCATGATGGAAGCTAATTTCAATCTGGTAGCTGGCTTCCTGATTTGGTCAGCGTTCTGCTTGGGGATGTTGCTTGCCACACGACTCAGATCATGCCATTGGAAGCGCGCAGCGCGAGCGATGGAACTGCACGCTGACGACTTGAAAAAAGAAATTGTTGCACTGAAATGGGACCGCTACTTACAAAGGATACGTCATGCTAAGAAACTCTAATAACATCCTGCACACGCAAGCGAGCCAAGCACCAGTTCAGCGGCTCGTGTACAACGGCATCGAGTTGATACCTGTTGACCCTTCCATGATGTTCCAACCGAGGCACGCGTGGCACATACCCGGTGGCGCCATCATGACAACGTCTTTTTTGTGCTCGCTTGCGAAGCAGAAAGATGTCGTCATCAAAATTATAGATTACACAAAGCGTCCCTTATAGTCTGGGGACTGAACCTAAGAGGAAAGAGAAAATGACAGAGCAAAAACAGCAAGACACAATCGTCAGGCTTGACAACGTCAGGATAGCGTTCCCGGCATTGTTCAAGGCCGAGCAAGTAGGGAACAAGGGCAAGCCCGCGTTCTCCGCGACCTTCCTGATGACGCCCGAGCATCCGGCACTTGATAAGTTGAAGCAAGGCATCAAGGATGTCGCAGTGGAGAAGTGGGGCGACGAGGCTGCCGAGATACTGCAACAGTTGGTCGCGAGTGATCGCGTCTGCTTGCGCAACGGCAACACGAAAGCGAACTATGACGGGTTCGCCGGCAACATGTTTGTAAGTGCGCGCGGGTACGTTCGTCCGCTTGTCATCAATCAGGACAAGTCCGCACTGCTCGAAGAAGACGGCAAGCCGTATAGCGGCTGTTTCGTGAACGCCCAAGTTTCTATCTGGGCACAGTCGAACCAGTACGGCAAGCGCATCAATGCGCAACTCGGTGGTGTGCAATTCCTGAGTGACGGTGAGTCATTCGGTGGTGGGCACGTTGCTGATGTTAGCGAATTCGATACGGTTAGCGAAGGCGGCGCAGATGGCGCAGCCCCAGTGGTTGCCGAAGACGATCCGCTCGCCGGCTTGATCTAATTTTGCTATTTCTGGCGGGATAGCAAACCCGCAGCGCGCAGTGAAGTATGCAGTTAGCAAGAAGCTGCGCGCTGCAACTTTACCCGGAGATAAAATGACCAACGAAATCTGCCTAGATACTGAGACGTTCAGTCCTGTCAATGTCACTGCCGGCATCGACAGGTACATGAGCGCCCCAACGTTCGCCACGCTGCTTGTCACTTATACAATAGGCGAGCAGCCTGTCGAGTGCTGGCGTGTGGATGAGGGGGAGCCCATGCCGGCGTCACTCGACGAACGCTATTGCGCCAAAGATGTTCAGTATGTGGCGCATAACGCGCCATTTGACCGGGGCGCCTTATACTTCGGGCTCGGCATGATGACTGAACTGTCGCAATGGCAGTGTACGATGGCACAGGCGTACTCACACGCGCTGCCCGGATCACTTGGAGCACTGGGCGCTGTGCTCGGACTGCCCGCTGATGAGCAAAAGAACAAAGACGGTCAGCGACTCATTCAAATGTTTTGCGTGCCTGATCGAAAGGGCAACCGCAAATGTACGTACAAGACAGACCCGATAGACTGGGAGAAATTTTGCGCTTACGGAATTCAGGATGCTGTGACGCTGCGTAAAATTCGTAAGCTGCTGCCGACACATAATTATGTCGGCGAGCACTTGGAGCTGTACTACATCGACCAGCAAATCAATGAGCGCGGCTTCAAAGTTGACATGCCACTCATCGACGCAGCGATGGCAATGTGTGACAAGAACAGAAACGCGCTCGACGCTGAGTGCGACCGACTGACAGACGGGATTATAACCGCAGCGACTCAGCGTCAGCGCATCCTTCACCATCTTGTCGGCGAAGAAGGCTTCATCATGCTCAACTTGCAAGCCGACACCATTAAGAAAACTCTTGACGAAGAAAAAGACATGGAGCCACGGGTGCGCCGTCTGCTTGAATTGCGACTCGAAGGCGCGATGACCAGCGTTGCGAAGTACCGACGCGCACGCGAGACAGCCGGCGCAGACGGGCGGGTCCGAAATACATTGCAGTTCGCAGGGGCAGGACGCACAGGACGATGGGCTGGTCGCGGCTTCCAACCGCACAACATGCCACGTCCGACACTCAAGCCGGAATTCATCGAAAGCGAAATCATCCCGGCTGTCCTGAAAGGGAACGTCAGCAAAGTACACAAGAACGTAAACGAGGCGTGCGCGAACATGCTGCGCAGTGTGATCGTCGCAAGAGACGGTCACGAGCTGGTCGTCTCTGACTGGGCGAACATCGAAGGGCGCGTACTCGCATGGCTTGCCGGCGAGCAGTGGAAGCTCGAAGGGTACAAGCTCTACGACAAAGGCGACGGCCCTGACTCTTACGTTGCGCTGTACGCGCGTTCATTCGGTATCAGCGTGGACGATGTCACAGGCGCTCAGAGACAGATGGGCAAAGGCATGGACTTGAGCATGGGGTTCGGTGGCGGCGTAGGTGCGTTCCGCAACGTGGCGTCCACGTACGGGCTTGACCTTGATGACCTTGGCCGCACCGTACCTGATTTGGTACACGCTGACATATTGAAGAAAGCCGATGCACGATGGGCGCACCAGTATATTCGCGGCGAAGACTTGGGGCTTGAGCCTGACGTGTTCATCGCGTGCGACGCACTCAAGCAGGTATGGCGCAAAGCGCACCCGGCTATCACCGAACTGTGGTGGGCACTAGAGCGTGCTATTAAGAGTGTGATTCGCAACCCCGGCACGAGCTGGAACGTTGCCCGCTGCAAGATATGGTACACGGGCAAGTGGCTAATCATTGAGCTGCCATCCGGGCGCCGTCTGCTCTATGCAAACCCGCAAGTCAAAATTATCTACGAGCACGATGACGAAACAGACGAGCCGGTAGCGCGTGATTCGATCAGCTACATGAACGCTAACGTCAAGCAGTGGCGCCGCGAGCGGAGTTACGGCGGGAAGTTTGCAGAGAACATCACGCAGGCTGTCGCGAACGACGTGCTGCGTGCGTCACTGATAGCGTGCAAGCGTGAGGGGTGGACGACCATACTCCATGTCCATGATGAAATTATCAACGAAGAACCGTATGGTACGCGTTCGCTTGAAGCCTTGAGCGAACTGATGACAAGAGAGCTTCCGTGGTCGAAAGGATTGCCGTTAGCGGCTGCCGGCTACGTGAGCGACAGATACAAAAAGGATTAAGTGATGAACGAAAATGAATTCAACTTACTGATGGAAGCGCTGAACCGCATCGCGGTAGCGCTCGAAAACATCGAAGCTAACCTCAGATTAGGGAGAGCCGGGCAATGAGCAAATCACTCGTAAGACTGGTCGGTGGCGAACATGCCGGCGAAGAAGTGTGGCACGATCCTGACAAGCAGGGACCAATTATCAAGATGATACTGCACGCCGATTTTAATACCTGCGCGGCGTGTTTGCCTGACGAGTCAATTGACCCGGACAAGCTGGTCATGCACTACGAAGAATACTTGATTCACAAATTGAACTACGACAGCGGACACTTTCACTTTTACGCAGCGCCCCCAAGATGGCGGCTCGTCGATCTGATGAATCGTATGTGGGACGGCTACAAAACAGACGCAGACATGGAGAGAAGAAATGGGCACTAATTATTCAGCGGCATTTGTGAACGCATGGGCAAAGACGCACCGTGCCGAGCGTGGCTACGTGGACGATCCGAGCGATAGCGGCGGCGAAACGAATCACGGGATCACTGAGCTAGTTGCACGTACGAACGGGTACGAAGGCCCAATGCGCGAGCTGTCAAGGGAGCGGGCAGAAGAAATCGCGAAGCGCGAATACTGGGACGTGATGCGTCTTGACGACATCGCGCGAGTCTCGCCACCCATTGCTACGGAAATGTTTGACACCGGATTCAACACAGGCCCGGTGCGCGCAGTCGCGATGTTGCAGCGCTCGCTTAACGCTCTCAACCGTGAGGCGACAGATTACGACGACATGCTCGTCGATGGGAAGATAGGCGACAGGACGATGCGAGCGTTCTATAACTATCTGCACCATCGCCACAGCACCGGGGAGCTTGTCATGCTGCGCGCACTCAACGGATTGCAGCTCGAATTCTACATGTCGCTCACTGAGCGCCGGCAGAAAGACGAGCGCTTCTTGTACGGTTGGATTTTGCAGAGGGTGTCATGATAACAGTCGGAACCCCCAAGCATGAATTCATCCGTGTAGAAAAAGGCTCGCCACTTGAGCGTGTCTATCTGCGCAGCTCTATCATAATCAACAACAGGGAATTCTACTCGCAAGTAGAGTTTCCCTTCATAGCGAACGAACACGAAATTTTGGCGACGCTGGATCACGCCGAAGAACTTTTAGCTCGCACAGTTGGCAACAAGATTGTCAAAGGTGAGAACCCATGAGGGACCCTTACCAGCCATTAGTCCGCGAAGACGACATCGAGACGTACTTTTTCAAACGCGTCAAGAAAGCCGGTGGGTACACATACAAGTTTACGGTGCCCGGTCGCAGAAATGTTCCTGATCGGATCATGATGCTTCCGGGTATCTGTATGCAATTTGTCGAGCTGAAGAAGCCCGGCGAGAAACCAACAGAAGCACAGCTACGTGAGCACGCACGCATCCTAGAGTGGACAGGTTTTCGCGTGCTGGTCTGGGATACGAAATACGTAATTGATTCTTACTTGAGTGACTATGAGATACGAGCCCCGAGAATTTCAGGATATATTCACTAGCTACATCATCGAGCACCAACGGTGTCAGGGCTTTCTTGACATGGGTATGGGCAAGACGGTGAGCACGCTGACAGCCGCAGACATCCTGTGGCTGGCTGGATCGAACCTGTCGCCGATGCTGGCTATCGCGCCGCTACGTGTGGCGCGTGACGTGTGGCCGGGCGAGATTGCGAAGTGGGATCACCTGAACGGTTTGGAAGTGTCGCCTATCATTGGCACGACGCCCAAGCAGCGCTCGGCTGCTCTGCGCAAGAAAGCAGATGTTTACACAATCAACTACGAAAACATTCCGTGGCTCGTCGAACAATTTCCCAAGGGTAGGTGGCCGTTTAAGATGGGTGTCGCTGACGAGAGCACGCGACTGAAAGGCTTCCGGCTGCGCAAGGGCACCAAGCGCTCGACAGCGCTTAGTAAAGTGGCGCGTCAGACTGGGCGATGGCTGAACCTGACAGGCACGCCGGCATATAAGTTAATCGACTTGTGGGGTCCAATGTACTTTGTGGACTTCGGCGCGCGGCTCGGCACGTCATTCACAAAATTCAAAAATCGCTGGTTCGATGAAGACATTTACAAGCACACGGTCACGCCGAAAGCAAATGCTGCCCGCGAGATTGCAGAGCTTATAAAAGACTGCTCAGTCACGCTGCGGGCTAAAGATTGGTTTCAATTTGATGACCCGATACCCATGCCCGTGTACTTCGACTTGCCGTACAAAGCACGACAGATTTATAGCAGCATGGAAAACACCATGTATGCGGAACTGGGAGACGACATCGCGGTAGAAGCTATGACCGCTGCCGCTAAGTCTGGCAAGCTAATGCAGATGACGAACGGTGCGGTCTATACCGATGACAAAGGGAACTGGGAACCAGTACATGACGCCAAGTTTGTGAAGCTCGACGAGATTATCGACGAGGTTGGCGACGAGCCTGTCATGATTTCGTATTGGTTCAAGTCTGATCTTGCCCGGTTGCAGAAGCGCTACCCGGAAGCTCGGATACTAGACACAAAACAGGATGAAGACGATTGGAACGCCGGCAAAATTAAGAAGCTGCTTGTCCACCCGCAAAGTGTGGGTCATGGATTAAACTTGCAAGATGGTGGCTTTATCATTATATTCTTTTCGCAATTGTGGCCGGCAGAACTACGAGAACAGATCATTGAACGTATCGGACCCGTCAGACAGCTACAGTCAGGGCATCCACGCCCCGTGCTGGTGTTCGATATTATCGCGCGTAACACGGTGGATGAGTGCGCGCAGGCGAGATACTATGAGAACCTTAGTGTGCAAGACGCGCTCAAAATCGCTACGCGGTGGCGAGGTTGAGTAACTTTAGCAGCTACATCGAGCACGGCTGGAAGCTCGTACCTGTTCTGCCGGGACACAAAGGCCCGCGCAAACGTGATTGGAATAAGCCTGAGAACGCTGTCACTGATCCGGCATACCAAATGCACAGCGCCGGGCTCGCACATGCGTACTCTGGCACTTGCGCGATTGACGTGGACGACTACCCTGCGGCTCGCGAGTGGTTTGCAGAGCGCGGCGTCGATCTTGATGCGCTATTCCTAGACCCAACGTCAGTACAAATTCACAGCGGGCGCGCGGATCACGGCAAGCTGCTGTACAAGCTCGACACTCCGCTCGCCTCGAAGCAGATCAAAGTTAACGACAAAGCTATGGTTGACTTCCGCTGCGCGACGGCAGCCGGGCGCACAGTACAAGACGTGCTGCCACCGTCGATACACCCGGACACTCAGCGCTCTTACGAGTGGAAGTACGCGAACGATTTAATTGGCGACTGGCGCGACTTGCCGGCGCTACCTGAAGAACTGAAAACTATCTGGCTCCAAGAAATCAGCGACGCTACCGCGCTGCTGACCAACACAAGCATCCCTGAGAAGGGTGCGGCGCCAGATGAATTGCGTGCGCTGCTCATGCAACACGATCCGAACATGAACCGTGACGACTGGATTAAAGTCGGCATGGCTATCCACCACGAGACGAACGGTTCGATGGAAGGGCTGCAATTGTGGGATGAGTGGAGCAGCAAGGCTACAGACAAGTACGGTGGCCTCAACGATCTGAAAGTGTGCTGGCGCAGTTTCCACGACACTCCCGGCGCTGTCACGGTTGGCATGTTACGTCAGGGTGCTGCTGCGACGCTAGACGACTTTGAAGTCATCGAGGAAGCCGCAGAGGTTGACCCGTGGAGTGCGGCAGCCAAGGCAAAGGTAGCAAAGTTCGATCTGGTTCACGTTGCTGAAGTTGCGCAGCGTGAGCCGCCACAGTGGCTCATCGAAGATGTGCTGCCCAAGCAAGACCTTGCCATGCTGTACGGTGAGTCAGGGTCAGGCAAATCATTCGTCGCGCTCGACATCGCGTTCGCAATTGCGACTGGCTTCGATTGGAACGGACTGTCAACTGAGAAGCATCCTGTCGTGTGGATCGCGGCAGAGGCAGCCGGCTCAATGCGTAACAGAACGAAAGCCTACGCACAGGCGAAAGGCATCGCGCTAGAAAATGCTGACCTGTGGGTAGTGGGCGAGACGCCTTCGCTCATGGACAGCGAAGAATCAGTCGCACTCGCCGAGGCTGTCCGGTCAAAGAAGCCGGGCCTAATCGTTGTCGATACACTGGCAGCCGCGAGCATCGGCGCGAACGAGAACAGCGGCGAAGACATGAACATAGTGATGGGCGCGTGCAGGATGCTGCACGAGACGACAGGCGCACTGGTGCTGCTGATTCACCATACTGGTAAGGATTTATCACGGGGCGCTCGTGGCTGGTCTGGCATCAAGGGCGCCATGCACACTGAAATGACAGTGTCGTACCATCAAGACATGCGCAAATTTGAAGTCACTAAACAACGTGACGGCGAAGAAGGTCAGGCTTGGCCTTTCCGACTGATGATCGTGAACATCAACATGGACGGGCTCACATCTTGCTACGTCGAAATGCTCGACAAGGCACTGTTACACAACGAGAACGCAGTCATTCACAAGCTAGGAGCGACACAGAAACTTGTGCTAGAATGCGTGTACCAGTTAATCAAAGTCGATGGGGGTGGAGCCCCGGTCAACGAGATACAAGACGCAGTCCTGCGTAAGCTGCCACAGAAAGAAGGTCAGCGTACCCGAGGTCCCGAAGTAACGAACCGTGCGCTCATGGCATTGCAGTCACGCGGTATCCTTGAATTAGAAGACAACATTGTGAGGTTAGCATCTGATGAGCCAGCTTAGGAAAACCAACGAAACGAATTATCTATGCCCTAAGTGTCGGCAACGATACATGGTGAAAGACGGCTGGCGCGTAAACGCAGATAAGTCTCGGACGCGACGTTACGCGTGTTTGACGCGTGACGGTGACGGCAACGGTAAGAATACTTATTGCTACACGACAGTCAACCCTACAGGCCCGCTAGCGGGTCACGGCAAGAGCGTCATACAAGCACGAGGCAGACGGTTCGCCCGGAAGCTCGACTCACAACTCTATTTCATCACGTCTGCGCAGAACGCGACGCCAGTTCATGACGGTTTCAACGACGCGATCACAAAGGCGTGGATGAAAGACACAGGCGGCGAGCTGGTCGTCTTACCAATGCGCTACAAGAACCCAACGAGCCGCTTCCCTGACAGCGTGAAGAACGCGGAATACTGGCTGGTCGATGATAAGTACCTGTACAACCAGCGCAAGAAGCTGAACAAAAGTCTCGTGCTGGTTGGTGACATCAAGATTCAGCCAACAGCGGTCGATCCGCTCAGTGGTCTTGAAGGTGTCACGCACGGCGAGTCAGGCATCTTCGCGCATACCAAATTACGCCTGACGACAATCGCTACGCCGCAGAACAAGTCACCAAAGATTCTGACGACTACCGGCGCGATCACGGTGCCCAACTACACCGACTCGAAGGCCGGCAAGAAAGGTGAATTTCATCACGTCCAAGGCGGCGTCATCGTGGAGATTGTCAACAGCAAAGTGTTCCACTTGCATCAGGTCAACTGTCGCAAGGATGGCGCATTTATCTGGCTCGACAAGGCATACTATCCTGACGGCGAAGTCAGACGCGCGCCGGCATGTGAGGCTATTTCCTTCGGCGACATACACCATCGTTTTGTCGATCCTGTCTGCGTCGAGGCGACCTTCAAGCCGGGTGGACTTGTCGATGTGCTGAACCCGTACGCTCTTGTCTGGCACGATCTGCTCGACGCATACGCAGTTAACGTGCATCACCGTGGCAACCCGTTCATCAAAATCTCGAAACGCCGGGCAAACTTCCACGTCATTGAAGACGAGGTACGAGCTGCGATTAAGTTTTTGCAGAGCAAAGGCAGAGGTCGCAAAAACTTCATCATCCCAAGCAACCACGATGACATGCTGTCACGTTGGATCATCAAAGATGATTGGAAGAAAGACATCGCGACTGAGAACATCGAATTCTACTTGGAGACTGCGTTGCAGATGGCACGCTCTGCCAAGATGACAGACATCGGTGCGAGCTACGTTGACGCGTTCGGTTACTGGGTCAACCAGTTGAAGGGCAACAGTGACATCACACCGCTCGCGCTGAACAGTTCGCTGACGTTTGCCGACATCGAGTGCGCGCTTCACGGCCACCAAGGGACGAACGGTGCGCGAGGTTCGATCAAAGGCTTCGGTTCAATCGGTGTCAAGTGCATCACAGGTCACGGGCACTCGCCGGCTATCTGGAACGGGCACTATCGCAACGGCACAATGACGCGACCATCGGCTGAGTACACTACCGGGCCGGGCAGTTGGCTGCAAACTCACACGAGTATCGACGGCTTCGGCAAGCGTCACTTGCACACCTGCATCGGTGGAGCGTTCTGGGCATGATTATAAAATGGTTTGACGACGTATGCTGTTACGGCTGCGGCAAATTCTACTGGGGCGGCGTGAAAAAATGTCCGCACTGCGGACACTGGGCATGAACGGGTACGAGCTGATATTCTTATTCTGTGAGCGCCCCGGCTACCCACCGAAAGCAATACTATACGCGTTTCGGAAGACCGCTGATGAAGTGATCGAGCTGCTTGATTGCCTCGGACGTGAGCACCTTGTTGAAATTAAGCTCACCTACATCGAGGACATCAATGAAACCGTGCGGTCCAGTGGTTGTGCCGGACCCCCAAAACGGTGTAAAATCGGGCCTTGACATACCCCATTAGGCGACAAGGAAACAAGAC
>Ga0209976_10001460_pt1 | contig 13907 bp, 11 predicted proteins | sample SumtaG_FD_182806 | JGI IMG/M metagenome (GOLD analysis project Ga0209976, IMG submission 182806) | Deep subsurface microbial communities from Indian Ocean to uncover new lineages of life (NeLLi) - Sumatra_00157 metaG (SPAdes) (version 2) | ecosystem: Environmental > Aquatic > Marine > Oceanic >...
TCTGCCAGACACCCTTTCGGAGCTGCATACAGCCACCGACTACGAGCGGTCTGCCTTCTTCATCAATTATTAACCACTTGGGGCCGGGCACCAAATGGCAGTTGATAGCTGCCTCATCGGGGTCAAAAACTTGTCCGGTCATCGCAGCAATCTGTTCTATCTCGTCAGCCGGCAAGTTGTCGCAGATGTAAATGTAATCTGTCAGCGACGGTTGCACGACTTGTGTAGGCTTATTTTGTTTTGTCTTTTTCATTTTTATGTTCCTATGTCTTCGACGTAAAGGATCGCGCCTGACCATTCCCATGCGGTACTTTGATCCGCAGTGAATTCGAGACGCAGTTGGAAACTTGGGCCGGTTATCGGCATTGGTACGATGGTGCCCGGCAACGTGTCGCCGGCTGCGAGTACGTAAGCGTCAGTCGCTATCGCGTCATTCGTTTGATCGTAACCGAACGTGACAGTGACGGCGCCAGTTGCAACGAGGTCGAAACCTATCATCTGCTTATCGCCGCCGAACCGACCGAAGTCAAGGTAAGGCCACCAGATGCGTCCGACAAACGCTGTACCAGAAGTTGCAGGATCGCCGACTTGATCGTCGCGCTCTGCGGCTTCATCAAGGCGCCATATCTTGTCGCCCGAACGTAGCATCAGGTCTTCGTCCAGAATTGTCCAGTCGTCGATGGCACTTGGGAATACGTAGCGGCTCCACGATCTGTCCGCTTTGCCGCCATTCATGGTCAAAACGAACGCTTCGGTGCCGAAGATGAGCCAATACTGCCCGGCGCCCGGATAGTAAAGTGAAATCGGCACTTCGCCGGCAGCGAGTTTGACCTTCACCAGAGGGTCAATCTGCTTACCAAAGTCGCCGGCCTGCAAGTTGGTTGATGCGCCGGCAATGCCCATGCTGCGTATGCCGACTTCCGTCAGGAATACCAGATCGTTGCTCACTGGCTGCAATGATCTATTAGCTGACGTTGGGATGCCAACTGCAATAGCATCCAAGATGGCGAAGTTTGCCGGGTCTTCATCGACCTGCCACATCTGGAAGCCCTTCGAGTTGAAGGCGACCAAGTTGCTGCGGTACAGACCCAGTGCGGACACGTCCTGCGAGCCGTGGGTGTTCAACCCAAATGGTATGTAGCCGGCGTCATTCGGAGTTGTCCAGTCTAGCGGGTTGATAGTTGCGGAGTACGCAACTATGTCAGCGTCACCCGAGAATATTTTGCTCGCAGTGATCGCAACGGATTTCGTGTTCGGACAGTTCGGGTCTTCCACGCGTCGCGTGTCTGCTACCCATGAGATCGTGTTGTCGGCAACTTCGCCGCCGACAGTAGCCGGGAACGTCGGCTCAGACGAACCGCTGACTAAAATTGGGAATGCCTGCCACTGTACGCGGTTAGCTGGTACGCCTTCCCACGTTACTTCGTTATCGACAACCGTATTGCCAACGACAGTCGGCCAAGTTGGCTCGAAGCTGTCACTGAAACCTGGGGCTGCCTGTGTCGCTTTGAACAAGAGCAGGGAAATTCCAACAGGGTTCGCGTGCCCAACTGTCGCGTTGTCAAAAAATATCGAATCACCGACACCGTCAGCGATGAGCACAACGGAACATGTGAGCGCACCTTCTGGTGCTAAACCTGACACTTCGACACGGCGATAAGCTGACGACGTACCTGTGACTGGTGCAAGACCGACGCTAGTTGAAAGTAGCGCGTCGGCGGCACCGTGCCAAGTAATTCCGACATTGGCTGAGAAGCCGGCGCCTGTAACTTGCGCGTACACTTTAGCTGAGATTCTTTGCCCCGGCTCAACTGTGAGTCGTGCGGTATTTTCTGACGTTTCGTTGGTCACAGACGCCACACCAGTTGCGAGTGTTCCCCAACCATCATTGCCAGCGGTGGTTGTACGTTCTGTCCAAGTGACCGCATCTGGCGAAGTCATGAATGAACCGTTAGTAACCACATTTTCAGAGGCTATAAATAATCCAGTTCCAGAATCCCAGACAACTCGCGTCCATGTACCTGCGGGAACCGTGGTGCTGTCCGTCCAAGATAGGCCGTCATCCGTGAATCCCGCGATGTTAGAGTCTATGACAACCAAACGATTTTGCACTGGATCGTATGCCGTGCTGCGCGACGTAGCGGAGTACCCAGTTGGCCCGCTAGCTAAGTCTGTCCAAGTTAGTCCATCTACTGAAACTTTCGACGCGCCAGTGTTTGAAAAGACAACCCAAGCACCCGCAGCACCAAACCCAGAACACCAAATTACCTCTGCGGTAGTCAGCCCAGTATTGGTGACTGTCCACGTATCGCCCCCATCAGTTGACCACAAACAGTTGGTAGTGGCTGAAGAAGTCACCATCAGCATGTCGAGAGTCGGTGAGTAATCAAAACCGCCGAATGATTGAGATAGAGCCTGTGTGCCTTCTACCCAAACAGTGCCATCAGCAGACCTGAATATGCCTTCAGTCGCGGACGTTCCCCAGAACATGAGGCTGAGTTCTGGCACCCACTTGAAAAACATGGCGCTATCAGAAGCAGGCGAGTCACCTGAAGGCGTAATTTTTGACCACGACGCTCCGTTGTCAGAGCTTTCGTGCATAAATGCACTAGGACTTGGAGCGCCGCCAGAGATAAACCACTTACCAAGCGAGGCAGCTTTTTGAAGTATCATGCCGACAGTCTGGAACCATACAGGCGAGGCGCTAACTTCTACCTCGCTTAGTGCGTAAGTCACACCGTCAGTGCTTTTCGCCATGTTATCGACATTCTTTTTGCCGATAGCCATTATCGTGCCGGCAGCGAACGTCATTTTTTGGCTGCCCTCGAACGCGCCGCCTGCTGAGATCGAATAGTTTCCAGTCTCGTCCCAACCACCCGCGCTTTCAAAACCTGGGTTGTTCAATGCGCTCTGACTTACAGCGTCAGTAATCCTCGGCTGAACGATGTCGCCGGGCGCGTAGAGTTTACCGGGTTGCCATTGAGCAGTCATTTAATTTCGCCACGTTGCGCGACCAGAGCCATCATAGCGCTCTAGTTCGATGAGAGTTTCCGGGTCTGAGAGTGGGATCGTCGGCGTCGCGTCTGGCGTAGTTGCCCCGTCTGTATCTTCAATTATCGTCTCACCCGCGTTGGTGGGCCAACTTGGTTCAACGTCACCAGAACGCGGCTCGTCACCGACAACTGAAATAACTTTGAAGTAGTAGCCGCTGTAAGTTGTTGGCTCAACGATGTCATCCACTGCGCGCGGAGCAGCCGGTGTCCACGAGGGGTACGGAGCGCCAAGACGGGTTGCTCTATAAACAAAACCGTCGTCTGTCGTTGGCGTAACCAGTTCGCCCAAGCTGTACTCAGTGTCCGCTACCCAGTCAGAGGCAGAGCGAACCCAATAATGATAAATGCCGCCGTCAGAAAACTCGGCAGCTATGTATAGCGCGCCCATGAACGGCTCGGCAAAATGAATTGTAGTGATCGCGAAGTCACCGTCTGGCGATCTTAAAACGTCCAGCACGTAGCCGGTCGGGATGCTTGTCACAAGGCTGCTCGCGAACACATGCAGATCGCCCTCAAACGCTACCAGACCAATCGTGCCGGTTGGCAGTGTCTCAGTCAAAAACGTGCCGGGCCGCACCTTGACGGTTCGAGCCGCCGTGATGTAGCCGTTAAGCAAGTCGTAGAGAGTATCCTTGAGTGCGGCACCTTTGGTGCGCAATCGTGTGATGCCCCCTTTGACCGTTGTGAGGACTTCACGTCGCATTAGATGAACGTCTCCATCTGCGGTCGCGTTAACACTGGTGCAGGTACAAATCCGGGGATGTACCGGGCTGTTCCGTGCGAGCCTGCATTGATTGCCTTCAGGTAAGAAGTGACCTGAGTCAAGATGCTCTGAGCGTCACGCTGCCCGTAGTGAGCTTTGGCGTTCCCCAGTGCTAGCATGAAGACCAGTTCAGAGTCGAGCGTCGTTGTATCGGCGTCGTCCGCGAAAGCGAGCAAGCCGTAGTGACCTTTGATGCGCAACTTATACGTGGATGAATCAGGCGACGGGAAAATCTCGATGCCCTGTCGAATCTCGTATGAGTCAGGGCGTCCCTGAGTCGTGTTTGTGTAGCGTGACGGATCAATGCCCTCGCTCATTTCGATCCAAGCAGCATTGTCATCTTGGAAGCCAACCCATGTCGGCGCCTTGTAATCACTCAGCACTTTCGTGCATTGATTAGGGCCCGCACCTTGCTCGTCGTTGGTCGTGATGGAGTAGTATCGCGTGCCGGCTGTCAGCGTCCAAGTGAAGAAACGCTCAGTGTGCAGAGCAGGATTTTGCGCGTACAAAACAGTCTGCGCGTTCTGCAAGAAATCAGTGAGAAGAAGCGACATGCCCGGTGGGTAGTTCGCGACCTGTGCAGCGTACCCGAGCCGGATCATCATGCGATCACGTAAGCTCGTCAGTGTTGCTGATGGCAAGCCACCTGCACAAACATGGTTAAAATCTAAGTCTGCCACTTACCTTTCCTCTCTTAAAAAAGGGCCGGGATTAGCCGGCCCAAGCATCACCTACTATCGCACTTGCGGAGAACCGTTAAATCAGTGCAGCAACATCACTCTCTTGCTCAAGGGCAATCGCTTCGCCGGCAGCAGCGTTGTTCGCTGCGGCTGCTTCGCTGGTAATACCCTTAGCGCCTTTCTCTTGAGTGGCTGCCTCAATAGCTTTCTGAAGCGCAGCAACTCCCGGTCCAAACTGTCCATACACCATTGTTATGAACGGGGGGCTGTCTTCAGTTTCACCTTTGTATCTTTCTGCAAGACGAGCAAACTCGTCGGCAGCATCGGGAGCGATGCGGTCTTCAAGGACCGATTCGCTTACGAACGTAACATTCTCTCCATGAACAGCCTGTAAAACAGGCGACTCCCACGCAGCGACTTCGACGCGTGTTTGAGTTAGTTCGGATGTGCGAATGTCGAGTTTTTGGAATAGAATTCCCATTTTATTTATACCTCGATTTGTCGTTAAAAGTAGGTGCTCGGCAAAATCGCCGAGCACCCTGTACTACTTACTGCTTAGACACCTGTCAGAGATGCCTCGACACGCTGGATCGTGTACGCATCGGCTGCGCCCATCGTGATGTTCAGACCAATGAAAAGCTCCTGACCATCGTTGTCGAAACCAGACGAAACAGTGACCACCGAAACCGGGTTCTGCGTAGCAAATCCCGTTATCGCCAGACTGTGTTGCAGCGTGAACTGCCCCACAACGACGCCTGCGACGCCGACTGATCGTACTGTAGCTTCGACAGTGACTCGCGCCACGTCAACTGCCGCTGTTCCGGCAATCTTGGTGAAAGATACACGAGCTGTATCAGCCACCGTTCCGGCAGTACCGAAACTGATGTCAAACACTGCTGATGCCGTACCGGCTGCCGTCTTCGTGATGTCAAAGACAAACTTGATCTTTGATCCCACTTTCAGGCCGCTCGCTGGAACGAGCAACTGAGAGCCGACGATCTGCTCGCGCGTTGTATCTGTAGGGACTTGCGCCGCTACGGAAAAGTTACGCACTTCCAAACCGCCACCGGGGTTAATCTCCGACTTCAAGCCGGGGAGTAAGGTTGGTTCTGCAAAAGTTACCATTTCAAAATCCTCTTAGTTGAAGTGAAGGGCTTACGAGCCAGTGACAGTCAACACGCCATGCGCTCTGCGCTTGCCGGTCGTCAGTGCTGCTCGTGCAGTGGTTGCCCAGTAGTTAACGTACCTGTCATACACACGGGGCGGGCGTCTCGAAACCATCCAATGTCCCTTAATCGGGCGCAACTGAAGGTAACGAGTGTTAATGAAATAGCATCTGCTATCCCACTCTTGTGCCGGTGAGTCGGCTGCTTCCAGAACGTCAAAAACTGGGTCCCAGATAATCTCAACACCCTTGAAGAACAGGCCGGTCTTTGTACCGCTACCGATACCACCGTCAAGTTCAACAGCACCAGAACCAGAAACAGTCTGCTGCCGCACGATCCCGCCAGTCACGCCGGCAGTAATCAGTGCCTTCCGGTATGCGTTGACGAACACGTCGCCAGCAAGTAGGAAGTTAGGGGCTTGTCCACCGTACCGGATGCACTCGCGCCACATCGTTTCCATTTCCGCGATAAGGTTCGCGATGGTTACGTTGAGGCTGACTTGATTCTGCCAGTAAGTTTTGGCAGACGCGTCGATGCCGCCGACTGTTCCCGTTGTGGGGTCAATGGCGATAAGCGCGTCAAGGCCGGCGATGTCTGTAGTCGCGGCTGTGCCGTCTCGGTGAAGCTGAAGATCGAAGCCCTCTTGGAAACCAAGTTTCAGCGTTTCCATATTCTCCGACAGGAGATTGGTTAGCTGAACTTTCTCGGAACCAGAAGGTTTCGCGCTGCGGTCATCAGTCATAGTGATGCCGTTTTGAACCAGCTCATCCTCGTTCAGACCGAAGCCGTCATGGAATGCACCATAACTGTACTTCGCTTGGTTGAGCGATCTCTTACGGTTGTAAGAAACTTGGCTGTCACCAAAGAAACTTCCGAAGTTGGAATCGTTTGATTCACGAATCTGCTCGGTCACGTACTGAAGGCCACCAGCGTATTCTTTGCGGGCGCCGACAAGTTTCTCGAACAGCGGACGAGCCGTATTGATCTGGTCAATAGGATCGTTCTTCAGGTAAAAGTCGATTGCGGCCTTACCTGCATAGGCCAATTGCTCGGCGTTAAATGGCATGATTGTATCCTCTTAGGTTAACAAATAATGTCGTTTGCCCTAAGCCCTGCGATGCCAGATTACGCAGTTGCCGGTGACGGTGCCCGGCTACGTCAATGTGGTCTTAGGCTGACCACGCGCGCAATTATACGAAACTGCCGCGCTGACTGTCAAGTCACCTGTCTTTGGGGTACTCAGGAGAGCCGTAGAGCTTGATCCTCATGAGCCTTTCTTCTCGGTGCGTTCTCATGCAATGGCCCTTATCCCAGTGTATGAAGTCAATGACTGGTGCGGCGTACCGTGCAAATGTGTTCTTGCGGGTGTACTTCTCTACTGTGAGCCAGCGGCCAAGCAAGCCCGAAACTGTCTCGCGCGCCCGCGCGTGTGGGAAAAAGAGCAGCGCGCATACGAGCATGTTGGCCGCTAGATAAACTGGGAAGACTATCCTTGCTACCGTCTCCCAGACTATTTTTAGCTTGACCACCTTTCCCCCTTTATCGCTGCCGGCGACGACTCAGCCAGCGACCTGTGCTTCACTTTATAACGTCGCAAGACCAGACGAAAAGCATCCTCTGGTATCAGCTTGTAGTGGTCGTAAAGCCAGATCAGAATGCCGACCATTTCTTTGCCGTGGTCTGGTATGTCCATGCCGAAAGTCTGGTCGCAAGCTACGTGCGCCAACTCGTGCAGGAGTAAGCACGCGTTCCGCGCGTACCTTTCCGGGTTGACACTGATCGTGACCTTCTGCAACTCGTGCGTGTCACCATCGTACTCCACGTCGTAACGCCCGTGATCTACAGTTGGCAACTCGTACGACATGGTGCGCAGCGTTATCGGCACAAGAGCGTACTGCTTACGCACTCTCTTAATAAGACGACACGCTTGCGCGTGCGTCATCTGCGCGCGAAAGAACGGCATAGACGAGACGCTACGCTCTGCTTGGTAGAGCGCTTCGCGTTGTGGGTCCGTCGCTAGCCGTCTGAGTTTCCTTACTACAGACACGACGGCAGCCTCAGTCGTCTATGCTGCCGCCGAGCGACAGTTCGATAGCTTCTGCCATGCTGCTCGGCTGCTTTGAACCCTCACCCGCTGGCGCCTTTGGTCGCAACGGTGTTGGTACTTTTGGCTTCGGTGTCGGGGCTGCCGCTTTAGGAAGCACCAAATTGTTATACGATTCCTCGAACGTAGCCCGCCACTTTGACGGGTGAAGTATCCGCATCGTCGCACGCAAAGCTGGAACCAAAATAGCTTTCTTTGCTATCCACTGCGGGTCTGTCTTGTGCGCGTTTTCAAAGACGGCCAGATCAGCTTTAGCATCGACAACAGCTTGCTCGATGTCAGCGTTAGCCGCTGCATCTGCGTTGTTTGTCGTTGTGCGTGCTGCACTAGCCGCTTCGCGTGTGCGCGTGTTCGCAATTTCGATAGCACGGTCGCCGGTAAGGGTGCCCGCCTCTATCTCTGCCTGCAAGTCTGAGTGAGCTGCCAGCGGATCGATACCGGGAATAGTTTCGCCCAGTTTAGCTGCCATAGTAGCCAGCTCAGTTTGCATGACTGCGAACGCCGCACGCTGGTCTGCTTCGTCGTTGCTGTTGAACAACTTCATGAAGCCAAGCACCTGACCGTACTGTTCGCCCGATGTGCCGGTGTCTTGCACCAGTGAGATCATTTCATCGAGATCAGTTGTGCGCTCGGTGACGCCGGCTTCGGCGACCTTAACGCGTTCGGCTAGCGACCTAATGCGCTCTTGAGTTTTTTCTGCAAGGCCCTCTGGAATGGGATCATTGACATGGTCCGCAGTCTCTCCATCAGCCCCATCGGCTCCCTCACCGACCGCATCTCCTGATTCATCTGCCCCCGGTACTGCGTCCTTGTCCGTTGCCGGTGGTTCATCATCGCCCTCGCTGTCAGCCGGCTCGTCGCCCGTGGGCTCGTCGTCGCTGCCTTCGTTTTCGGGGTCTTCTTCCGGGTCATCTTCGCTTTCGCCAGTCGGTGTGACATCGTCTTCGTCTCCTGTTGGTGCATCGTCGTCCGCGCTCGTATCGAGCCCGAGAGTCTGCTCGTCGATAGCTTCGCTTACAGCATCGAACAGTTCTGGTGCTGGCTCATCATCGCCAGTCGGTTCCTCGACTATCTCGTCGCCCGTGTTGGTTGCATCAACCATGATTTTTCTCCTGTAATTTTATTGTTGTTAAGCTGTAGGTGTTCCAGTTGGCGCTTGCGCTCCCCCTGCTTGTGGTGTGGCTTGCGCACCAGTATCCCCTATCGGAACTGCTCCGGTAGGTGTGGCTGCAAGTTTCGGTAAGAAGCGATCCAAGTTTGTTCGGTCGCCCATGCGCTGCATCGTTTCCTCTAGCAGTTCAGTGAGCGCTTCGGCGAGCGGTAGGTTGCCAGTCGCCTGTGCCTGTTGAATGATGACCATAGTCTCGCGAAGCAGCGGCATAATCACTGACCATGACTGACGCTCTTGTTCCTTGTTCGGAGCACCTGTCGAGCCGGCTTCGATGTCGAGATTGATATGCGTAACAACATCCTCGAAGTCTAAGTCTTCGGGCCAGAAAGCAAGTTCGCCTGCGATCTTCTTGACGTACTCGTACGGCAGTGCTTGGATAGCTAGCTCGGCTGTGTACTGCGCCAAGTCGTTGAGCATGTCTTCCTGCGTGTCGCGATCCGCGCCTGTGCGCGAGGCGAAACCTTGCTGCTCAATGTTCGCTTCCGTGGCAGTCTTCTGACCACCGGCTTGCGACAGTGCTTCCTGCACGCCGCTGACGCGTTCCATGTCGCGAACTGACGGACCTGTGTCGTAAATTCGAGGATCGTATCTGCCAACCGGCTTCGGGGCGAATGAGTCCGAGAGCTTGCCCCCGGCTATTGGCCGCACGCCGACATACTCTTGTTCGACGGCAGCTTCGATCTTTCTGATGTCGCCCGGTTCAATCGTACCGGAATCGAATATGGTGCCCGGTATCGACCGACTACGCGCAAGGCGCCCGGCAGATCGCGCACTCGCGTACTCGTCCTGCAACTTCGCCAGTCTGCCAGACAACGACTGCGGGTGACGGTCGCCGTCAACCTCGAACAGCGCGATCAGAAAGTACGGGTAAAACCTGGATGTTGCATTTGCTGGTTGGTACGGTTCGCGTGCCCAACGTTCGACGCCGTCCACCATCGTCTTGATGTGGTTGTCGCGCTTGTCCCAAAATTCGATCACGCGGACGAAAGGAACTTCGTCACCTTGCGTCTCTGTCGATTGCGTGAATTTCTCAGCGTCCCTATCTGTGAGGTCGCCTGTAGTCGCGCCGGGCTCATTGTTGACTTTACGTTGGTAATATATCTTTGCTTCCTGCATGTCGTCTTGCGTTAATCGCTCGAACATTACACGGACATCGCCCTTCTCGACGAACATCTGATTAGCTACCCAGTTCGCGTCGAGATAGTCGCTTATCTCAGAAACGTCGAGGCTGACTTGCACGTCTTCGCCCCGGACAAAGTCGAGTGCCAACCCTCGTCGAATAATTACTTCGAGTTTGGTTGTCAAACTCTCAGTGAGCAATTCTGCTGCTTGGACTTTTTCATCCATCTCGTCTTTTGTCAGCCCATCGTCTTCCTTAATTTCTTTCCGGGTTGCCATGAGACGTGCCATGTTATCTTGCGCATCGTTCAGGTCTTTCTCGATGACTGGATCATTTTTCGACTGCGTCACCATGATGCCCTTCAACCAACCGGGGCCGATTGACAGGCTTGAACGTAGCATTTTACGCACAGCTTTTTTCAGCCGCGCGTCTTTCCACAAACGACGAATCACAATCCTCATTGTGTCTGCAAACATTTCTGCATTTTCGTCTGGGGTTTTTCCAGTTTGCTCGCCGGGCTGCGCGCTGATGTCCGGGTTCTTAGCGAACAGGAAGCTGACGAGAATATCGATGAACGTGCCAATCATATTCGCATCGACAGCCCAGTCCGGGTTAGCTTTACCCGAGGCGTACAGTCGGTCAACTGCGTACGCCTTGCGCGCGTCTTTATCAAAAGCTCGCGCGGTGTTGTATGATTTCAGTATCGCTTTAACTGCCTTAGCTTCTAAAGCCTTGGCTTTCTTTTCTTCCGGTGTCAAATCGGTCATGTGAGTTGTCTCCAAGATCGGGCGTATTCTATCAGAATTCTCATCTGTATCGTACCCCCCGCTTCTGTTCAGCCTCATCGTACTCTAGCCACTCTGCTGTGAACGGCTTAATACCTTGTTTTTTCTCGACTGTCTCAATTCTCACGTCGCGGAACTGATCCATCGCTCGGCCAATCAGTCCTGCCACGTCCGCTTTATCGTCGTATCTGCCGCCTGAATTCATAGTCGCAAGTTGGTCAACCAGATCGTGCGCCCACGGCTCGTCGGGCAGCCAAACGTGTCCGGCGTTCAGGCGCGCAACGAACGCCGCAACTTTCGCACGTTTGTCTTTCATGCTCGGCAGTGCGCGTACATCCACGTACACGCGACGCTCTTTCATCATCTTGTTAATCAGCGGGCGCACAGCTTTGTCGATGTTGCCACCTTCATTGAACCACATGCGAATCAAGTTGGGCTTGGCACCGACAACCATGTCGAGCATCGCGTCAACTGAAACGTCCGGCGTCTTCTGTCCGGTCCACGAGCGCAAGCCCCACAGATCGCCGCCACCGTCCTGACCCCAAATTTCGTGCTCCGAAAAGTCACCACCTTTATCTGTGACCGCGTAATCGGATGCGCCGTACAGCGCGAGATTTTCGAGCGGGGGTTCTTCGCCGCGCTTGTACCATTTGATCTTTGTGCGGTCGATGTCGCCGCCTTCTTCTGGCGCCGGACGTTGCTGATACAAAGATGCCCACACGCGGCGACCTTCTCGGCCCGCTGCGTTTTCAAAAATTCGCCAATGCTGTTCAGGGAAAAACTCAGGCCACAAGTATTCGCCGATTTCGCGACCGAGCGGATCGTCAGGACGTTCGGCTTTCGCCGGGATGTTTAAGATGTACCACATCATGCCGTCGCGACATTTAATGTAGCCGGACTCACCATTGTAATCTTCTGGAAGAATGCAGCCGGCCAAATCCTGCTGATTCCATCGTGTCATGATGAGCATGACCCACGCGCCCGGAAGTAGCCGGGTGAGTATGTCATCTTGATAACCGTCGAGAGTTTTCTGTCGCGTCGTCGGCGAGTCGGCTTCCTCGCGCCCGGCGACCGGGTCATCAATCGTTACGCCTGATGCCCTGTTACCTGTGATGCCGGCCATGATACCGGCAGCCATGTATTCGCTTTCGTTATTGAGCGACCAATCGTCAGTCGCGTCGCGCACCATGCTAACAGGATCGTCCCAAATTTGACTGTACTTGTCGGACTTGCAAAGCTGGATACAACGACGCGACTGCTTCTTTGCAATCTTATCTGCGTAGCTCGCAGTAATCAACCTTGACTTTTTCTTTCGTCCCATTTCCCACGCGGACGCCACGACTGTCAGTAGCGACGACTTCGCGCTGCCGGGCGGGAGAAAAAACATCGCACGCCCGAATGGAGTGTTCATCGTGGTCTGCGCGGCGTCGAGAATCATGGCGTGATGCTTTGTCATCAGATCGCGCGCCGGCCCGAGCAAGTCTTCGTCCGGGCACAGCGCATCCATCGGTGCGCCGGGTATGTCGATGTTGAGCGCGAACGAATGGAGAGATTGCTGAGAGCGTTTACGCTTCAGCAATTCAATGGCGGCTTCTTCTTCAGTGAACGCTTGTACTCGCGCCATCTGATCTCTCCGTTAGGTTATGCTGGTGCCCATCGTGTGATGACTTTTCTTTCGGTACTGTGACAGGAGTATATTTCAGTCCCGTCTGGTCGCATGTGCATACCGGCGATGTTGGCGGCGCCGACAGTAATTGTCTCGCCTGACTGGAACACAGCCGTTGTAAGGTCGAACGCGACGGACAGATTGTACTGGTATATCTTAGCGTCAATGGTGTCGCCGCAGTAAAATTTCAGCCCGTCCGGCGAGAATATGTTTCCGTATCCGGGGAAGGCTTGGTTGGTGATGGTGTCTATTACCTTTGTGCCTACGCCTCTGCTCGACGGGATGTAAGGTGTAGAAAGTGTGTACTCCCACATGTCGTGGTCGCTGGCACCTAAGTAAATACCTATGAACATCTTCGTGCCGTCAGTGTTGAAAGTTATGCCACCGGGTATCACTACCCCTTCACCAATAAGTTCTGACGACGCGGCGCCTGATGTTTGTATGTCGTACGGGGTTGACATGGTAGCCCAATAATACTTATCGCCGCTAGAGTGTATCGCTACCAGAATAGTGCCGTCGCCACTCCAATCGCAATCTTGTGGCTGCTGGAAAAGCCCACCCCAATCAATCGGCGGGCCGTCGTACGTCATAGAGCTGACATCCCATGCGGGCGACAGGTCGAATTGGACAATGTCGTCGTCTGTATCTCTCGTACAGATCATCTGCAAGCCATCAGCACTAAACGCGATGCCCTGAAAGTCGTCGCTGCCCGTACCAACTTTTCCTGTGTAGTCGTACGTCGTAGCTGTCAGGTCAGATAAGTCTGGCCCAGACGCCAGAGGTTCGGCGGGAGCACCACCACTACCATACCGCACGTCGCGCGCTCGCACGAAGCCAAGCCTGCTTAATGATCGTCTCGTGCTCATGATGTTGGGTAAAACGCTGATGGCGGCGTAAAGTTCGCGGTGTACCGGGCGACGCCCTTAGTGATTCGCACCGCTCCTATGTAGCCGCCCGTCCACATCTGTGTGTTCGGTGTGGCAAGCAAGCCCAACTTGAGAGTTTCGGTTCCTGTGATACTGGTGGCGTAAGCCGTGGGAGTGCCTTTCTGCACACCGTCCAGAAACAAGTAAAGGCTGCCGGACGAGCGGACAATGGCGACGTGATACCACGTAACGCCTGCTATTGTAACGGCTTCGCTCTTTTGTTCAGAGCCCATTGCAATGAAGTTAATTTCAGTCTTGTTAACAGGCTGAAGTGCCCAACCATCACTAGCGGTGTAAGTAGAAATGACAGCGCGTGACGAATTAGCGGCGGGCCATCGAAGTCCGCACTCTATCGTGAAGTCACCCGGAAGGTCCCAGTCGGCGTGATCCGCATACGTCACGTACGAAGTGCCTGCGACTTCCAATGAATTTACGCCGAGGTACTGTAAAGTGGTATCGACTTTGGTGTCTAA
>Ga0209976_10001461_pt1 | contig 13904 bp, 9 predicted proteins | sample SumtaG_FD_182806 | JGI IMG/M metagenome (GOLD analysis project Ga0209976, IMG submission 182806) | Deep subsurface microbial communities from Indian Ocean to uncover new lineages of life (NeLLi) - Sumatra_00157 metaG (SPAdes) (version 2) | ecosystem: Environmental > Aquatic > Marine > Oceanic >...
TACCCTTGATATCATCTCTGGCCAGCGCAAAACTCGGCGCAATCTCTATCGCACAGTCAACAGAACCGTCCGCGTTCCTCGGAACTGCCACACCTGCCGATTCCAACCAGCAGGCCCCGCGCGCAATCATTATTTTCTGCGAACTCTCTGCGCTATCCACACCGGTTGTGTTTTTGACCGGCCCAAATTCCTCACTGCGGACCGTCTCTAAGATTATTGATTTTGAAGCCAGCGGCAGGGCATCAAAAACAAAACTCTCAAGTTTGACCCCATTAGGTTCGGTGGGCTTGATGAAATTACCGTCTGCATTTATGTGCTCAATTTTCTTTACCGCGCGGTGCAGCGGCAGGGGAAAACCCTTTGCGTTAAGTTTTTCAACAAAGCCTCTGCTTATAATATGGATGGCTATGCTGCCGAGCTCAAACACAAGCGAACCGTCTTCATTTCGTTTCTCAGCCAGCTCGTCAGGCATATCGCTGTACTCTATAACTATCATCTTCCCGTCCACAAGACAGAAGTTGCCGAGCTTCTCCATCAGCCCGGTCTTTACCAATGCCTTCGATGACATCTCGCTACTATCAAACGCATGCAATCCAATAAAAAGAGGGTCGAAAATATTTATCAGCGGGTTATCTACCTGAAAATAACTTATAAACTCCACGCCGCGCCTCTTCATGTCCTCAATCGCACCGCTTTGGCAAAGGGCCTTTAAGCTTCCGCCGTGACCGTCGGGAGAGCATGCTATTTTTGATTTATCCGCCAGCAAGATTCTCCCTTCAAAATCAAAATTGGGCAGCGTCCCCTGCTCAAAGATAAATACATCACTTTCATTCAGACCGTAATAGTCATTCGACTTGAAAATCTGCTTTGTTACCTCGTAATTCAACGGGCTGGTCATTATATACCACGGGCATTTCGCTCCATATTTCTTCGAAACCGCCGTGATTGTCTCTGCAAAAAGCTGAAACAGCGTCTTGTTTTTCACCGAACTGATAGGAAAATTGCCCTTAGGCCCGTCAAATCCGAGCCTCGTCCCCTGCCCGCCAGCTACCACAAACGCCGCCACTTTGCCCCCCGATATCAGCTCCTTCCCCAACTTTCGGGCCTCGGCATATTTACGACGTCGCGCCTCATCAGCCGGCTCAGCCCCGTAAGCCTCCGCAGGAGTAAATTCCGAAGGTATCTCTAAAGGAGACGGATTCCTGACAAAATCAGCGACCCAAACGTCTACCTTCGCAAGGTCCAGCTTTGAAATTTGCCCCAGCAGCTCCTGCTGCCGGGCCGTATCCAACTGCCCCAAAAAAGCCAAAAGATGACCCTGGTTATGCCCCTCAAGCCGCTTTTTAACATCTTCAAAACTTTTTTCCACACTCATATCAGTCTCCGGGAACCAGGAAACCACGATATTAAGCAAATTCAGAGATTTTTCAAGATTTAAAAACCACCCGCATTCTGAAGGACGCGTTTCTCCCGCAACGCAATTTACTTAACAAAACCCCTTTACACCCCCAAACCGGTCCATAAAACACTCTGTAAGCCGATTTTTTCGCTTTTTTAAAGAAAATTTTAAAAAATTGCCGAAATTTCATTGACAAGGAAACTACTTTGTGATAGGATTTCTAATGAGATAGGTAGGTTTGTAAGCTCTTTATTACATTTATAATTTAAAACCGTTATCATACTCAACTTCTTATTATCATATCTCAAACCTGCCCGCCGAAAAATGACGCTTTTTTTAGTCGGTTTAAGTCATTTCAAGACAATCTCACTTGTAATAAATTATTTTGCTGTTTTATGTTTGTGGAATTGAAACCAACCGTTCTTAGGCAAAACAGGTTTAATATAAGGAGATTCGCAGAATAGCAGGTTTTGTGCTGTACATTGACTGGTTAACTGAATTTATCCATCAAAAACATAACCGAAAAGTGGGCTTAAGGACAGTTGGGCCTGCGAATCTCGACAAAAGTAAAGGAGAATTATCATGAGAAGAAAAGGTTTTACACTGGTTGAGCTACTGGTCGTTATCGCGATCATAGCTCTGCTGATGGGCATCCTCATGCCTGCTCTGGCACGAGTAAGGCAGATTGCCTATCGAATGGTCTGCGGGACCAACCAATCCGGTATCGGAAAGGCCATGCTTATCTACGCGAACGACTACGAAGAAGAATACCCCGTTGCAGGCGGCCCTTGTGCTATGTGGTCGACGGATGGTGATATACAACGCTACATGGAAGATAACGGAACTCATTACGGGACGCCACCCGGCTGTACCGTTTCAATCACCTCAAGTCTCTACCTGCTGGTAAAGTTCTCGGATGTTACCACTAAGCAGTTCGTCTGCAAAGGTGACATCGGCACCAAGGTTTTCCAGCTCTCCGAAATAGATACTGTGCCGGCGCAAATCGAGGACCTTACTGACCTTTGGGACTTCGGAGACACTCAGTCAACTGCCTTGCATCCGGGACAGTATGAAAGCTATGCTTATCATATGCCTTATACGGAGGACGATAGCACTTGCATCGCCTTCCCGGTCACTGCGGTAAGCAACCCGGCTTGTCCTGTCCTCGCCGACAGAAACCCTTGTCTTGACAAAAATTCCGACGTTTACTACTGCGGTGCCGACCCCGAGGAGCGCGACCCGTGGTGGGAAACCAAAACAAAGCCAGATCGATATGTCGACCCCGATAAGACCGGTAACACCGCAGCCCATCAAAGAGAAGGGCAAAATGTCCTGTTCAATGACCAGCATGTTAGCTTCGAAAAATTCCCGAATGTCGGTATTTCAAACGACAACATCTGGTTCCCATGGGAAAATACCACAGTACCCACCCAGGAGGAAAAAGAAGTCGGTGACTGCTCTTCTGATTGCCCAAAAGATAACGGTGAAGGCGCTCCCCAGTCCATAAAAGACGCTTATCTGATACATGAAAAGAACACCAAATAAAAGTAATTTCTCGACTCTGTTTTTCAAAGCGGCCTTGTGCTACCCGGCATAAGGCCGCTTTTTTATTGATTAGGCTGCTCCGAAAACCCATAATTGTAAAAACATTACGCTGAAGGTTTGTTTTTAGCCGCACTTTATGTTAGATTGTACCCTTCGATTTCCAGGGAGTACAAAATTGGCTCAAACATTAACATACAAAATACTCAGTAAACACCTGACAGAGGGCAAGATGCTTGCCTGCACTCAAATCGGTATTAGAATCGACCAGACTCTCACGCAGGATGCCACCGGAACGACCGCATTTTTGCTCTTCGAGTCAATCGGGGCCGAACGGGTTAAAACCCAACTCTCCGTCAGCTACATCGACCACAACATGAGCCAGTTCGGGCCGCAGAACCACAATGACCATCTGTATCTGCAGAGCCTCGCAGCTAAAATCGGCGCCTATCATTCCCACGCCGGTAACGGCATCTGCCACCAGGTTCATCTGGAAAGGTTCGGCAAACCCGGCACAACCCTTCTGGGCAGCGATTCGCACACACCCACAGGCGGAGCAATGGGCGCCCTTGCAATTGGAGCGGGCGGACTTGATGTCGCAGTAGCCATGGCCGGTGGACCTTTCTACCTGACCTGCCCAAAGGTGCTCGGCGTAAAACTCACAGGAAAACTAAACGACTGGGTCGCGGCAAAAGACCTTATACTCAAACTACTCAGCGTACTTTCGACAAAAGGCAACGTCGGCTGGGTCGTCGAATACTTCGGCCCGGAACTGGCAAATCTCTCCGTGCCTCAACGCGCCACGATAACAAATATGGGAGCAGAACTGGGCGTTACCACCAGCATCTTCGCCTCCGACGAACAAACCAGAAAATTCCTCGCTGCACAGCAGCGCGAAGACGATTACCGGCCTCTGGCCGCCGACAAAAACGCCGAATATGACCGCGTTATTGAAATCAACCTTTCGCAACTCGAACCGATGGCCGCCTGTCCTTCCTCGCCGGACAATGTAAAAACCGTCAGTGAAATTGCAGGTGCCGAAACAGGACAGGTCCTTATCGGAAGCTGCACAAACTCAAGCTTCGCAGACTTAATGATGGTCGCAAAGATTTTAAGCGGAAGAAAATTTAATAACCTGGTCGAATTCGGTATCGCGCCGGGCAGCAGGGAAGTACTCAATATGTTGTCCGAAAACGGAGCACTCGCGGCGTTGATTTCAGCAGGCGCCAGAATTCTCGAATCAGGATGCGGCCCTTGCATCGGCCAGGGTTTTTCGCCCGCCGATGGCGTTATCTCTCTGCGCACGTTCAACAGAAATTTCCTCGGAAGAAGCGGAACCACCGACGATAAGGTTTACCTGGTCAGCCCTGAAACCGCCGTCGCATCCGCCCTGACAGGGAAAATCACCGATCCGAGGGAACTGCCAAAGATTATAGCCATGGGATACCCAAAGATTGAATTGCCCGAAAAATTCACCATCGACGACAGTATGATAGAAAAGCCACTCAGTCCGGCACAGGCAAAAAACGCACAGGTGCACCGCGCTTCTTCCATTGTCGTGCCCGAAGCACCGTCGCCACTACCTAACGATTTAAAAGCAACCGTGCTGATAAAATGCGGCGATAAAATCACAACCGACCATATCATGCCAGCAGGGCAATTCTTAAAGCTGCGCTCAAACGTCCCCGAATATGCAAAGGTCGTCTTTAATTGCTTCAACGAAAAAGACAGGCCCACCTTCGCCCAGTGCAGCCTCGAGTTAAAACAAAAAGGAATCGCAGGTGTAATCATAGCCGGCGAAAGTTACGGCCAGGGCTCTTCAAGAGAACACGCAGCGCTGTGCCCGATGTATCTGGGCGTACGAGTTGTCATCGCAAAAAGCATCGAGCGAATTCACAAGGCAAACCTAATCAACTTCTGCATAGTACCGATGGTGTTTGCAAACCCCGCCGATTACGACAAAATCAAACCCGAAGACACACTGCAAATCGATAACCTCCTCGATGCAATAAAAAACAGTGACGAAGTCAAAATCACCGACCAAACCGGCAAATTTGAATTCAATGCGAAACTTGTCCTCTCCGACCGGGACCGACAAATCCTGCTCGCCGCAGGTCTTTTAAATTACGTCCGCGAAAAAATAAAATGAGCGAAAAAGTCGTAACTATCTTCGGCACCGGCAATGCAAAACCCCAGGAACCAAATTACAAACTGGCTTTTGAAACAGGCAGTCTTCTGGCTCAATCCGGATTTACCATAGCAAACGGAGGTTACGGCGGCTCTATGCTTGCCGCCGCCGAGGGCGCCGTAAAGGCCGGAGGTAAAACCATTGGCGTCACGTGCAAAAAATTCACGGCAAAACCAAACAAATTCATCAGCCGCGAAATTACCACCGATTCGCTCGAACAAAGGCTCGATACCCTTGTAAAACTCGGACAAGCTTATGTAGTCCTGCCCGGAGCGACCGGAACACTGCTCGAACTGGCTATGGTCTGGGAACTGAAAAACAAAGGCTTTCTAAAGCCCGAAAAACCGATTATACTGTTAGGTGGGTTTTGGAAACCACTGCTCGAGATGATTGCCGCCGAAGAGCCGAAAGTCCGACAATGCATCAGGATTGCGGACAGCCCCGAACAGGTTAGAGACATTTTAGTTAGCAGTATCTAAGGTGTGAACTTAATGAAATTGAAAATGCTCAGGAAACTTACAATCTTGATTTTAGCCCTTTGCCTAAGTGCCGCCGCCGAACCCGCACCTCGAAAATACCTTTTGCGCGACGGCTTTGCACTAGCCGGCATCGACGGAAAAGTCGCCGAAAAAAACAGCAGCGGAGCATCCCGCAAGTGGCTCTTCGAACTGCAGTCGGATTTAAACGATGACACTTCCACAGTCCCTGCGGGACAAAAATTTCAAATCCTGCCCTCGAAAGCTCTGGAAAAAATAGAGAAAAACATAGAAGAACGTTCGACTGCAGATTACAGGCTCTGGGGAAAAGTCACAAAATACAACGGTGAAAATTTCATCTTCCCCACTTATTTCCTGCCACTTAGCAAACTAAAATCGCCGGAACCCCCCGACCCGGTCCCAAGCCCTCAGGAAACTGCTCCTCAAAAACCTAAAGCCCCCACGCCGCAGATAAAAATAAACGAGCCGAACGACCCGCTCCCAATTCCACAGGAAATAATTGAAAAGCTAAGAAACAGACCTGTGCTAAGTGCCAAAACACTAACAGAAAACAAAACCGCCGAAAACAACTTCTCCCAACCGTCGCAGATGCCGCAGTTAAAACAGGATTATATTCTCGTCGACAGAACCGCTTTTTTGCAAAAAGATGAAAATGGCAGCCCTGTATTTGTTCTCGACGCCCTCGGAAGAAACCTCCCCAAACTCTTTTTCAAACTCCTGCCTTCACAGGCACTCGAGATAGCAGAGCAAAAGCAAACCCGAACTCTCGAACCTCAAAGATTCAAAATCGCCGGCATCATAACTGAATACAACGGACAGCTTTATCTGCTGCCGCAAAAAGCAACGCGGGTCCACAGCCACGGCAACTTCGGAAAATAATAAGGAAAAAACTATGACGCACAAACTCGACAAAATCCTCATCTCGGCTTCACAAGCCAACTTCAGGGATGATTTAAAAACCCTCCATTGGAACCTGCTTCGGGAAGCACGGTTCGGAGGATTTGACGAAGAAAGCAAAGATAACCGTCAGAAGGTACTGGATATTATTCGAAAGGTTGATAAGCACGGCTATGAAGCTGTTGCAGAATATACCCATACATTCGACAAAGTTAAATTGACTCCTGACCAGTTCAGAGTTCCCAAAGAGGACTTGGAAAAAGCCCACAAGCAAATTGACCCAAAACTTCTGGTGTCGATACGTCAGTCAATTGAAAATGTAAGAAAATACCAAAAGGAAATCTATATCGGCAATTTCAAGCATTCCGGTATAAGATATACGCCTATCAAAAAAATTGGCATTTACATCCCTGGGGGATCGGCACCTTTGGCCTCGACCGTAATAATGACTGCCGTGCCTGCAATAGTCGCCGGTGTAAAGCCAGAGGATATCGTGGTGGTTTCTCCGCCAAGATACAAAAAAAGCATTCATCCGGTAACCTTGGCCGTTTGTTACGAACTAAAAATAAAGAATGTTTACAGAATCGGCGGAGCACAGGCAATAGCCGCTTTGGCTTGCGAAAAAGGCACCATCCCCAAAGTCGATAAGATTGTCGGCCCGGGCAATCAGTGGGTACAGACTGCCAAGCTAATTGTTTTTGGCTCGGTGGACATTGATTCGATAGCGGGGCCGAGTGAGGTGCTGATAATAGCCAACGAGAGGGCAAATCCCGCATGGGTCGCTGCCGATATGCTCAGCCAGGCCGAACACTGCCCCGGTAGCGCCGTCGTCTTCACTGATTCGCAAAAACTTGCCGAAGAAATCCTCGACGAACTTAAAAAACAGTTAAAACAGCTAACTCGTTCACAAGAAACAATCGAATGCCTAAACAACTTCAGCAAAATCGCTGTATTTGAGAAGATGGACGATGTGATTGAGGAAGCAAATGATTTTGCGGTGGAGCATTTGCAGATTCAATGCGGCGACGAAAGCAGAAAGATAGCCGAGGGGATTAAAAATGCGGGCGCGATATTCATCGGCGATTACACGCCCGTTGCCGTCGGTGACTACTGGGCGGGGCCAAGCCATACACTGCCGACAGGACAAACCGCCAAGTTTTTCAGCGCCTTAAGTGCCAATGATTTCATCAAATCAACGAGCATTATCGAATACGATAAGAAGAAACTCTCCGACAGTGCAGAAGACATCATCCGACTGGCCCGGGCCGAGGGACTCGACGCACACGCCAAAAGCGTCGAAATCAGACAAAACAAATAAAAACTAAACCTCCCAGTTAAGCTTTTCCTGATTCCGCCAGTAAAACCGTCCCAGGATATGCGCGGCCACAAGCAAAAGATAAACAACCACCAACTTTGTCACCAAAGCACTGAGGACAGACGCACCAAAAATACGAGCTAAGCCGAAAAAACCAACTATAGCCAGCGGAACATAAAAGGCCGCCACCGCCCCGAGATATTCAATAAACGATCTGAACATCGAACTTATAATCAAAACTGGATTCAAGCCTTCCAGACTGCCAAACATCACCACCGCCAGAACCGCCATCGGTAAAAAGAATACTCCGATACTCTGTATCAGCCAGAAATAAATGTCCGTTCTCTCTGTAACCCTGTTGTATGCAAGCGCCGGCCCAATACAAATGATAATACCACAAGCCAGTCGCAGCATCTCCATAGCCATATCCGATAAATCATCGCCTCCGCTCAAAGTCAGAACAGACGGTGCACGAACACCTCCCGCCGCGCTGTCGCGAATGCACAAGCCAAAATACCAGAATATATAAGCATAAAAAATCCCGCGTAATATCGCCAGCACTATTGCCATTGGCCAAGCAATCACCCGCGCAAACTCTCCCAAATCAAGCGAGTGGAGCAACCGCCCAAGTAAAAATCCCATGAAACCCACCATCGCAGAACCAAAAACAAAAATCCCCAAAGATGTCAGCCCCCACGGATTCGTCGGATAAAAAACCACATCAATAAACCAGGGCAATTTACGTTCATCATTCTCGCCGATTTCATCCGCCACCTCATTCTTCTCATAAGATTTATCTGACAACTGCTTCTCACGTTTCAACCGCAGTTCCTCCACCTCAGAAGTATCGAAAACAGATGCGTCCAAATTGCCTGTGTCTTTTACGGACTTCTCCACTTCAGGTGACGGGGCCCTAACCACGCCTCCACAACCCGGACATTTACCCTTCTGCCCAGCTTTGACTTTCGCAACACGGATTTTCCGGCCGCAACTCGAACAGAAAAACTCAATAACAGAATCTCGAGGCCTGTCCCCCGCTTGAGCTCTTTCCACTTTTACAGCCTCCCTTCCAAAGCTGACAAGGCAAACACCCTGTTACTACCCGCCCAGCTTCGCTTTAATAATTTCCATCGCCTTGGAAAGTGCTTCGTCTATCTTCTCCGGCCTCTTGCCTCCAGCCTGAGCCATCTGGGGTCGGCCGCCACCACCGCCGTCAACTATCGGCGAAATTTCCTTGACCAAATCTCCCGCCTTGACACCTTTGCCTATCAAATCGTCTGTCACGCCCGCCAACAGGACCACATTGTCACCGTCGGCAAAAGCCAAAACTATAGCTGCAGATTTCGCCTTTTTCTTGAGCATATCAATCGCCGACCGCCCCTGCTCAACAGAACTGGTATTCAATCGCCCGACAATCAATGAGCTTTCACCCACCTTCTCACAGCCTTTCAGAAGCTTCTTCGCCTCAGCTATAACATCACTGCCGCCCTGCCGCCCTGCCGATTTCAACTCCTTCGCAAGTCGTTTGTTGTCCTCTACCAGCTTGCCAACCCGTCCCACCAGCTCTTCAGCCGGCACCTTAAGCATCTCGCTAAGCTCATCTACAATATTGCTTCGCTCTTCCATATATTTAGATAGTCCCAAACCAGTCAATGCCGTAATCCTCCTTACCCCCGCAGATATACTTTCTTCTTTGATTATCTTAAAATCACCGATATCCCCGATTTTGTCTACATGTGTCCCCCCGCAAAACTCCTTACTAAACGCCTCGCTTACCTTCCCCTCATCTTCTGCGCCAATCGCCACCACGCGGACCTCCCTGCCGTACTTCTCACCAAACAGTGCCATCGCACCAAGCTTCTCCGCCTCAGACCTGGCCATCACCGCGCAAGTCACCGGCAGATTCTCCGCTATTTTCGCCCTGACTAATTCCTCTACCTTCCTTTTCTGCTTGCCCGTCACCGCCTTGGGCCACGTAAAATCAAACCGAAGATAATCAGGCCCTACAAGACTGCCCTGCTGCGCCACGCTCCTGCCCAGCACCTTCTGTAGCGCCCACTGCAATAAATGCGTCGCCGTATGGTTCTTCCTTATCGAATCCCTGTCCTTGCTGACAATTGCCTTAACCTCATCGCCAACAGCAAGTGTCCCCTTTTCAACCTTCCCTTTGTGAATCACACAATCTGCTATCCTGCCCGTGGCCTCAACAATAAAACGCCCTTTCTTGCCCTCGATAACACCACAATCGCCAACCTGCCCCCCCGCCTCCGCGTAAAAACAAGTTTTGTCCAAAATAACATCAGCGTCAGTACTGGCTTCGATAGAGCCTTGATTGCTGAATCCGTCTTTATCAATCCAGCCAATTATCTGACTATCACATTGGTCCACATGATACTTATGCAGGTCTTCGGTAACCGGTAAGTCTTTGATTACTTCAGCTGAAACAGATGCACTCGATATTGCACCCACTTGCGCCGCCCTCGCGCGCTTTCGCTGCTGCTCCATCAGTTCATCAAACTTGGCATTATCAACCTTGAGCCCTCTTTCTCTCGCCATCAATTGTGTCAAATCAAGCGGAAAACCATACGTATCATAAAGCGCAAAGGCATCCTCGCCGCTTATCATATCAGCATCTGATTTGACCGCACGTTTCGCAGCACCATTGAATATCTCTATCCCCCTGTCAAGTGTCCTCTCAAACGCCGCCTCCTCCGACTCTATTACCGTTGAAACAAACTCCGCCCTTTCTTTTATCTCCCCGAAAGCACCCCCCATCGCTTCTGCAACCACCGGCACAAGCTTATACATAAAGGGCTCGTGCATCCCCAATTGCCGACCGTACCTCGAAGCACGACGAAGTATCCTTCGAATAACATAGCCCCGTCCCTCATTCGACGGCGTCGCGCCGTCGGTTATCGCAAAAACCAAAGACCGAATATGGTCTGATACAACACGAAAGGCGTTGTCGATTTTGTTGTTCAGCACCGAAGTATATTTACACCCCGTAATTTCACTTATGCCCTCGATTATCGGCATGAACAAGTCCGTATCATAATTGCTTTTCTTGTTTTGAAGCACCGCCGCCAGTCTTTCCAGCCCCGCCCCTGTATCAACATACTTCGCACCCAACTCAACCAACTCGCCGCCTGACTGACGGTTATACTGTATAAAAACAAGGTTCCACAACTCGATAAAACGCGCACAGCCCTCGCCGACCGCGCACTTATGGCCCTTGACATCCTTCATATCACACATCTCAGGCCCAAGGTCTATATGCACCTCGCTGCACGGCCCGCAAGGCCCCGTCTCACCCATCTCCCAGAAATTGTCCTTCCTGCCAAACGCCAAAACGCGCTCCGCCGGTATCGGCGTCACCTTCGGCCATAACTTCTTGGCCTTTTCATCAGGAGGCAAACCTTCAGACTTATCTCCCCCAAAAACCGTCGCCCAGAGCTTGTCACCATCAATCCCCCATACTTCAACCAGAAGCTCCCACGCCCACTCGATTGCTTCTGCCTTGAAATAATCATCAAAAGACCAGTTCCCCAGCATCTCAAAAAAAGTGTGGTGATAGGTGTCCTTGCCCACCTCTTCAAGGTCGTTGTGCTTGCCGCTGACCCGAATGCACTTTTGACTGTTGGCGGCCCTTCGGCACTCCGGCGACTTTAAACCCAGAAAAACGTCCTTGAACTGGTTCATACCCGCGTTGGCAAAAAGCAGCGTTTCGTCTCCAACAGGAACCACCGGTGAACTCGGAATAAAATCGTGCCCCCGCTCTCTGAAAAAATCTATAAAACCGCTTCTTATCTGTCTTGCGCTTAACACCATGTACCTTCCTTAACGCAGTCTCAACTCGTCAAACCTTTGGCAGCAAGAATCCTGGTCTTTATCTCCTCGCACAATTCCTTGTTCTCAACAAGATACTGTTTGGCCTTCTCCCTGCCCTGACCAAGACGAACATCGCCATAGTTAAACCACGCGCCCGACTTCTGCACCACCTCGCAGTCAATACCAAGGTCTATCAGGTCGCCCTCGTAACTAATCCCCTTATCAAACATAATATCAAATTCCGTACTCCGAAATGGCGGCGCAACCTTGTTTTTGACGACCCTCACTCTCACCCTGCTGCCAATAGCCTTGTCCCCCTCTTTTATCGTCGCCAGTCGCCTTATATCGAGTCGAATGGAACTGTAAAATTTCAACGCCCTGCCGCCCGTCGTTGTCTCAGGGTTACCGAACATCACGCCTATCTTCATCCGAATCTGGTTTATGAAAACAAGCGATGTCTTGCTCTTGCCGATAACACCGGTGAGCTTCCGCATCGCCTGGCTCATCAAACGAGCCTGAAGGCCCATATGGCTGGCGCCCATATCCCCCTCAAGCTCCGCCCTCGGAGTAAGCGCTGCAACCGAATCAATAACTATAACGTCCACCGAGTTCGACTTTATCAGCATCTCCGTTATATCCAGCGCCTGTTCTCCGCTGTCAGGCTGGCTCACCAGCATACTGCTCACGTCAACACCAAGACTCTTGGCCCACGTCGTATCAAGAGCATGCTCGGCGTCTATAAACGCCGCCACACCGCCCGCCTGTTGCGCACTGGCAATCACGTGAAGAGCGAGTGTCGTCTTGCCGGAAGACTCCGGCCCGAAAAGCTCCGTGACCCGCCCGCGGGGAATGCCCAGCCCCCCGAGAGCCAAATCCAAAGACAGCGAACCCGTCGAAATACCTTTGACCTTAGCGTAACTCTGCTCGTCCATCTGCATAATCGCGCCTTGGCCGTATTGCTTCTCTATCTGTGCTATCACTTGCTCCAAAGCACCTTCTTTGCCGCCGCCATCGGTCGATGTTTTTGCCTTTTTACTCTTTCCCATTTTTAATTCTCCAATTTCCTTCATTTCCTATTGCAATTTGTAACTCCCAAGCACTGTGTAATTCGGACCGCTCGGCGTCAACTCACTCTGGTAAACCGAAAGCGCTTCAACCGAAACGGCACCGAGCTTAAAACCTTCATACTCCTTGCTTATCTGAGCAAGCTTGAACCCTGCCGACGTATTCCTTATTCTACACAAAGTCAGGTGTCCCGAAAATTCTCTCGTTTCCTTAGGCCATCCTGCAGAACTCAACCGCTCGTCAAGCACACCTGCCAGCAAACCAAGCTCTTCCTTGCCCCTTCCTGACCCAACCCACAAAACCCGTGCGCTCCTGCCGCCGAAATAACCCACCGATTCGAACTCAAGCTCAAAGCCTCTCTTCTCGGCTGCAACCTCCTGGACTATATTGCAAACCTCGGAAATCTGACTATCTTTAATCTCACCGAGAAACTTCAGCGTAATATGCACCTGCTCCGGCCGGACCCATTTAACATCGCTTCTATTTATATTTTCCCCCTGAGCCCATGCCTGCATCCGCTGCTCCAAATCAGCAAAAGCTTTTCGCATATTCTCATCTATATCTATGGCTATAAAACAACGCATCGAATCCCACTGACTAAAAACCTGTCACCTTTCTCAGAACTTCAAGTCTTTTGTCTATATCTTTCCGCTTTAAGCAGGTAAGCCCCTCCAGCGAAAACTCCGAAATCGTAAATGAAGCCACCACCGTCCCGTATGCCGCCGCCTTCTTCAGCGATTTAAAATCCGTCTTCTTCACCTGTGCTAAATACCCCATAAATCCGCCTGCAAAACTGTCGCCGGCACCGGTCGGGTCTTTTACCTCCGCCGTGGGAAATGCCGGAAGAACAAATTGCTCGGCTTTCTTACTGCACATAATCGAGCCCGAATCGCCCTTCTTAATCAACACCACTTCAGGTCCCATCGCCAATATATTCTTCGACGCCTTAATAAGATTGCTTTCGCCGGCAAGCATTCGTGCCTCGTCCTCATTGAGTAGCAAAGCATCTATCTTCTTTAATAACTCCTTCAAATCATTCGGATGCCCGTCTATCCAGCAGTTCATTGTGTCTGCCGCAGAAAACACACCTGCCTCAAGCTGCTCCAAAAGCTCCATCTGAAGCGCCGGCGCAGTATTGGCCAAAAATACATATCTGCTGTCCTTGTAAACATC
>Ga0209976_10001462_pt1 | contig 13901 bp, 11 predicted proteins | sample SumtaG_FD_182806 | JGI IMG/M metagenome (GOLD analysis project Ga0209976, IMG submission 182806) | Deep subsurface microbial communities from Indian Ocean to uncover new lineages of life (NeLLi) - Sumatra_00157 metaG (SPAdes) (version 2) | ecosystem: Environmental > Aquatic > Marine > Oceanic >...
ATTTGATTTGGTGAATATATTCCTCATCTAAAGTATTAATCAAATTCTGAGGATTTGTCAGAAATACTCTAGGGCCTAAAATTCTATTAAAATAGGTAAGGACTAACATATAATTTTGTAAAAATTTAAATTCTATCGCTTAATTTGTTAACAATCTATAAGAATTAATTTAGTAATTGTCTTTTATAAATCTTATATTTATAATTTCAACACAAATGACATCAAAGATGAATTAAGGTTTTTATCAATAACTGAATTTCCCGTTTTTCACGGGAATATGACGAAAACTGTTGATAAAAAAGTACATTATGAACATTTTATAGTAAATTTTATCTTTATGGTGATAATTGTTTAACGGTTTTAATTATACGACTAACAATTTTTTTTATCGCTAATAAATTCAGAAAAAAATTTTTTTATTGTTTTTAAAAAAAAATATCTCTTTAAATTTGAGGTTTTAAGCGTTATTAAAAAAATTAATACTTTAATAAGTAATTCTTAAATATCAGACAAGATTCTTCGTGAGATCATTAAATAATTTATAAATAAATTATATTAACACGAAAAAAATAAAGATTTATATATTATTTAGTAATAAAATATATTATAAAAAAAAGTAAGATAAGGCGATTGAGTTTAACAATTGCAACAATTTTTGTTCCCTATAGTTGTATTTAGGATAGTTCTGAATACATCTATTGGAAAGGGTTGGAGTTATTCAATTCCGAACTAATTTTTGCGATTTTAAAAACCCATAGTTTTAAAACCCCCAAAAAGGTGTTATGAAATGAAAATAGTCACAGTAAATGTACCAGAATCTTACATCGACGCAATCAAGAGGTTAGTCGGTGAGAATGGCCTCTATCCATCTAGGTCCGAATTAATTAGGTGTGCTGTAAGAGAATTTCTTATAAAGGAATTACGGTTGGCGAAAAACATGCCCGACTATAATAAGTCTGACGTTGATGATTATGATAAGGAAAAATTCGTTCGTGTTCCCATAGTCGATTCAGATAATAAAAAGGCCCATGTGCAAGAATTCAAAACTTACAAAATTATCAAAAGACTTGAATTTTAATAAGGAACTCTCTTAATTTCTTTATTTTTTTTTTATTTTTTATAAACTTAACCGAATTCTTATTCAATTAAATTTTTATATGCTATTCCTTGATATAATTATAATATAAAAATTATTAAGTTAGAAACGATATGAGCGAGCAAGATTTATTTGAAGCATTTGTGAATGATCTTCGATTTGATGTAAGTGAATATTTAGATTCAGAGTTGTCCGATTACCAGAAGAAATTAATTGAGGACGCAACATTTATATTGCAGGATAATATTGTGGGTGATATTACAAAACTAGGGGGGAATTTACAAAAAAACAAGGAAAAGTTTGAAAATTTCTTAAAAAAAGCTGAAACAAATATAGAGAATGAGAAATATAAAGATTCTGAAAAGGATTTAAAACAATTTCTTAAAGACTATGCTAAAAAGTTACAAGAAGTTATTACTAAAACATGTGTTGCCGTGATTCCAGTAAAAGAATTACCCTGGGTTGATATTTTATTTAGGAGCGTTCCTCGCATAGAGTTAGATAATAAAAGAGTTGAATTACTTGATAACGCGATTGCCTATTATGGGGAAATAAAATGTGTAATCTCAAGAACGACCATCTATGGGAAAATTAAGGATGAAAAACCGTTATTTGCGCCTTTTATGGGAGAACTAGATCTAAAGGGGTTTAAATTAGATGAATCTCAGCAAGGCAAACCAAAATTGCTTGTTTATCCATATGTGAGTACAATTATAGAATCACTAGAGACATCATCAACTCGTAGCCAATTGGCAAAGTACCATGAGGGGTATCAACGGCATGGAGAACCGATCTGTGATTTTTTAATGAATAAACCCGATCTATTAGAGACCATGGAAAAAATTCAAACTGGTTTAGACACTGGTCGCATCAAGTCTGATATCTCTGTATGTGGAATAGCAATACCTTTTCCTTCGGATAATATTAGTCTTGTATTACTTGTAGAAGAAAGTAAAGATTCAAAAAAATATGGAAATTGTTTTGAAGGATTATTAAGATTTTCTGCTGCTTGTTGTGAGGCTCCATCCACAGGTAAAGGAGCTGGTGTAGGACAAACAGGGCAATTATCCCAACAACAACCAGATGCAGTAAGAACTCCCGGAGGTCAAGAATTGAAAGTCTGGACTGCAGAAGAACTTGCAGAAGATGCCAGTAAAAGAGGTGGAGGAATACCTCCAGATATGGATGTTTGGGCTTCGGAAGATTTACAAAAATTAGCTGAAGAGAGAGGGAGCGGGATACCTGAAGGTATGGAAGTTTGGACTGCCGAAGAATTGACGGAACTATCTAAAAAGAGACAAGGTGGATTGGATATTCCAGAATGGAAACCAGATGATGACATGACGGAATGTGTGAAATGTGGGTACAGTCTTAGAAAAGGATGGTCTGAATGTCCTATTTGTGAGACTCCTGTAGGGTCTCAAGCATCTCCAGAATCAGCCCCAACATCGGAAACAGAGCCAGATGAACCGGATTCTAAAGATGAGATCTCAGAAGAGAATACCGAAAATGAATAGCATCCACATTTTTCTAAGCATCTCTATTAATAAAAAATATCGTTAAAAATTAAGAAAAATAAAGCGAAAACTTTAAATCTAAAGAAGTTCACGAAGACCTTTCTTTAAGTGTAATTCACAACTTTTTTTAATAAAATATTATTAACACACTTAAAGAATTAATATCTTTGGAATATCTTTGTTAACTAATATCTTTCTCTTCATAGGAAAAAATTTTCAAGACTTAAACCAGCTTAATATTTATGAGTATCCAATCGATATTATCAACTTCGATGATAAAGACCAAATAAGCAAAGTGATTTATGGACATGATCACGGGGAACTCGTATCGAAGGTTAAAACGCAATCTTCTCAATTTTCACCATCAAGTAATCTTAATACCACAACGGGTCTTTACTTGATTGATACCCCCGTACCCCAAATAATTGATGGGCTAAATATTTATACATCTTGTATTAATGGAAAAATTATCATCGGATTAGTTTTTGATAAAGATGATAACCCATATGACTATAGAGATATTTTTAATGAACTATTATATGAACTTTTAAATGTCGAGAAATCTTGTTCCTTTGAGGACGAAATAGAAATTGAAAACTTCTTAATCACCATCTTTATTGATATCAGGAGGTTTGGTGATGAACAAGTAGAAAGACGTCCTCAAATTGAATATCGCTATCAAGAATCCTTTATTAAAGTGTTTTTATTTGGTATTGAAAACGTCGGCAAAACATCGCTCGTCCGACGTATCAAAACGGGTGAATTTAATGATAACTATTTTATGCCTACTAAGAAGTTCTCTATTGATTATGTTCAAGCTGAAGAAAAGGGATTCTTAGCGTTTTGGGATATGCCTGGACAGCGTTCATTTCGAAAGAAATGGCTTATAGGTCTCCAAGATTCTAACATCGTTATTTATATGATAGATGTCGCAAATCAAAGAAGGTTTGAAGAATCAAAAAAAGAATTTTGGAAAATAATAAATCGGTATGAATTGGATAGTGTCCCAATCTTGATTCTTGGAAATAAAATTGACCTCATTCAAAGTTCGAACGAGATTTCACAAAATCAAATTCAAAAATTAGAAGAAGAGATAACAAATTATTTTGAATTTGATCGGATAAATAATAAAAAATGGAAATTTTTGTTTATTTCTGTCAAGACTAAGTTCAATATTGAAACCGTTATTAAAGAAGTATTTGAATTAATATAACTTCTGAGTAGATTTTTATTTTTTTTTAAACAAATTTTAAATAATTAACGAGATAAATAATATTTATTAAATATATATATTGAGAGATAAATTCAAATATGTCTAAGAGATTTAAAAAAACTAAACGTGATGACCAAATCGTCGTTGATGAAAAAACGGGGCAATTATATATTGGAAATAAGGATTTACGTTTATTAATGCTTCGCCCTATTGATTTAATAGAATTTACCGAATTTGCTGGAACTAATGCTGAAGATATAATTTTATGGGTCGGAAAGACCATCGCGAAATATTTTATTGAAAAACTATTTCCTGGAGAAGATTTGAGTAAAGAAGATTTATCGACTAAAAAAGAAGTAGTACGAAGTGTGCTTGAAACCTTCGAACATTTAGGTTACGGGATTTTAGCAGCTATATTTAGAAAAAAAGAAATATATATTCATGTACATGAACCAGTAATTTCAGATGAGAAAGCAAATGTAATGGCTAAAAATGTATGCCTTCTCTATCAAGGTATTTTTAGTGGAATATTAGAACAATTAGATATTGATGTAGAAGGGGAGGAAACTTCATGTGCTCTCCTAGGCGGTGATCATTGTATTTTTAAATTCTCTCTTCTGACAGGTGAGTTTGGAGATGAAGATATCGACCCGCTAGAAGGCGAGGGACATATCTCAGACTTCCTAAAAAGCCTTTAATAATCCTTGGATTACCACTTTATCCTCCTGTTGACTGTGAAATTTCACACATTTTTTGAGTAAGTAAAAATCAAATTTCTTTTTTAGATTATAATCAACACACTTTAGTTTTTTAACACTCTCATTTACATAGGATTCAAACCCGTGTTATAATACACGGGATAAAATTAACTTAAAATAATATCAAATATAAACCTAAATATAATATTATCAAAAAATTTTATAAAAAAAATTTGATATGATGTGAAAAAAAAATATGAGTAAAAAAGGCGCAAAAATTAAGATTGATTCATATAAGGGCCCTATGGGCTCAATCAAGGGATTTGAGCTTACTACTGGTAAAATTAGCTATGCCGACGAGACGGAATGGGAACCTATGGGACCACATCCTAAACCTCATATACCAACATTACGTCCATGGTTTTTTAAGCTCCTGGAAAGGTACAAACCTTTCTACATGCCGATATGCGACATGTGTTGCCTTTGCACATATGGCAAATGCAACTTATCTAAGGGCAGAACAGGGGCGTGCGGTATTAACATGGAAACGCAACAAGCAAGAATCGTAGAGATAGCATGTTGTATAGGAGCTAGCTGCCATTCAGCCCACGGGGATCATCTTATGCATTGGCTAAAATCCAAATTTGGTAATGTACCAATTAATTACGGGAATAATATCGCCGTAGAGATGCCCTTAACACGATTGATAATCGGGGAAAAATATGAAGATCTCGAAGGTCTTGAAGAGGCGATGGATTGGACAAAGGAAACTATAACTCATTTATTAGCGGCAGGACACACCGGACAAGAATCCAGCCATTTAGATTTTGAAGCAAAAAGCTATTTAGCAGGTCTAGCGGATGCAGTAGGGATGGAGATTGCCGACGCGCTCCAAATATGTGCCTACGGGATGCCTATTGGAGATCCTGAAGCGCCCATCGTTGAATTAGGAATGGGCACGATTGATACGGAAAAAGCAATCATTTTAATGATCGGGCATAATGTTGCTCCTGGAGTTGAATTAGTTGATTACATTAGGGAAAAAGGAATAGATAATAAAATAGAAGTTGGAGCAATTTGTTGTACATCCCACGATTTAACAAGATATTACAGCGGTGCGAAAATTGTCGGTTCAATTTCAAGACAACTTACTTTCATTCGTTCGGGTTTAGCTGATGTTGTAATGGTTGACGAACAATGTGTTAATTTGAGAAGTTTTGAACAAGCTCAATTAATTGGAGCTCCTTATATTGCTACAAACGACAAAATCATGGCAGGATTACCAAATAGAACCGACGATCCGGTAAATGAGATTGTAGACGACTTAGTAAGCGGTAAAGAGCCGGGGGTCTTGATTTTAGATCCAGTAAAGGCTGGAGCCGTTGCGGCTGAAACAGCTGTAAAAGTTAAGCCATTGAGGAAAGCTAAGAGTGGAGTACCGGATGAGCAAGGTTGTATTGATATGGCCTATAAGTGTAACGGCTGCGGAAACTGTCAGCGAAATTGTCCAAACGATTTACCACTCGTCGAAGGAGTTAAACTAGCTAAAGAGGGAGATTTTTCAGTATTAGAAAGTGTTTTTGATGAATGCTTAGCTTGTGGTCGATGTGAGGCAGATTGCATGAAAGATGTCTCCCCATTAACCTTAATAATGTATGCAGCAAGGGAAAAGATCCGAAATGAGAAATACAATTGCAGATCTGGTCGTGGTCCAATTCAAGATACAGAAATTAGGAATGTAGGAGCGCCTATAGTCCTAGGAGAAATTCCTGGTATTGTGGCAATTATAGGATGTGCTAATTATTCGCATGAGATTCAAGAATTATATTTGTTGGCAGAAGAATTCTTAATCCGCAATTATATTGTATGTGTTTCTGGATGTGCAGCGATGGATATCGGACTTGTTAAAGATGAAGACGGCAAGACATTATATGAAAGATTTCCGGGTGATTTTGACAGAGGTTGTTTAGTAAATGTAGGGTCATGCGTAGCGAACACCCATATTACTGGAGCGGCCTGTAAAGTAGCAAATATTTTTGCAAGGCGTCCATTAAGAGGAAATTTTGAAGAAATCGCCGATTACATTCTTCATCGAGTTGGAGCTGTAGGTGTTGCATGGGGAGCTTACTCTCAAAAAGCTGCCAGTATAGCGAGTATGGCTAACGGTCTTGGAGTTCCCGCAGTAATCGGACCTCATGGTGCTGAATACCGAAGAATGTACATAGGTAAATCTTATGACGATGATAGTTGGAAAGTGTGGAATGCTAGAGATGGTACTGCCGATCATTTAGTTGGGCCTGGTCCTGAGCATCTATTAACAACTGCTGAAACTATTGAGCAAGCAATTTGTCTCGTAGCAAAATTATGTATAAGGCCAGCAGATAACTCTAAAGGCAGAATGATTAAGTTATCTCACTGGCTTGACTTAGAACGCAAATATAAGGGAGTCAATTTACCAGCAGATTTAGTAAAATACATCCGTGTAGAAGCTGATATTCCTATTAACATGAAAACTGAAATCCTGGATTACCTGAAAGAGAAAGGTTGGGAACCAAAAGAGATTATCGATCCAACCTTACTTGAGAGGCTTTGCCACAAATAAACCTTATTTATCTTTTTTCTTTTTTAATTTTCTTTTTTTTCTATAATTAAATTAATAACTAATTTTCGTTGATTTTCTTAAAATTTAAGGTATTGAGAAACTCTATTAATCTTTCTGCAAATCTTTTAAGATTGCTTCCATTCGAATTGTTACATTCTTTCTCAAGAACCCAAGATGATCGGTTGGAATATAGAATTTATCCTTTTTAATACCTTGAAATAATTTATCGGCAACTTCTTGAGGAGTAATTCCATTCTCAATCGCTTGTTGATACAATTTTATAATTGGTTCAAATTCGGGATTTGCTTTTAAATCATATCGTAGTTCTTCTGGTCGATTTCGCTCACTCTCCGTTAGCATTGTTTTAACAAAACTGGGACATAAAGCAAAAACTTTTATTTTTGGACCGGATCGCTGCAATTCATGATTTAAAGATTCAGTAATCGCAACTACAGTGTGTTTTGTAATACTATAAATTCCAACTCCTAATACTGGAGTAATCAATCCCGTCAAAGAAGCTGTATTAACAATATAACATTCAATATCTTGTTTAAGCATGATCGGAACAAACACATGAATCCCATTAATTACACCCATTACATTTACACCTAACATCCATTCCCAATCAGCTAATGGATATTCCCAAATATTCGTTGATGTTTTGGTAGCAAAACCAACTCCCGCATTGTTAACCAAAAAATGTATTGCTCCAAAATTATTAAGAGTTTCTTGAGCCAAATCTTTAACATCATCTATTTTTGAAACATCTGCCACCACACTCATAACTTCTGTTCCAGTAGATCTTAAATCCTCTTCTACTTGAGACAATGCTTTTTCTTCAATATCAGAAAGAACAACTCTCATACCCTCTTTGGCACATTTCTCAGCTATACCGCGACCTATACCACTCGCAGCGCCAGTGATAACGGCAACCTTATTATTGAAGTCTATCATAATATCTTAATCCTGTTTTTTTTGTTTTGTTTTGAATATTAACTAAAATTAGATAATAAATATTTAAAAAACTAATTATTCCTTTAATAACTGCATTACATATTGAATTAACAAACGTTTGATGAGCTATGGATAAACAATTGTTAAAATTATCAAAATTATGTGAGCATTGGGCAAATCATAATGATTCTCATAAAGAAAATTTTTTAAAGTGGAGGGATATCGCTAAGCAAAAAGGATTAGATTCGATAGTTGAAAAGCTAAACAATGCTATTGAAATGATGGACAAATGTAGTGAAAATTTGCTTGCGATAAATAATGACTTAAAATAGAATTAAGAAATCACTTTAATATTAAACATAAATTTGAAAAAAGAGAAAGTTTGAGAAACAATTAGTTATACAAACATATTTATAAGCGGAAGCAATTGTTCCCTAAAAAAATCTAACTTTTCATCAAGTAATTCTGGTTTCTCTGAAAGAAGCCAAAGATATACAGGAATTTGTAAATCAGAATACTCAAACAATTTTTCTCCTCTCATCGCAATGCCATTTAATGGAAGTTCAAGGATCATCGTTCTTTCCCGGATTAATCCAATTGAATGATGAAAGTTTGAAAGCGTTTGAAGCAATAGAGCAGTGTTATTAATCAAACTTTCGTCTGTAGTATTTTTTGTATAACTTCCAAAAATTAAACCATCCATTGAAATAATACTAATAGCTCTTCCTCCAATTTGAGTACAGAAATCTTCAAGAATATGTTCAACTATTTCAGAGGTCTCAGAGACTTTCATAAGAGCAGCAGAGAACATTTGCATGATTGTAGGTCGCTGGAAAATGCTGGTATCATAATAGTCAAGTTTGAATTTATCAAATTCATCTATAACAGCATTAAATTTGCTTTTCACGGAATCTATATTTTTCTGCCACTGAAGGGTTCTCCGGATATCTTGATCACTTTTATGAAGGACAATTGCTAAAGGTGGATATTCTTTTAATTCATCTAAAACTTTCAAAACTTGCTTAAAGTAGTTTGCTGATTCTGAAAATCTATCCACATCCTGCGAATCTATCACATACAAAATTAAATCGACTTCACCGAAATATAGTTCAGGCTTGGAAAAGTACATCTTCTCGCGGTATTGAACTTGTCCTCCGAGATCCCATGAGATAATTGGATACCCAAAAAAATCTAATTTTTCACGTTGGACTCCACGAGCAGGCATTAAATCCTTTATAATCGAAAATTTGTCTTCTAAGACTGCTAGTATGGAAGTTTTACCACTATTATCAAGTCCAATCATAAGGAGTTTCTTTTGAGATTTTAACTGTGCTGTTACTGCCTTTTCAAGAACTTGGGCAATTTTAATCCATTTAAGAACTATTGCTTCTGGAATACTTCTAATCTCTGGTGGACTTTCAACCTTGAGATCCGCTAAATTCTGAATATTATTAATCCTATGTTCTTTTAGTGCTTGAGCACTTACATTATCTATACCAATGAGTGTGTCTGGACGAAACCCTAAAACTTCTTCGAGTTCATTTATTATAACATTACTCTTAAAAAAATCCTTAATTTTTTGGTCTTTATCTATTTCAGACATGGGACATCGATTAAAATTTCTTTTTTTCTTTCGTATAAGTAAAAATTAGTAATTTTAGTTAAAAAAATCTTTCATTTTCTAATTATAATAAATGAATTAATTAATAAATAATTCCATTTCAAATTAATTTGAACATTTGATATTTTGCGGAGAATACTGATATAATACAAAATTCGACCACTTTTTACTTATTTCCTTAAAATGATTAATAAAAATCTTTTTCTTTTAGGAAAAAGATAGTTATTTATAATAGAAATTCGATATAACAATTAAGAAAAGACTGGCTAAGGTAATATACTTGTCAGAAAGACGCTCTGAAAATATTGTCATTTGCATAGATACTTCAAGATCAATGTTTAGAACTGATTATAAACCCAATAGATTGGTATGTAGTATAAATGCTATTAAAAAATTGATTAAAGAAAGATTGAATGTAGATAGTTCCAGCGCATTTTCGATTATTAAGTTTTCAGATAATGCTGAAAAACTAATTGATTTTACAAATTTTGAAACTGAACTTTATGAACCTTTAGGATCCCTCAGTCTTGGAGGAAAGTCTGCTCTAGGAGACGGTTTAGCGCTTTCGATTAAAATGGTCATTGAAGAATTACGAAAAATTATGGCAAAAGCACCTCGAATACTCGTCATCTCAGATGGAAATTACACTCAAAGTGCAATTGATCCCGTGAAAATGGCCCGCCTCGCTGAAGGTTTGGGTATAAAAATTGATTCATTTAGAATTGGTGAAATGTCTCAGCTTAACATATTAAAAAGATTGAGCGACCTCACTGGAGGCAATTATTATTATAATAATTCTCCAGATTCTCTACTTAATTCTGCTCAAAGATTGGCTGATGATAATTTTAAAGTTGCTAGTGCAAAGTCAGAAAAATTAATTGAAAAACCAGAATTTCTCAGAAAAATAGCAGCGAATCTTTTAAGAGTTCAAGACTTAACAAAAAGTCAAGAAACAAGAATAAAGCAATTAAGGGGAGAAGCAGATTATAAAAAATGTACTATTTGTTTCTCTGAAAATAACCCTTACACCAAAGGCTCCTTTTATCTTACTGGCAGATATTGCCCCAATTGTCAGACTCCTTATCACGTACATTGTTTAGCAGAATGGGCATCCTCTCAAACAGATCAAATGTTAAGCGAATCGGGCACGTGTAGATGTCCTCATTGCTTTTATTTGCTAAAAATTCCGTCAGAAGTAACTCAAATTCAAAAGTTAAAAATTTTAACTGGGACTAGTTCCCAAAAAAAAATTGGGGCTCAAAAAGCTGAAGTCGTTCCTGCGGATTTGACAAACATTTCTAATCTAGGTGAAGAAGCTCTTTATAAATCATGTCCCGTCTGTCATTTAATTTTTGAAGAACATCAAGAAGTCGTAAGATGCCCTGAATGCAATGAATTATACCATATAGATTGCTTTAAAAAACTAAGCAATTCTCAGTGCCGGACATGTGGAACTAGGCTTCATTTATATTGAAATTAAGTATAATAAAGAAAATATACTTTTTTTATGTATTATTACTAATTTTAAAATACTAGTGATTTATTATCACAAAACTAAATTTAATTTAAATAAAATTTTTGAGAAATTATGTCTGAAAATGCCCCTTATATTTATGGAGATATTAAAGTAGGAAGAGGAAATTTTGATTTACCGCCCGTTCTTATCGGAACAATATTTTATCAAGGTCAGACTATTATCGATCGGAAAAATCCTGAGATTTTTGACGTAGAAAAAGCGAAAAAAAGGATAAGTACTCAAAAAGCATTAGCTAAGCAGTATAAAATTCCCGATTTGATCGAATTAAACGCAACCACTCCTAGTGCGATGATAAAATATCTCGAATTTTATTTAGATAATTTCGAACCGCCTTTTGTTTTAGGAGGTACTTTTGATGCGAGGCTTGCAGGTATTGAGTATTTAAAAGAGAGAGGAATCGGCCCAAAAGAATATATTTACAACACCATATCAAATCTTAAAAACAAAAAGGAAATTGACGTTATACGCGAAAATAAAATTGATTCCATAGTTGTCTTAATACTTGGTTCTGAAAATATGACTTCTACACAGAGATATAGTTATATAACTCAAAAAAACCAACCTAATAATGTTAGTTTAATTGACGGTTTAAGCAAATTAGGCGTTGATAAAATTTGGATTGATGGAGGTGTAATAACAATGGAAAGTTTAGCTCATATTCTAGAAACACAGCGCTTAATAAGTGAATCCTTGAAACTTCCGGTCGGTACGGCTCCAAACCTTTATTTATTTAAATTCTCATCCCCTCGATTAAATGTCAGATTTCATACTCGATATAGGAGAGCATCTATTATGTTTATTGCATCGTGGTATTCCAATTTTATTTTTTATGGTGCAATTGAAGATGCAAAGGAATGTTTTGCTTCAGCTTCTCAAGCAGTAGAGTTTAAAAACATCGTAAAAGGTCATAACATTAATCTTTTTAAGTAGAGATGAAGTGTTTTATAAAAAGTGATTAGGTAGGCTATGCAAATTTAAATAAAACTAAAGTTTTTAAACTCGTGTATTATTAAATATTTGATAAAATCGATATATTTTAAATGAGATTTTTATGATCAACAATCAAGATAAAGATCAGTTAGAACTCGAGGCAATACAATTAATTGATCAGGCTGAAATATTAGCTAATGAAGGAAAAGGGGAAGAAGCAATAAATATTTACGAAAAAGCAGCTCAAATTTATCTAGATTTTGGAAGTTATATAGAATTAGATAGACTTTTTATACGAATAATTGAAGTTATTTCACATTTTAAAAATCACATCCAAGCAATATATCGATTAAGCTCAATTATCAGAAAGACTGAAGAATTAAAATTATTTGAAATTTCAGCAAAATTACTAATTGAGTTAGCTAATATTTCATATAAAATGAATGATTGGGAATCAGCTGGAGAAAGCTGGGAAAAGGCATCCACTTATTTATACAATACTGATCCTGAAGAATACTATAATCAGTCCTCATATCTTTTATTACAAGCAGGACAGGCGTTTGAACGTTCTCCCATAAGAAAAGATCATGGTAAACGCCTGATTCTTAAGGCGTTAATGAAAATTAATAAGTTTGATGAACTTTATGAACAAGAAGAAAAACGTGCTTATCACCTAATAAATAGTAGAGAATTTGAAGCGTCAGCTAACAAATTCCATGATATTGCTAATTATTTTAGAAAAGCTACTGATAATATAGGGAATATATTAGATGAACAAGCATCAAAAGAAACAGTGATTAACGCTAAAGCAAGATTTATTCATTTTGTTGCTGAATATCAAACCCTTGCCGCAATATGCTTCAGAGCATCTGAAAACCATAAATATAATGAAAAAATAAAAGAACTCGGTTATGATTCCATCGACCTTTTTAAAAACTCAATATCACTTATTAAAGAATATTTATTTCCAATAAAATCTAAATGGGATAAAGAAATTATATTAAGAATAACATTTGATACAATGCTATTATCAATTGTACAAGAATTGTTAGGGATAGAAACACTCGATCCCTTAGGTATACTTTTAGAAAATTTAGAAGAAAATTCAGCATTGGTTAAAAATTTGAAAGAAACTCCTTACTATGCCATCACGGAAAGTATTAAAAAAGCGGGCATGATTGAATCACTTAATAAACTTTTAAATGTAAATTTAGGCCATTTTGAGAAAATTAAGAATACACTAATTTCATTTTTTATAGAGACTTAATTATTCTTTTTTCTTAACTTAAGTAGTGTATATTTATTCTATTTACAATATATTTTTAAATTTCAATGAATTTAGGATATATAATTTGGAATTTTTGCTATTTTTATTCTCTTATAGATTTTCACTCTGTAAGTGAAAACTAGCCTTAAATTTCAGGATTTTATCAGGTAAGCAAATATGAAAATTTTATATATAAATCCTTCTCGACTTGAATCAGGTTTAGATTATATAATTAAAGGTCCCCCTCTAAATCTTATATCAATTGCAGCTATGGTGCCTGAACACGATGCGAAATTGTTTGATTTTAAGGTACATAAATACCGAGAAAAAAGTTTCCTCAGAGAATTAAACCGACATGATGTAGTTGCAATAACAAGCATGACTCCACAGATCTCATCTGCATTTGATGTGGCAAAGGATGCGAAAGAGCAAGGTTGTACAACAATTTTAGGTGGCTATCATCCAA
>Ga0209976_10001463_pt1 | contig 13893 bp, 17 predicted proteins | sample SumtaG_FD_182806 | JGI IMG/M metagenome (GOLD analysis project Ga0209976, IMG submission 182806) | Deep subsurface microbial communities from Indian Ocean to uncover new lineages of life (NeLLi) - Sumatra_00157 metaG (SPAdes) (version 2) | ecosystem: Environmental > Aquatic > Marine > Oceanic >...
CAGGCGTTTGCGCGACTGGTTCAGAGTGCTAACAACTACCTTGAGGGCTCTATTGCCTTCGGGTCCAACCTGTTTGGCAACTTCCCACCGTTCGAGTTCAACTTCACTGGATACGGAGACGGCTAATGTCATACGAAAGCAATCCTTATGACACCAGTGGTGGCATCAGTAACATTGACCTCAGTCTCGGCAGCGGTGACGGTTGGTTTGACTTTGGGAACATCGACTGGGGAGACCTAGCGATGGACATAATCGGTGGTGCGGCCCAAGGGGCTATCATCGGCGATCAGGGCACCAAGAGTGTGAAGGTTGCACAGGAGCAGAACCGGGGTGCGCTGGAACGTCTGAACGACGCTCAAGCCTTCGAGCAGTTCCTACTCGACCGCAGGAACGTGGCCGGTGGCCCGGCCTACGGCGGGGCTGTGATCACACCGGACTTCTGGTTCGGTCTCGGGGCGCAAGAGGCGGGAGTCGCAGACTTCTTCTCCTCTATGAATTCTTCCACACAATTCACAGGAGGCACAGGGAATGTATCGAGAGCACCTGATACGGCATCTTACATGGCTGCGGGACAAGGTGATGTCAATGCTCCTCTGGACTTCGGTGTTCGTGACGAGTATGATAATCCTCTGTACAATCTCCGCAACCTCCTTGGTCTTGACACTCGTCGGGGCTATGCACCGGACGGCGGAAGAGCAAATGCTCCAGAGGCAGGCCAACCCGGACCAACAGGGTCCTACTTGCTGCGACCGGGAGGTGGATGATGCCTAGGTACAACAACAACTCACGCGAAGAGACCTTTAGTGGCTTCGGTAAGCGTGAGAGCGACAGCCCCCAGAACGTGGCGGGTCGGCTCATGGGAGACGCAGCAGACTCACTGCTCGGGCGTAATCAGGACATCACAGAGACCCCTGCCCTCAAAGAGGTGAAGGGTGCTAGTCTGAAGAAGTCCCGAGAGATGCTCAACACCCAGATAACCAACTTCTTGCTGACCCCAGAAGTGTTCCGGTCGATGATCCAAATGATCGAGAACTCACCGGATGATCTGGCTGCTACAATTGGACGGGACATTGCTCCCAAGCTGTTAGAACGCACAGTACAACAGGCCGACTCTCAGGGGTTCACAATGCCTCAGTCTGCTATCTGGGTAACACCAGACAAAGACGGAGAGGGTGGCGGTGCTGCTGCAACGGTTATTGATAGGCTGCTGGATATTGCTATCAAGACGAACACTCTGACCGAGGGAAGTCGCCCGGCAGTAGTGCAGCAAGCGTTCATGCACCTTGTCAAGACGGCTGCTGAAGGCTCCGAGTACATCCGAGAGGGTGCACTGGCATGGGCTGAGCAGTTTGGCGGACTCAAGGGCGAGCGTAAACAACAACAGGCAGAGAGTGCCAGTGAAGCCATGGGCATGCTGAACTCGCTGAAGCCTTCTGAGGAGGAGGGTTTGTTATGACCTCACAAACTTTATTGGGAGGCATCGTAGGTGCTGTAGGGCACTTTCAGAAAAAGAAGGCAGACGAGAAGGCAGAGAAGAAAGCTGCCGACGCACTGCAATCAGAGCGTGACTGGCAGGAGCGGCTGAAGGCTATGGCTACCTCCGAAGACCAGTTCAATACCTTCTTGGACAACATGATGAAGGAGATGCCCTTCGATGGGGACCCTCATAAGCGTCTTGCCTTTGAACAAGAGGCCCGTAACAGGTTCCAGAAGAACAAGCAAGACGGCTGGAACTTCGTGAAAGAGACAGTGGAACGTCTGGGTCTGGAGGAGAAGCTTGAGATCAATGAAGCGACCCTTGCTGAAGACCCCGATGCAACCGATGTGCCTGTGAATCTAGTAGACCCCCTAATGGATCAGCTAGGAAGCTTAGGTGACGTAGAGCCTGACCTGTCCCCAGTGCCGGGCACGCCTAGGACGCCTAGGACCCCTCAACCAGTGAGCAAAGCTCCACGCGGGCGCGAAGAGTACAAGCGTAACACCTTTGGTGGCGGTTCCTTCGTCCCCTAAGCAGTACAAAATGGTAAAAACTCTGGCACGAACGCCAGCATCATAAGGATGAGCCATAATGAGTGACTTTTTTGACAGATTCATGGCCGGTATCTTCCAAGCGGAGACTGGCAGCTTTGACAACCCATGGATTCGCACTACCGCTCGGGAAACTCCGGGTGGTAGCACTGCCTATGGACCCCTGCAAATCACGCGGGACCGTATGCAGGATGCCCTTAGCCTCGATTTGACACCGGAGGAGATGGAGTACGTCTTCCGGTTCGACAAGCAGGCAGATAAATTCAACAAACACGGCAACGTATCAGGAGCAGACCCACGCTACGACTATGGTGGCACGGGCGAACTCGACTCCGACCATGACAAGGCTATGTACTTGTCTATCGGTAGGAAGCTATTACAGCAAGCACATGATCGTCAGGGCGGAGACGCAGAGAAAGCGGCTCGCGACTGGCATTTTGGTGAGGATGGTGCCAAGGATAGCTCCAATCAGGACGAACGATACATGTTAGCAGTGATGGACGAGGGCCTCGACGTAGGCCAGACCGTAGCTGACGCCGTACACGACAAGGAATTCCAAGAAAGTATGCCCAAGAGGGTGTACGAGACTCTGGTATCAGAGGCCAAGCGTGTGTTTGGCACGAAAGAGGACGATCCCGACGCCGGGTTCGGTCGCAGGATACAAGAACAAGGCACCGGAATGATGGTGGAGAGCGCTATTGCCGGTGGTCTCGACATGGCTGTACGATCTGAGGAGCTATTGGCCGAGAAAGCGGCTAAGTCAGGCGTCACACCCGCTATGCAGCACGTCATGGACAGGCTCATACCCGGTCCAGAGGCTATTATGCGTACGGGTGGTGTGATCTTAGACAATATCCTAGGGAAAGACACTCAGGCGTCTATGGAGGACGTTAGAGACGACCTCAGGCTGTCTGCTGCACACAGAGCAGAGACGTACCCGGCCAAGAGCACGTTCGAGCAGGGCTTTCACAGCGCTGCCCCAACCTTATCAGCTCTTGGTGTCAGTTTGGCTACAAGGAACGTTAAGCTCGGCCTCTCTACCATGACCCCCCTGATGGGTGTGTTCTGGGAAGAGGGCGAGAAGATGGGTCTCAGCTATGAAGAGAACCTAGAGCGTACCACTGTCAACTTTGCTACGGAGGTGGTGGGCGAGAGTATGCCCCTCAACATCGCTGCGAAGACAGTTAAGACTCTGACCCAAGCCTTCGTCAAACTAGGCGCGGTCATGAGCACAGAGATTGCTGAGGAGCAGTTCGTCATGGTGGCGAACAAGACCTATGACGCTATCGAAGGCCACGACACTCTCTGGGGGAGCTTTGACGAGTTCTGGGACGATGTTGTTACTACCACCATTGCTACACTAGGTATGGCAGGTACAATGGGTGGCGGTGCATTCATCGCCGACGCCGGTACTATCAACGAAGCACGTAAGGAGGAGAAGGCTCTTGAAGAACTGGAAGCTTCTCTTACACCTGTTGATAACGTCGTCGTTCCTGATACTGGGACTGTCGATGGTGCTGCTAGACCTGTGGTATCACCACGGCCTGCGAGTGACAGCCCTACCGTTGTTGACGATTACGGAGATGTGGTCAGCACTCAGGAAGACCTAGACTTAGACCTCGTAGAGGAAGCGCCTGCTATAGAGGTGGAAGAGCTGACCGAAGACGATCTGACTCCCGAAGAGCAGGCAGTCCTTGATCAGACCACAACCACCCGGAAGGTAGGTGATCACACCCTACGTCAGGTGGACTACGAAGGAACGGACAACCGAAGCATCGTCATCGAGGATGCAGAGGGCGTGTCGTCTGGAACTGTGGATGCTACAGTCGCAGAGGACGGAACCACAATCATCACCAAGTCTCTCGTCCATGAGGACAGTAGAGGCACGGGCGGTGCTGCCTATCGTATGCTGATGGAGAACGCTGTTGAGCAGGGGGCTGACTTCAGCTCCGACTCATCTGTGTCTCTGGATGCAGCCAAGATATATGGCGTGGGCAAGGCCGACGCAGACGGTAACCCGACCATGCTAGGCCCCCGCTTAGGTGGGAAGGCCACTGTGTTGCAAGACATGGAGGGCGCAGGTTACGAACTGCAAGTCAACCCAACAGCTACATGGAATGAGGCCAAGAAGCAGTACGAGACAACGGACGGTAAGCCTGCATTCACCTTCACCAAGAAAGGTGTCATGACAGAGGCGCAGCTCAACGAAGCTGCCGACGTACAACCCGAAGCAGAAGTAGCTCCCACAGAGGTTAAGCCTGTCACGGCTAAGCGCGGAGAGAACTTCGCTACTGATGGTGAGTACGTTGTAGAGATGCCCGATGGGGTCGAGAGGCGTATAGCCCGCGATCCCGAGACAGGGTTCTGGTACGATACCGAAGCAGATAGCCTGCACGGCGGTGACTTCTTAGGTCTCAACAAGAAGGAAGCACTTACTGCTCTCGAAGACCAGATGTTTGAGGGGCAGGAAGATATCGACCCCGGTGTAGCTGCTGCTGAAGAAGCGGCACGACAGGATGCCTCTATAACTGAGGAGGGTTCCCTCCTTAATGCTATGGAAGAGTCCCTGTCCGATCCTGATTTGTCGGAGACTGATATCGACGACGCAGCTCACGAGCTGCTGGAGCAAATGGACGAGCAGGAGGCTCTCGCACGAGGAGAGCACGGAGACGTACGTCTGCTGGATGAGGCAGGGGAACCTGCTGATTTCGTGGACATGGAGGACATCCCTGTTGAAGTAATCGAACGGGCGATGCAGATCAAAGAAGAACAAGCGGCTGCAGAAGCGGCAGCACAGCCTTCTCAAGAAGAGGTAGATGCACAGGCACTGGCCGATGAGATAGACCTTATCACTGAGGGGATAGAAGCCGAGACAGCACGCCTTGAACTACAAGAGCGGGCCGAGGCTAACGTAGAAGAGACACGTATCTCTGACGAAGAGATTGCTCTGGAAGATGAGTGGATCACACGTGAAGCCCTTGCACAAGGTGCTAAGGGCCAGGCTCGCGTGGGCGCACGGAAGCGCGCAGACAAAGCCAAGGCAGCACTGGACCTGTTCCGCGAGGAAGGTCCGAAGGCAGGCCGTATGGCACGGGCAGCTATGGATAAGCTGACCAAGAGACAGGACACAGAGGAAGCACGCGCTAAGAAGAAGGCACAGAAGGAGACCGACAAGGCCCAACGTGCCGAAGAGCGTGCGAACCAGAAGCGCGACAGGGCAGCTAGGAACGCTGCCAAACGTAACGATACTGCGAAGCGGAGCAAGCCTAACTTCTTTCAACGGTGGTTCACCCGTTCTATTGGCAAGAACGCAATGATCAGCCGTAAGGGTAAGACCACCCTGCGCGAGTCCGAGCCTCTTGAGTCCGCTGTGCGAGAACAAGAGAACACTAAAGCAGCTCTCCATACAGACGAGCTGATCGTGCGGGACCAGATCAATGAACTGATCGAGGAGAACGGCGACAGTGAGGCAGATGCCAATGCCTACTTCCGAGGCGACGAGTTGGCAGGTGCCAACCTGTCCCCCGATGTCAGGCAGGCCATAGCCGTGTACCGCAACAAGCGGAACGGCGGAGAGAATGAACTGATCCTGACAGGAGAGCTGGGAGTATTCTCAGGAAGTACTGCGAAAGGTAAGGCCGGTCCTAGGGTGTCTATGCAAGAACTCAAGGGCATCTTCATGAAGTGGAAGGGCGACGAACGGATTGACAGCTTCAAGCAACACCTAGTTGACTTGGGCTACACCGTCAACGGCGTCACCGACAACATGGATGAGGGCCGACAAGCCGAGTACTCACGCCGTAGCTTCGCCTTGTTCCGTAATGGAATGTCAGGCGCACGCTGGGCGAAGATGATGAAGGCCAACCACCCCGAGGTGTACCAAGCCCTGGCTGATTGGTTGCAGACCCCCGAAGGTCAGAAGTACAGCAAGATTGAGGGACAGGACCCTGACTCTGCTATCCGCATGATTACAGAGCGTGCTCTGAAAGGCGGCAGTATCTTCTCGGGAGAGAACATCATCAAGAGCGACCGGGCGGTACTGAAGAAGAGGAAGGACGTGCCAGACGTGTTACGCGCATGGTACGGCGAGGTCACTAACACTGGCCAAGTGATCTCCAGCACCCTGAAAGGGCAGCGGAGGATCATTGAGCAACGCAACTTCCTAGAATCCATCCTGCCTATGTTGCTGGAAAGTAATCAGGCCAACGTGGGAGACACGCTTGGAGACATAGACGTAGCTCTTGACGCACAAAACGTGAACACAGAGGGCCACGTACTAGAGGGTGTGTATGTAACTGCTGAGGTGTATAGGTCCCTGAAGGACCCCCAAGGCAGCATTCAATCCTTGCGAGTGGAGTCAGATGACCCACTCTTGCAGAACCCCCTGCTAGGGGACAGTACCCCGAGAACATTACGGGCACTTGTCCAAGCATTCCGGTACTACGCCAAGGTAGGCGCGCCCTTCAAGGCTGCCCTCATCATGGCAAACCCCGGCTCGTACTTCAAGAACTATGTTTCGGCTCCCATCATTGCATGGTCGTCAGGGGCACAGGTCAATGACGTAGCGGGCGGGATGTCGGATGGCATCCTTATGCTGAAGTGGGGCTTCCATACACACGGAGTACACCTGCCGCTGACATCGCAGGACTTCAGCGTAGCTGAGAAGACACGCATCATGGAGCTTGAGGCTGCAGGTGTGGTGGACGAATCTGTGCTAGCAGAGGCAGTGTTCGCACCCCTTGCCGAGAGTCTCGAAAAGGAAATGCTCGGTGGTGCAAGCTTCGAGGACGCCTACAGAAAGGTGACCAGTGGAGCCAAGCTGACTGCGGAGATAGCTAAGGCTGTCTTCTCTATGGCAGATACGGCAGGTCGGGCAGCAGTCTATCGCTCCGAACTACGTATGCTGGAGCAGGAGAGTGCCGCAGGCCATGACGTGAACACCCCCGAGGGGCTGAAAGCAGAGGCAGGTAAGAGGGCTAGACGCCTGTATCCTACCTACTCTGAGCTGCCTGCTTGGGCTAAGCTTAGCGCAGTGATGCCGATGTCCGCTTTCGTGGCCTTCAACGTGGCCATGGGACAGGTGATGTACAACAGTGTGAAGATGTCCTTAGAGGACATGGGCACTGGTGGTTCGGCCCGGAGAATGAAAGGGACCCGAAGACTCGCCACGCTATCGTCAACACTGTACGCATCCTCAGAGATTATTCCTTTGATGATTCAAACCATGTTCGATGATTGGGGAGATGATGACGAAGAGTATGTGCCTACTCCCGATTCTGCGCGAGCGCGCTGGGACCAAGGCGACATGATGGCTGGGGTGGTGCTGGATGGTGTCACCCATGAGTTCAACCTGTCCTCGTACAACCCCTTCGACATCGTAGCCAATGCCACTCACGGGATGATACGAACAGCGAGGGAAGAGGGAGGGTTCCAGGAGTACGGAGAGGCAGCCGTTGATGGCATCCTCAACTACACTGAGCCTGTCATTGGTACCACCTCACCCGGCACGAACATCGTGTCAGGGGTGGGCAAGATGGCCGAGGCCCTGTCCATGGCGCATCAAGGTGATGACGTAGGTATGGAGAAGGCGCTGGACGAAGCTGAAAAGCGCTTCACCAATGTCCTTCCGGGCGCAGTCAAGATACCGAAACGAGCACTCACAGGTAAGGACACCAGCATACAGACCCTCACAGCTCTAGTAGGGATGAAGGCACGCGTAAGAGACCCAGACAAGATGGGCTTCTTCGCAGTGCAAGAACCCTTGGTGGTGCTGTCAGGAATGCGGAGAGAGATGAACCGCGTACTGTATGACGAGCTGGCCAGCGAGGACATGAAGCAAGATGCTATGGTAGAGTACGCCCGCAGAGCGCAGGAGTACCAACAAGACAAGTTGCTGCCACTCATTGATGACTTCAGGGCTATGGGTATGGACGAGAAGCAGATCAATACAGCTCTCCGTTCACAGCCCTTGGCAGCTAACCGAGAACTGGCACGCAATGGTATGTCAAAGACACTGGCGATAAGCCTACAACGAGGAAGACCTTTCGTAGGGCCTCCCAACTATAGGAACATGAAGTCCAACTTCGGTGAGCGGTATGCTCGACGGATGGAACGGCTTTGGATGAGAGCACAACGAGAGGCAAGGAACAATGGCTAATAGCACACTACTTAACAATGAGATGTCACGCACGATGGAAGGGGAGGGCGGCATTCAGGAGGGTCTGAATGGTGCTGCTCTCAATGGGGATTTGCCTGCGGGCTTTGATCCCAACAACCTTCCGGTATGGGAGACACTAGACCCTGGAACTGGCGGCACTGATCCTAACGTTGGTGGTGAGGGTGATCCCCTTGGCACTGACCCTAATGCAGCGCTCGGTGCTAACCTGTGGGGTGTAGAGACCCTGTACGGTAGGCGAGGAGTGCAGCGTAGGTATGGTGAAGCTGCTGATGGCCCACAACAGGCCGTTGGTCCTGACACTACGCCTAACACCCCCGATGGTGGTGGAGGCGCTGATCCTACTGGTGGGGGCGGGGGCTTAGGCGCGGGCATAGGCTCCGGTGTTGGAGGCGTACACGACAACACTACCACTAATACTGATAACGATAATGACCCCAACAACGTAGACATGTCTAACCGGATAGGACAGGAAGAGATTGCCCGTTCCTTGCAAGGATGGACCAACATGGTGATGGGTCTGACTAACCCAGATGACCTGACGACGGCATGGGAGAGCCGAGTAGAGACCCTGAACCAGATGCTGGCTGACGGCTTCATTGGACAAGCGCAGTACGAGTCTATGATGACCAATGGTCTTACTAGGTACAACACAAGGATGACTGCGTTGCAGGGCACAACCCAGAATGCAGGCAACGTACTGAATGATATGCTCGACTCCTTTGATGGAATCACCAAGGAGTCAGGTGTTCTGGCTCAGCAAGAAGATTTGGTTACTGAGATTAAACGTATGTTTGCTGCTGGGGAGATTGGTGAGAACCAGATGCTCTCCATGATAAGGCAGGTAGAGACAGCGGGTAATCAAGCTATCAACTTGCTCAACAACCCAATCACCACTGGTGGTGGGGAGCGGTGGTCACCTGAAGAAGTTACGGCTGAGATGGATGCCTTGACAGACCTGTGGGTTACCAAGACGCCTAAGGATATAGCTGGAGCTGGAGAGCTGCTAGAAGGACAGATAGAGACACTTACCGCGTGGTTCGAGAATGGTAACATCGGTCAGGCGCAGTTCAATGCAATCCTGAACCGCATCACTGCCAAGCACAGCCAGTTCGTGGCCTCCCAGACAGGCAACACCAACCCCAACACGAGCACGGGTGAGAGAATCCCCGGCGTGAACGGCGAGTACGTGAACGGACACTGGGTACCAGCAGAAGGAGATAACGGACCATGACCTTAGACGAGATTTGGGCAATGGTACTAGAGCACAGTGGCGTACTACAGGAGGAGAGCGACCCGTCCGCGGGTACGCAAAACCTGATAGACTACGCCTCTAGTGTAGACAACAACGCAATAGCTGCGGGTAACGCAGGTCCCGGACAAGCTGCGGAAGCAGGGGCTCCGGGTAGCGTGATGGCAGGCAGTGGCGGTGGAGGCGGTGGAGGAGGCGGAGGCGGGATGCCTCAACATCTCCCATCACCCAACTTCCTAACAAACCAAGTGGACCGTGATCGCAGTGGTAGTGGTAGGGGGGCTCCAGGCACCAAGCCTCTGCCGAGGCAGCCAGATGTTCCAGACCTGCCACCCGATACACCGAAACTCACCTAATGAGGGTATGATATGGCCTTACTAGCAGGATTGGCGGCAAGATTCACCATGAGAGCCGTGCTCCCCTACATTGTAGGGGCTGTGCTAGCTGGGTATCTTGCTACGGGCGTGTACTACTACAACGCCGGGGTGCAGGACTGCGCCCGAAGAAGCGTGGAAATAGCTTTGGACCTACAGATCAAGGCTACGGAAGCAGCGGAAAAGAAAGCTCAACGCGATAGGGAAATTGCGGAGCAGCAGGTAGGTAAGCTGAAAGACATCGAGAGGAACAGAAATGCAATACTATTTGAAGACGTGCCTCCCCTTGGTTGCGGCCCTTCTGCTGAGTGGCTGCGGTATCTTAGGGAGTCTGGGAATTAAGCCCCTCATTATTAACAACATTGAGGCTAAGTCTAACTGTCCAACGTTTGCGGAGGTACCCTGTGAAGAACTCATAGGGATGCCCGAGGTAGACTCGGACGGGAGGGCTACTGGACGCGTGATTAAATTACGCGAACAACAGTACAAGGAATGTACACTCAAGGTGGAGACCTTGTTACTCTGCAAGCCATAACGAAAGAGGGCAGCCCCGAGAGGCTGCCCTTTTTTTATGCTTAGATTTTCCTTATGTACGACACCTGCGTAGCGCAGATAGCGAAGCAAATGTCTAAGGGGTTGCCAAACGCGTTGACACCCTCATAGAACTTATGCATCCCATAATCCGTATTAGACGCTACCAAAACTGCAGCCTCAACGGTCAGCTTCCTGTTATTAGACTTAAACACGACTAGATATTTATTCATCTGCAAGTACCTCCACAGGTGTATCAAGGGTATCCAAAACTGTACCAGTGTAGGTCTCGGCCTTTACGTCAGGCACCACGGACAGCATACTCTCCAACAGCTCCTGCTCCTCTTCATAGGGGGAGATGTCAGGGTAAGTACCTTGCAGATGGGCCTTCAGATCGAACAGTGTCTCCACTGGTTGATGCAGCAGGTTCTCCATACCGATAGCCAGAGGTGAGGCCACGTTGAAGTACTGCGCTGCCAAGCCAAGCTGTCTCGGCCATGCCACGAACTGTTCCTCAGCTCCAGCTATGTCCAATGCGTGGAGCGGGGCAAAGCTCTGTGCTTCACGCCATGCCTCTTCACGTCCCCACTGCGTGATCATTGACTTCTCTTGTGCGTCACGATCATTGCGGATCATCAGAACGATCTGTTCTACGGCATCAGGGTTGGCTCCGGCTCTCATGAGCTGTTCGAGCATCGGTGCCCACAGCTTCACAACCTTCTTCTCACCCGGCTCATAGTCTACGAACGCCTGAACGACTGCATCCGAGTCTGTGGCCTCAAAGTATCCATCGGGGTTCCCACACGTAGGCAACTCTGCAGGGTACTGCTCACCAACCAGCTCGAACCCAAGGTCGTTGACCAAGATGTTCATCATTGCAGAGGTCCCACTGCGGAGACCCATTCCTGTAACTACTAGCATTATGCTTCCTCTTTCAGTCGTTGTTGCAGCACGGATTGCTCTTCCGCCAGGTTCCTGAGGTGTTTCTTCTCACCTTCAAGGTGCGCCGTGTCCATCTCTACACGCTGCACGGCGTCTTCAATGAAGTGACGAAGCTCGCGCAAACGATGCTCGATCATGCGTCTTACCGGATTACTCATGTAAGCACCTTGCCCAAATCTATACCACTGCCTGTTTCTTGTAATAGGCGTGTGACAAGGTAGGTTTTCTGCTCCTCGTTCATCTGGATAGTCTCTTTTAGGCTAGCCAAACTCTCCTCAGCGAACAGCTCATCGCGATAGTTCTGCTCCAGGCTTCTCTCCACCCTCTTGATTTCATTCTCCAGTATCAGGCTTACTGTGTACAGCATTGCATTCCTCCTCTGTAACCCACGCGCCATTAGCCCGGATGAACAGCCTGTCCTTGTACGTGACAGCGTTCCGGTCATACTCATCCATCGGATAGAAATTCAGGTATGATCCCTCTTTCGTCACAATGTCGGCAACCATCCACACCGCACCATTCTTTACCAGACTGCCATCGGGCAATATCGCACTGTACGTCAGAGGCTGCGGGAAGCCAGAAACTTCCGCCAATTGAACAGTACTCTCCGTCACCAAGAGATTCATCATCTGATGGGGTGGACCCGTCGTCTGGTATGGTCCTGTCATCGCTGCACATATCAGTAGCTCCGTAATCATCCATCCTCCTCCTCTTCCCCATAGTACTTGATGAACGTAAAAAGCCCCACGACAAGGAACAAGAACACCAGCGGAGCAATAGCAAACACTAGGTAGAACTCTGCTTCCGTCATCTGCTTAACTCCTGTCCATGAAGCGGGCCAAACGTCGCAGGTGCGCCTAGCACCTTGAGGCGTCCGATCAAGTTGACACACAGCGCAATCTCGAGCTTGTCCTCTTCATCAGGACCCACGAACTCATTTGTGATGCTTAGTGCCGTTAATGACTCGTCGAGTGTTTGCCGCAGATACGCGGCCTCTCTTTCTGTCAGATTTAAGTTGATCATTCTCTTCTCTTAGTTCGTCCAGTGCTTCGTCTCTTGACTTGATTGCCCATCTAATCTCAGCACGGGCGCGCTTGACCATCTCCGGTTGTGCAATGTCCACAAAGAACTCCCACCAAGCAGTACCTTTAGGCCATCCTGAACGTCTTGTCGCGTTCGCCATCTGTGCATCCTCGTGAAGCATCACAAAGTATGACGCTTCAACAGTGGCATCAAACTCACGCTTCTTGCCGTGTGTGATGTCTCTCATTGCTTGCGTCGGTTGATTTGTACCCGGTAGTCCTTCTCGCCAAACAGTAGGAACCAGATCACTCCCTTAGTCCCTGCTTCGGTCCGAGTCTTACGTCCGGTACCATCCTTGTCGCTCGTTGTGATCACCCAATTCATCATATCGTCTCCGTGCTTCTCGGTCGTTTCTTCATAGTAGTGTAAGGGATTCTGATAGGACGTAGCCCTTCCTTGCGTCGCCTCATCTGAACCTTCTTCCTATTACTGTGCTTGCCCAGCCCTTGTGCACGCACGATGTCACGAGCGTACTCTTTCAGGGCAGAGGTACTGTCTATCCAATTGACTGGCTTCTTAACCTCCAGACGTTTACCCTGTTCCAGTATCCACTGGTATTGTGGCACGTCTGTGAGCTTGTACATCGCAACCAGCCCCTTGATGCGGGCCGAGGGCTCGCGGTGAGCGTCAACCCACACCTTCCTCTCGGCCTTCTTCCGGGCCATCTTCTCCCGATACTTCTTATCCTTTCTCATCAGTTGGCACCCATGTTAACTTGCTCCAGAGGGGGTCCTTTCCGAGCAGTCGTATCACGCGATTCATAATCTGAAACTTGCGTAAAATCCTGTCTCTTGGGCACAGGTCTAGGAATTCTTCACCCTCGAAAAAAACCTCTATCTGTACAGACCCCTGAAGGGATTTAAATACCCTCTGTGCTGCGTCGTCATACTTGTAGCTACTCATAGCTTGTAGTCTCCGTCATGCTCCTCGGGCCACTCTCCTGTAGCCCACGCTTCTGCTAAGAACTGCGCCCTTCCTCCTACCTGCCGTGCATAGGCACTGTCCAACAAGGCCATGGCACTCTTCGTGTATTGCCCGCGTCTACAGTACATCTTGAAGTCCTCGAATTCCCACATGCCTGACCCTAGGTTGAAGAACAGGTTGACTAACACTCCCTTCCGCACACCGTCTGGTCCTTTCGGCCAGCAGGGGTGGGACTGGGCGATCATCACCACATCCCGCACGTCGTTGTCAAGCAGCTTCTCTGCGATTCCTTTCGTAATACGTGTAGACTTCTTAGCAACACTGTCAGTGTGCCCGTACCCTATGGTCCAGGTTCCGTACTTGTCTTGGTAGGGTTCCAGTTCCAGTCCTTCATGGTGTCGGAGGTGTTCCTTCACCACTTCTACCCACTCCTGCGGAGCGGCCCTCCTAGCCTCTATCCCTAGGTCATACCCCACGTAACAACATGTCACGAACAGCGACATGGCTAGGGCGAAGGCTAGGTCTCTGAAGCCTCTTAGGCTAGTCTTGTATTTTGGAGGCGACGGCTTGTGCGATAGGTCTGA
>Ga0209976_10001466_pt1 | contig 13879 bp, 13 predicted proteins | sample SumtaG_FD_182806 | JGI IMG/M metagenome (GOLD analysis project Ga0209976, IMG submission 182806) | Deep subsurface microbial communities from Indian Ocean to uncover new lineages of life (NeLLi) - Sumatra_00157 metaG (SPAdes) (version 2) | ecosystem: Environmental > Aquatic > Marine > Oceanic >...
ATCACCTCACAACCGGCAGCGACTGGACCACGCGGTCCAGCTGGCTGAGCGGAAGGGCAGTGTCAATACCCTGGTTCTCATGGATGACACGGCCTACATCGTGAGTGTGAAAAATAAGAAGGTGATCACGGCGATCACCAAGGACGCTGCTGTCGATAACGTGTTTACGCAGATCGACAGCGCAACGATTGTGTGACATAGAAACGGCAAGGCTGGCCCCTTAAGGCCATCCCACCGTACGGCGGGATGGCGATCAGGGAAGCCTTGATCCTGCTGAACGACTGAGGCAGGATCTGAGCCAGAACCTGAGAAATGAAAGGGAATATACTATGCTGAGATCTCTTACATCAGCAGTGTCGGGGTTGAAGAACTTCACGCTCATGCTGGACGTGTTGGGTAACAACCTCGCAAATATCCGGACACTTGCTTACAAAGGAAGCCGGGTGTCCTTCGCCGAAACCCGTTCCCAGTCGCTGACGGGAATCTCCCGCGGCTTCGGGGGCGGCTTCGGCAATCAGAAACAGATCGGTCTGGGTGTGAGCATCAGCTCCACGGACCTGGACTTGACCCAGGGAAGCCTGGAGTTTACCGGTACGCCTACCGACATGGCTATCGAGGGGAACTCGTTCTTCGTTCTAAGCGATGGCGACAAGAACCGTTATTCCCGGGCCGGTAACTTCTTCTTCAACGCCCAGGGCATTCTGGTTAATCCGAGCGGGTTGGCCGTCCAGGGTTGGAGAGCCGATGAGGATGGCGCGATCAACGTCTTCTCACCGTTGCAGGAGATCTTCCTGGATACCAACCTGTCATCCCCGGCCTCATCGACGGAAACCGTCTTCCTGTCCGGGAACCTCGATGCCAGCCGGCTGCCCAGGCCAAACGTCTGGTCGTCGGGTATCCCGCTGACTGTCAGCGGCGTCTTAGCCGTGGGTACGGATGACTTGGCCATCCTGGACCAGAGCTCGAGCCTGGTAGCCGGAGATACGATTGAGATCACCGGTAACCTGCCCGATGGAACTCTCCTGCCCGTCCCCACTACCTACACATACGCCGCGGGTGATGACATCGACGTTCTCCTCGCCGCAATCGATACGGCCTATGGGGGCCAGGCAACGGCATCCATCGTAAATGGCAAAATCACGCTCACGGATGTCCTGGATAGCGAGGGCAAGATCACAGGCACAACTATCGAGGCTAGTGAATCGACTGTCCGTATAGCTCTGAGCAGCGCCAAAGTGGCTCTCCCCACTTTTGAAAACAGTGTGGAAGGCTATACCGGCACGGTCAACACCTCAACGGCCGTTTATGACAGCCTGGGTACCAGCCACAATCTGTTACTCACCTTCACCAAGACAAATGTGGCTGGTGAGTGGCGGTGGCTAGCCGAGTTCGTGGGTGGTGATGAAACCATCACCAGTGGTAATACCGGTACGATAAATTTCAGCACGTCCGGGGAGGTCGTATCCTTCGACGTGGATGGAACCGCCACCGGGATTACCGTCAATCCCGGTACCGGAGCCGCCCAGTTTACCTTGCAGCTCGATGTCCAGGGTGGGCTGGGCTTTTCCGGGGTGACCCAGTTCACTTCCGATCCCAGCCTGATCGTACGCGAGCAGGATGGCAAACCGACAGGTGTCCTGTTGCGATTTGCTATTGACACCCAGGGTATCATTACGGGTATTTTCTCCAACGATGAGAACATTACCCTGGCCCAGATTGCCCTGGCGGAGTTTCCCAACCCCCTGGGGCTGTTGCGAACGGGTGATGGGATATATGACCTGGCTTCCAGCACCGGCACCCCGATCATCGGTGCCGCTGGAGATCAGTTCAACTCGTCCATCCTTTCCGGATCGCTGGAAATGTCGAACGTGGATCTTGTACGGCAGTTCACGGATATGATCACCACGCAGCGCGGCTTCCAGGCCAGCGCCCGGGTGGTCACCACTGCCGACCAGATACTGGAAGAAACCATGAGGTTGAAGCGATAATAATCGTTCAGCCCAATTGACATAAGCCTGCCGCTCAGGCCACCCTGTCCCTAAATTTAGGGTCAGGGTGGCCCCGGAGCGGAGGTTGACTTATTTCAGGAGGAGCTAATTGGATATTGCCACCATTGCAGGCATCCTGGCCGGCTTTGGTCTGATCATCGGAACCATTGCCATGGGCGGCGGCGGCGCGGCTTTTGTCCATTTGCCTTCGCTCATGATTGTGATTGGAGGGTCAACGGCTGCCACATTGGTTAACTTTCCAATGGAGCAGATGGTCGCGACCTTCAAGGTGGCCGCCAAGGCTTTTCGTAAGCAGGAAAATAAGGAAATGGAAGCGGTTCAGCAGTTCTCTGAACTGGCCAAGCTGGCCCGCCGGGATGGTATCCTGGCACTGGACAGACAACTCGAGGAGGTTAAAGACCCATTCATGCGGGTGGGGCTGGAAATGGCCGTGGATGGCACCGAGCCCGACACGATCCTTGACATTATGGAAACAGAGATCACCTCACTCGTGGAGCGGCATAAAACCGGCCAGGGAATTTTCACCTCGCTGGGCTCATATGCCCCGGCCTTCGGTATGATCGGCACCTTGATCGGGCTGGTGAAGATGCTCGGCAGCCTGGATGACCCCAGCTCCATCGGACCAGCAATGGCTATCGCGTTGATCACTACCTTTTATGGTGCCGTGCTCGGCAATCTGGTCTATTTGCCCATGGCCGGTAAGTTGAAGAGCAAGTCCTCCAGTGAGATCATGTTCAAGCAAATGATCATCGAAGGTGTGCTGGCGATCCAGCGCGGGGTCCACCCCAGGAATATCGAGCGCAAGCTGTTGAACTATATTGCTCCGAAAGATCGCGGCACCGAAGATGAAGGTGAAGAGGAGTCCCAAGAAGGAGAAGAAAGTGGCTAAAAAACCTATGCCTGAAGACACAGGTATGCCCAGTGCTCCTTTCTGGATGACTACCTATGGGGACATGGTAACCCTGCTCCTGACGTTTTTCATCCTGATGTTTGCCATGTCGTCTGTCAATGAGCAGAAGTTCATGCAGGCTGCGACTTCCCTGCAGCACGCCCTGGGAATGCTGCCGAAGAATGTGAGCTTAATCGGGGAAAAATCCACGGCTGTCGGGACTGCCGGTGTTGGCCGGGAGCAGATTGATATGATTGAAAGTATGGAACAGATCGCCGAGATATTCCAGGAGGAGGCCCTCCAGGATGTGGCTACCATTGAAGTCACAGGGCCCGGGGAAGTATTAATCCGGATGGGTGACGAGGTGTTGTTCGATCCCGGCGAGTCGGGACTTAAGCCTCAGGCGCTAAGAGTCTTAGCGGGGATTGCCAACTCGGTCCAGGGGAAAACGGAGTCGGTTTACGTGGAGGGTCATACCGATAACGTTCCCATCAGCACCACCGAGTTTCGCTCCAACTGGGAATTATCCGCGGCCCGGGCCTTAAGCGTGGTGCGGTTGCTGGAAGAAGCAGGTGTCCCACCGGAACAGCTGGCGGCGGTCGGGCATAGTCAATATATTCCCCTAGTCCCCAACGATACGCCGGAGGGCAGAGCGAAAAACCGCAGGGTGGAACTATGGATTACGTGGAGCAGCCTACTCAATGAGTGAAATTGAAGAACAGGGAGTACCTTTTGAGGAAGCAGAGGACCGGGCGGAAAAGGAACCCAAGCCGCTGCCACCATTTGTCAAGTTGATTATCCTGGTGGCGGGAGTCCTGATATTGGCAGCGGGTGCTTTTTTTCTAACCCAGAAGGTGGTCCTGCCGCAGCTTAAGAAAATCCACGTGATGGAAAAAATAACCGAGGTTAAGCAAAAGCTGCAAAAGCCGAAAAGGGAAGAGGATATAAGTAAGGAAAAGAAGGAAAAGAAGGAAAAGAAGGAAAAGAAGAAAAAGAAGAAAAAGGAGCCGGTTATAAAGCATCCGATTACCGGAATCACGGCAAACATTGCCGGTGGCAGGGGCCGGTCATTCGTGGCGCTTGATATCATGGTAGAAGCCACAGCGGAAGAGTCCCGAGACGAGATGATCGATAAGGATTACCAGATTCGCGATGCCCTCATTTTCTACTTCAGGGGGCGCACTCTCAGGGAGATTGCCACCAGGGAGTTTCAGCTCTCCGCTAGGGATACGGTGCGCAGTATTATCAATTCGATCATTGAGAGTGAGCCGGTGGATACCGTTTTCTTCACTACCTTTCTTATCCAGTAAGGAGGTCACTATGGCCAAGATACTCAGCCAGGCAGAAATCGATGCTCTTCTTTCAACTGTTACGGAAGATACGAGCGATCTGGAGCAGGTTGGAGGAGGCCCCCCCCGGCGGGTCGTACTCTATGACTTCAAACACCCCAATCTTATCTCCAAGGAGCAGATGCGGCTCCTGGAAAATATCCACGAAAACTTCTCCCGAAACTTTGGCGTGTATCTCTCCGCCCAGTTGCGCATGATCGTGGAAATTGAGCTGCTGGCTATTGATCAGCTGCTCTATTCCGAATTCGTAATGTCTATTGCTCCGCCGGGGGTCCTGTACGTGTTGCAGATGAAAGAACCGCCGGGTGAGGCGATCGTGGAACTCAGTCCCAATCTGGTCGTCTTTATTGTGGAGAAGCTGTTTGGCGGCAAGGGTACTTTCTCCACTTCAACTTCACGGGCCATCTCCGCCATCGAGCAGAAGATCATGCACCGGGTAACTCAGCGGGCGATTAAAGAACTGTCCAGCGTGTGGGCTAGTATTACTCCTATTGATATCAGCATCACCCGGTATGAGAGCAATCCTGAGTTTATTCAGATTATTCCATCTGCGGAACCGGTGGTCGTGGTTTCTCTGCAGATCAAGATTCACGACAACAAAACCCTGATGAACTTCTGCTATCCTTACAGTTGGTTGTCTGATATAATAGGACGCCCCGATATTCAGGATAAGATCCAGTTCGGAACAGGAGAAGCCTCTGATGAAGAACGCGATATGTTGAAGGACCACCTCCTGAAGGTTACCTGCCCGATCAGGGCAACCCTGGGGGGTACGTCCATCACTGTCCAGGATTTCATTAACCTGCAGATAGGTGATCTTCTTGTTCTAAATGAGAAGCTGGAGGAGGAAAACACTATTTTGATTAAGGACAAACCCATATTTAAGGGAATAGTTGGTCGGCGTGACAAGAATCGCGCTGTTCTCGTTACAGACGTAATTGAAAAGGGACCAAGCCATGCAGTATGATGAGCTCAATCAGAGATATCTGGGGGCGGCCGAGGAGCTGCTGACTGCCCTGAATGAAGTCGGAGGGCAGACCCTCCAGGAGAAGATCAAGATCCAGCCCGGTGAGCCTAATCCTCTCTCAGGGGAATTTGCCCCGGAGCATGAATACCCGCTACTGAAGGTAACGCTGAGCACCACCGGGAAAGCCGCCTACGAGCATTCCTTCCTCATGGATAAATCCATGGCGGGACTGATTTTCAGTTGGATGGCTGGAGGCGAAGAGCCCGAAGAAGTGGGTGAAGAGCACCTGGATGCGGTTAAGGAAGCAGCCGCCCAGGTGCTGGGACAACTCCAGGCAGCTTTTGAAGGTGAAAAGCTCAGCTTTTCCCCCGGAGAAGTACAATTGGTCGAAGTCCCTTCACAGGAAGAGCTGGGACTGCCGGAGGAAGGACTCGTTGCAGCCTACCGCTTTACTCGAGGCCGGAAGAAGAAAGAGTATCTCATCACCTATGTGGTGACGGGTGACCTGGTACCGGGCGAAGCTGCCGAGGAGACCGAGGCTGAAGAAGCTGCCGACGTGGCTGAAGAAGCTGCCGACGTGGCTGAAGAAGCTGCCGACGTGGCTGAAGAAGCTGCTGACGTAGCTGAAGAAGCCGCCGACACGGCTGAAGAAGCTGCTGACGTAGCTGAAGAAGCCGCCGACACGGCTGAAGAAGCTGCCGAGGACCAGGCTGGTGATGAAGATATCGCCAAAGAGGCGGTTGAGAGCGTAGCTGACGACCTGCCCTTGGAAGGAGACGAAGATCTGGGCGGCGCGGCTGATATGGCGGCCCTGTTTGGCGGCGAAGGTGATGAGGGCGGCGTGGTAGAGGTCAGCCCGGCCGAGTTTGATGAGTTGGCCGAGCCCCTGCCCCGCGACGGCAAGGGACGCAAGATCAGCATGCTGCTCGATGTGGAGTTGGATGTAACTGTGGAGCTGGGTCGCAAGGTCATGGTAGTGGATGAGATTCTGCGGCTCGGGAAGGGTGCGGTCATCGAGCTCAACAAGCTGGCTGGTGAGCCAGTGGATATCCTGGTCAACGGCAAGAAGCTGGCCGAGGGTGAAGTAGTGGTTGTCGAGGATCACTTTGGCGTCCGCCTGACACATCTGGTAGAACCCCAGGAACGCATCAAGAGTCTGGGCAAATAGTGGCGCGATCAGACGCCCGTAGAGTAACCAACCTGATCTTGATCGGGGTGATGGCCGCAGTGGTCGTCATCGGGTTTTTGCTCCAGACACGGTCGATTGAATCCCGGACGAAGAAGCCACTGGCGGAAGTAACGACCGCAGCTCCCGAAGAGGAACCTGCTCTGCCAATCCAGGTGCCGTCCGAAAAACCCACCCAACCCACCACATTTACTACGGGGAAGGACCTGTCTTCCCAGTTGTGGAAAACCGTTGTGTACGTGGGACTTATTCTGGCAGCTATCCTGGTTGGGGCCCGGATAATCAAGCGCTACGGGGGTGAGCGGTTCAAGCAGGCCTCATCGCCTGACATCCGCATTCTGGGACGGCGGTATATCAGCCCCAAGCAGTCGATCGTTATGGTGAAAGTGCGACATAAAGAGCTGCTGCTGGGCATAACTGATCATTCTATTCGGTTGTTGTATGATTTCACACCAGAAGAGGAGGAACGGAATGGCACGGAGTTTGCCTAAAATCCAGCGGAAGCCAAAACATGATAAGACGCTGGTTACCGCTACTCGTCCTCGTAACACTCGTATTTGGGGTGCCGCTTGCCGCCTACGGCCAGTCTGATAGCTTTCCGGCTATCAATATCTCTGTCGACTCCGCCTCCACACCCGAGCAGTTAAGCACTACCATTCAGATCGTGATTCTCATCACGATCTTGTCCCTGGCACCCTCGATTCTCATCATGACTACTTCATTCACCCGTATAGTGGTGATCTTTCACTTTCTACGCCAGGCTATGGGTACTCAGAATGCGCCCTCCAACCAGATCCTGATCGGCCTGGCCTTGTTTCTTACCTTCTTTACTATGAGCCCGGTGCTGCGTGAGGTTAATTCCACGGCCTTGCGGCCCTATCTGGACGAAGAAATCGAACAGCAGGAGGCCCTGACCTTGGCCTCCGCGCCGGTAAAAAAATTCATGATCTATCATACCAGGGACAAAGACCTGGCCCTGTTTGCCGGCTACTATCCCGATCAGCTGGCAAAATCACCTGAAGAACTCTCGCTGATGGTAGTAGTACCGGCCTTTATGATCAATGAGCTGCGTATCGCCTTCCAGATCGGTTTCATGCTATATCTCCCGATGCTTCTCATTGATATGGTGGTCGCCGCCGTACTTATGTCTTTGGGAATGATGATGCTTCCACCCATCATGATCTCTATGCCGTTCAAGATCCTCCTTTTCGTTCTGGTCGACGGCTGGTACCTGATTGTAGAATCGATTATTAACGGGTTACGCTAGCCATGAGTACCGATTTCGTCGTCTTTATCAGTCACCAGACCCTCATTACGGCCTTGTACCTTCTGCTGCCGATACTTGGGAGCGCTCTGCTGGTAGGTATCCTGGTGGGATTATTTCAGGCCGTCACTTCCATCCAGGAAGTTACCCTTACTTTTATTCCCAAAATCGCTGTGGTGGGCATGGTCATCCTGTTGTTGATCCCGTGGATGCTGGACCTGGTAATCGGGTTCAACCTCCTCATTTTTGACCAGATTGCCCAGATGGGACAATGAACCTGTCCATCATCGACCTGCTTTCCGGATGGGGTGTTTCCTTTATGCTGGTGCTGGCCAGAGTATCGGCCATGATCTACGCCTTTCCCTTCTTCGGTTCACCGGCCATTACCATGCGGGTGCGAATAGCATTCACCCTGGTGGTCAGCTTCATGCTCCTGCCGTTGGTGGGGGTGGAAGGCTTAGGTTTTGACTGGAATCTGGGGCGCCTGGCTCTGAGCATTGGCCGGGAACTGGCGGTGGGGCTTATCGTAGGGTTTGGCACCAAGTTCATGTTTGAGGCCTTTTCTGTAGCTGGCACGTTTGCCGGCCGCCAGATGGGCTTTGCCATGGCGGAGCTGGTGGATCCGATTACCAGTGCGCCCCAGTCTATGGTTGGCCAGTTCTGGGCCCTGGTGGCCATACTCCTGTTCCTGGCGGTGGACGGGCACCATTTCCTGATTCGGCTGCTGATGCAGAACTTCCAACTGGTTCCCCTGGATACGGGCATGTTGCAGCCTGCGTCGGGCCGGATGCTGATAGCCGGTTCTAATGAGATGTTTCGGTTGGCCCTGAGGCTGGCCGCTCCGGCAATGATACTTGCCCTTATGATGGATGTAGGTGTGGGAGTCCTTACCCGGGCCATGCCTCGTTTGCAGGTCTTTTTCGTAGCCCTGCCACTCAAGCTGGTGGTGGGCGTCTTTGCTCTGGTAGTCTCCCTCCAGCTGTTCCAGGCGCTGTTTTCTGTCATGTATAACGAATTCCAGGAATACGTGGCTACGCTTCTTGCCACTGTGAGGGGTTGATATGGCTGAACAACCGGCACAGGATCGCACTGAAGAAGCAACCCCCAAACGCATCCGGGAAGCGCGGGAAAAGGGCGACGTCGCCCGGAGTATGGATCTCTCCTCCGCGGTGCTGATGCTCTCGGTACTGCTGCTGTTCTATTTTAACGGTGGGTCCTTCCTGCGCGGACTGACAGGCATCATCCGGGACGTGTACAGCTCACTGGCTACGGTTTATATCAATCCCAGAACTCTACCCACCCTGGTGATCTGGATATCCGGTCGCTGTATTCTCATTATGGGACCGGTCCTGATTCTGGTGGTGGTTATAGGCCTCTTGGTGAATTATTTACAGGTGGGGGTAAATTTTGCCCCCAAAGCCCTGGGCCCCAACTGGGAACGAATCAATCCCCAAGCCGGGCTGAAACGTATTTTCTCGACGAGAGGCCTGGTGGAGCTGATCAAGGGCATTCTCAAGATAATCATCGTTGGCACGATTATTTACGTATATCTAGCCGACCGCGTCAAGGATTATCCTTTTTTGACATATATGACGCCGTTGCAGATCGTTGGATCACTGGCTTCGGATCTGCTCAAGATCGGGAGCTTCGTAGGCATCGCTTATTTAGTAATGGGTGCCGCAGATTACATCTATCAGCGCTGGGAATACAAGCGCAAGCTGCGCATGACCCGGCAAGAAGTGAAAGACGAATACCGACAGACTGAGGGTAATCCGGAACTCAGATCGCGGGTCAGGCAGATGCAGCGGGAGATGAGCCGCAACCGGATGATGGCCGAGGCTGCTCGTGCCACAGTGGTCATTACCAACCCGGTTCACCTAGCGGTGGCATTGAAATATGACGAAGAAGATACAACTTCCGCTCCTGAGGTAGTGGCCAAGGGACAGCGGAAGGTGGCCGAAAGAATAAAGGAGGTAGCCCGTGCTCACAACGTTCCCATCAAGGAAAATCCCATGCTGGCTCAAGTCCTCTTCCAGAGTTGTGAGATAGGGGATGAGATTCCTTATGACTATTACAAGGCTGTGGCTGAAATCCTGGCCGAGATTTTCTGGGAGCGCTATGGGCGCGGTCAGAATGCGGTGGGGTTTTCCCCCGCGTTGTAAGGCGAGGGACTGACGGAAAGAAATTATGCGTTTACTGAAAGCAGCAGATATTGGCCTGGGAACCGCCGTCATTCTGATACTGGCGATAATGCTCATCCCGATGCCCACCTTCTTCATGGACGTCTTTCTGGCCATGAGCATACTGAGTGGGCTGGTCATCCTGTTTGTATCCCTGTATACCCTCAGACCGCTGGAATTTGCCGTCTTTCCCACCCTGTTGCTCCTGGTTACCCTTTTCCGCCTGTCCCTGAACGTGGCTACCACCAGGCTCATCCTGGCTCGAGGCTATGCCGGCGAGGTTATCCAGGGTTTCGGCTCCTTTGTGGTCGCGGGCAACTATGTGGTGGGCTTTATCATCTTTATGATCCTGGTGATTATCAACTTCATGGTCATCACCAAAGGTGCGACCCGCATCGCCGAGGTTGCCGCCCGTTTCACGCTGGATGCCATGCCCGGCAAGCAGATGGCTATTGACGCCGACCTGAACTCGGGCCTGATTGATGAAGATGAAGCCCGCCAGCGGCGACGCCAGATCTCTTCTGAGGCGGACTTCTATGGGGCCATGGACGGTGCCGCCAAGTTCGTGCGTGGTGATGCCATCGCCGGCCTGCTGATTACGGGCATCAACATCATCGGCGGCCTGGTTATCGGCACCATGCAGGTTGGCATGACTCTGGGTGATGCGGCCCGGAAATACACCCTCCTGACCGTCGGCGATGGCCTGGTGGCCCAGATTCCGGCCCTCATTGTCTCCACCGCCGCCGGTATAATCGTTACCCGGTCCGCTACCGAGCATGACCTGGCCAGAGACGTGGTCAGCCAGATTTCCGATCAGCCCAGGGCCCTGTTTATCGCCAGTGGTGCCCTGGCCCTGGTGGGTCTTATACCGGCTATGCCCTTCCTGCCCTTTTTCATGCTGGCCCTGGCCCTGACCGGCGCCGGCTTCGCCAAGTCCCGGTCTAAGGTTCTCGAGGCAAAGAAGCTGGCCGAGGCCGAGGAAGCCCGGGTGGAAGTGCCCGAAGAAAAAATTGAAGCTTTTCTGCATCCCGACCCCTTCGAAATCGAGATCGGGTACGGCCTTATCAGCCTGGTGGACGCCAGTCAGGGCGGGGATCTGCTGGGCCGGATATCCTCCATACGCAAGAACATCGCCTTGGAGCTGGGGATAGTGATTCCACCTATCCGCCTCCGGGATAATATCAATCTGGGGGCCAATGAGTACCTCTTCAAGGTACACGGGATTACTGTGGCCAGAAGCCAGGTCATGGTAGGCTACTACCTGGTGTTGAACCCTGATCCGGAAACCGGCCTGGTAGGAATAGATACGGTGGAACCCACCTTCAACCTGCCTGCGTTGTGGGTCTCTGAGGAACAGAAAACCAAGGCTGAGGCGGCTGGCTATACCGTAGTTGAGTCGCCGGTAGTTATTGCCACGCATCTCATGGAGGTGCTCAAGTCCAACGCTTACAAGCTCCTGGACCGTCAGGAAGTGCAGAAGATGCTTGATGACCTGAAAGAGGAGAAAGCCGCGGTTGTGGAGGGGCTCACCCCGGATATTCTGCCACTGGGTATTATCCAACAGGTTCTGCGAAACCTGCTTCGGGAGGGGATACCCATCCGCAACCTGGTCAACATACTCGAAACGATGGCTGACTATGCTCAGATTACCAAGGACGCCGGTACCCTGACCGAACACGTGCGCAGTGCCCTGGCTGATACTATCACAGAAATGTTTAAATACGATGACAAGCCCATACCGGTGGCCACCCTCGATCCCCAACTGGAGGACCACATCCTACAAGTTGCCCAGAAAGGGGAGGTCTATCTGGGTAACCTGGGCCTGACACCGGACCAGGTGAAGGATGTTCTTACCTCTATCGGTGAGCAGGTGGAACGGATTGTACGCGAAGGAGGCCGGCCGGCCCTGTTGGTGTCGCCGCCTATACGGCGTGATGTTCGTCAATTTACCGAGCCGGTGCTCCCTAACGTAGCCGTACTTTCTTTTTCGGAATTATCGCCTACAGTGCAGTTGAGATCTGTTGGAACGGTGAGGTATCCCAATGTTGTTTAAGACTTACACAGCTTCCAGCGAACGCGAAGCTTTATTCCTGGCCAAGAAAGAACTTGGTGACGAAGTAATGATTCTGGAGTTACGGCGTGATAGGCCGAAAGACGCGGTTGACGGCAACGGGCAACAGGTCATATTGAAGGTGGGAGTACCCCCACGGTCTATGAATCGCAGCGGTGTCCCCAACAGTATCAACGGAGGGGAGAGTATGCGGCCCGGAGCACCAAAGTCCAGCCTCGTGAACTCCCTGCCTTCCCGGGACGAAGCCGCAGTAGCCGAGCTTTTTCTCCTGCGTAAGCAGCTGCGGAGCATGAAGGCCCAATTACGAGCCGCCCGGAGCTGCCCCTTCCTAGAACCTTTTGATTTCTGCTTTAACCTGTTAACCGAGACGGGTACGCCGGATCACATCGCCGAAATGCTCGTCTTGCGTGCCGAAGAACAGCTGGTGGGCATGAGTAATGCGGGGCCTGTTTCCCAGGGTGAGGCCCTGGTAGAACTCAAGCGCCAGATCTCTTACCTTTTTCCTCACCGACCCGTAAAGCAATCCCGCAGAAAGCAGGAAGTGGTAGTCGTAGTGGGTCCTTCCGGTGCGGGTAAGACTTCCCTCACCACTAAGCTGGCCTCGCATCAGGACGTCTACCGTGACCGACGGGTTGGCATTATTTCAACCGACATCTTTCGCGCCGGTGCCAACGCCGGCCTGAAGTCCATCGGTAAGATTCTCTCGGTACCCATTATCGAAGCTCGACAGGTGGATGACCTTTCGCGCGCAATGAAAAACCTGGCGAAATATGATATTATTTTGGTGGATACCCCTGGTCGCAGCCCGCTCTCTAAGGGCAGCCTGCCGGATCTTCAAACCCAGCTGGCTGTGCTGCAGCCTACCGAAACCCTCCTTGTGCTCAGCGCCAACATGGCGCTGGAGGAGTTATGGCTCTTTATAGGGCTGTACCAGGGTATCCATCCATCAAGTCTGGTGGTAACCAAACTGGACGAGACCAGCAAACCGGGCAAAGTGCTGGGACTGGTTGACGATAACGGCCTGCCGCTGAGGTATGTTACCGCTGGGCGGGCAGTGCCTCAAAGTCTGGCTATTGAGGTGGGACCGGCAGTGCTCAAACGGCTGCCATTAACCACAATGGGAGACTGAGGCAGTGACCAGTTCCGTGCCGAAACTGAAGGCTACTGTCCAGAAGAGGCAGCATCAACCGGCGAAGGGAGAGATTCTTCCTGAGATTATTACCGTTACCAGTGGCAAGGGTGGAGTGGGAAAGACAAACATTTCAGTAAACCTGGGTATCCTGCTCAGCCAGCGGCGGCAGCGGGTTTTACTTATGGATGCGGACCTGCATCTCGGTAAACTCGATGTGGTGATTGGTGCCACGCCACGGTATACACTTGCCGAGCTGGTGGACGGCAGCCAGACGCTGGAGCAGATTATCATGCAGCATCCATCAGGGATCGATATTCTGCCGGCAACTTCCGGTGATCTGAATCTCCTGGATGCGGATAGCCAGATGCTCAAGGTGCTGGCCGAATCTTTTACTGCCATTCAGGCTCGTTATGATTACCTTATAGTGGATACCGGAGCGGGTGTTTCCCCTACAGTATTAACTATGGCTTTGGGCGCTGATAAAGTAATTTTAATAGTTACGCCTGAACCGGCATCCATATCAGATGTTTATGCCATGATAAAAGTCATTCGCAGCAAATCCCCGGAGTTACCCCTTATCCTGCTGCCCAACCGGCTGAAGTCGCTGGAGGATGGATTGGAGCTGCACAAGAAACTCAATCTGATCACTCAGAAATTCCTGAAGACCAACCTCTTTTACGGGGGTTCGATTGTGGAGGATACCGCCATAGGGCAGGCGATCATTCGGCAGCGGCCCTATGTTATAGAATATCCCAGAAGCCAGGCGGCCCACAATCTGCAACTAGTCTGCCACCGCCTGCTTAAGATGCCACCCCGGCAGATCAAATACCGG
>Ga0209976_10001467_pt1 | contig 13879 bp, 14 predicted proteins | sample SumtaG_FD_182806 | JGI IMG/M metagenome (GOLD analysis project Ga0209976, IMG submission 182806) | Deep subsurface microbial communities from Indian Ocean to uncover new lineages of life (NeLLi) - Sumatra_00157 metaG (SPAdes) (version 2) | ecosystem: Environmental > Aquatic > Marine > Oceanic >...
AAAGTTATTGTAATTACTGGTTCAAGCCAAGGCCTTGGAAAAGAATTATCACAAAAACTTGCAAAGCTTGGCGCCAAAATTGCCTTGGTCGCTCGAACGGAAAAATTGCTTAAAAATGTAAAAGTTACCATCAATAAAAACAAAGGCATATCAGAATACTTTATCTGTGATATTACAGTTCAAGAGCAAGTTAACAAAACAGTAAAAAGGATTTTAAAAAAGTTTGGGACAATTGACATTTTAGTTAACGGTGCAGGGATATGGACAACAGATAAGTTTGAAAAGAAAAGGCCGGAATTAGTAGAACAATCGTTCAAAGTTAATTCTATTGGGCCTATTTACTTTACCAAAGCGGTGCTTCCGATAATGAAAAAGAAAAATAGCGGCCATATTTTTAATGTGATTTCAAAAGCTGGTTTAGATTTACCAGAAAACGAGGACTGGCCAACCTACACCGCTACAAAATGGGCAATGACTGGTTACACTAAAGCTCTAAAACATTCCCTTGAAGGTACAAAGATTAAAGTAACAGGTTTCTTTCCAGGAGGATTTGAAAGTAATATTTTTGAAACTGCTGGCGAAAAAGAGGCTCACAACCAGCCATGGATGATGAGAACAAGTGATGTAGCAGATGCTATAGTCTATGCGCTTAATACTCCTGATGACTTACTTATTAATTCAATAGGTATGTCAAATATTTAATATGAAGATTTCAAAAGCCCAAGCCAAATCAAAAAATTGGGATCAGGTTAAAAGCCCAAACTACAAACTCAATCAAATCTAGTATTTTTCCCAATGCACCAACTCATCAATGTCTTTTCTATCAGCTCGATATTTAGGAGTTTGCTTTTCGTATCCCAAAGTTACCAAACACACAGGCACCACATCATTTGGCAGCTCAAACCTTTTAATAACTCCTTTAAAATCCATAATTCCTATCCAGCAAGTTACCAATCCTTTCTCTACCGCCGCCAACATCAAATTCTCTACCGCCGCTGCAGCATCTGATATCATCCATTTGTATTTCATTTCTCGCAACTCATCAGTAAAAGCTTTAGTAACTTTAAAATCTTTAGGTTTAATACTATTTACTGTCATTTCCCATTTTTCCAAAGACTTTAAATAATTAGCCGTAGACTGCTTGCTTAGTTTAGTTGTTACCAATATTACTACTGTAGCCTCTTTTAATTGGGTCTGATTATTCATCTCCGCTAAATAATTGCGATCATCGTTGTTAGTAATCACTACAAACTCCCGATTTTGCTGGTTACCAGCAGAAGGGGCTTGATTAGCCAATTCCAATAATTGCTTAATCACTTTTTTAGAAACCTTTCTTTGGCTATAGTTTCTACACGAATATCTCTTATTGATTGCTTGACTAACTTTCATATCTATTAAATATTTTAATAAATTTCAATAAACTTAGCCTATTTTAACAAACCCAAACCTCTCCTGCTATAATTTCCTCATGAATCAATTTATTATCAGCACCGGAGCCTCAACTGGTATAGGACGCGCCATTGCCATAGAATTTGCCAAATCCGGCGCAACTGTCGCCCTAATTGCCAGATCAAAAGAAAAGTTAGAAAAAACAAAACAACTGGTTGAACAAGCAGGCGGAAAAGCTGAAGTTTTTGTTACCGATCTCAGCAAAATTGAAAATATCAACCAACTTATAACTAAAATCAAATCTAAGACAAACCAGATAAACGCTCTGATAAATGTTGCCGGAATTTGGCATGGTAAAAATACTGTTTATGCTGGCACAGATTTTGACACTTTTGATCAACAAGTTATTCTCGACACCATCACTGTCGGCACCACAGCTCCTACTCTCCTCTCTCACGCGCTTATTTCTTTAATGAAAAAAGGCAGTAGTATTATTAATATTTCCGGTACTTTTGAAAGCGGCGCCAAAGGTTGGCTACCTTATTTTGTGTCCAAAAAAGCCATAGAAGATCTAACAATTGGTTTGGCAGACGAATTAAAAGACAAAGGAGTTAAAGTAAATTGTATTTCTCCATCAGACACAGCTACCGAGGAATATAAAAAATATTTCCCCCAATACATCAAAGACGCTATTTCTCCACAAGAAATCGCCGAATACGCAGTTTATCTAGCCTCAAATAAATTCGAAGACACAGGCAAAGTTTTTGTTATGAAAAAAGATAAAAAGCCCTACGAAGGTTACCACACTTAGATTTCCTACTTTCCTGCCATCTGCCATATTAACCTCTTATATCTGCTAAAATCAACTTTAGGAGAAAAAAATGAAACGTTTATTACTCGCTGCCACAATCTTTTTAGCCGGCTGCAGTTTAATTCCTCAACAATTCCAACCTACCTCTACTCCTTCACCCTCTCCCCAAACCTCTCCTTCTCCACCATCCACTCTTCCTCCAGTCACTCCTACTCCCTCACCCACAGGTCTTACAATTCCTGCTGAAGACGCCATCAAACAAGCCATGGCCACCAAGTACTCCAAATCTATTGGAGAAGTTGATTTAACCATTACTCAACTCACTACCAATCATGCCTGGGGTTCAGTAAAATTTTTAGGCGAAATGGGTGGCGGCTGGTTTCTAGCTGCCAAAGTTTCTGGCAACTGGCTTATTGTTGCCGACGGCAACGGCACAATTGATTGTCCTGTAATCGAACCCTACAATTTTCCCACAAGCATGGTTTCCGAATGTTTTGACGCCGCCACTCAAACCGTAATTACTCGCTAAACAATGAACAAACGTGTTCTTGCTATCATTATTATTCTTTTATTTGCCGCTGTAGCCGGTTTTGCCTATTCTCAAAAACCTACCTCTACTCCTTCACCCTCTCCCCAAACCTCTCCTTCTCCTTCTCCAACTCTTCTTTCTACAATCAATCTTTACTTAATTGTTCTCGAAGATGCCGGTCAAACCGGAGATCTGATTGGCTGCAATGACAGTTTAGTTTTTCTTCAAAGACGATTTCCTTCTGCAGATCAGGATTTAAAATCAGCCATTCAACAACTTTTATCAATTAAAGACCAATATTATGGCCAGTCAGGCTTTTACAATGCCCTATATAACTCCAATCTCACTCTTGATTCTGTTTCTATTGAAAATAATGAGGCGATCATAAACCTCTCCGGAGAATTAGTTAGTGGCGGCACTTGTGACGATCCCAGAATCAAAGCTCAACTTACTAAAACCGCTCTTCAATTTCCAGATGTTCAAACTGTCTCAATCTTTATAAACAACCAACCTCTCAACTCTCTTCTCTCCGGCAAAGGCAATTAGCCTTAAACCATTTGCAACATTCCCCACGCCACAGATAAATATACGCTCACTGCCACAATATCCATCATTGTCGTCACTACTGGTCCTGTTCCCAATGCCGGATCTCGCCCCAATGTCTTAAACGCCCACGGTACCACCAATCCCAAAAATGCCGCAAATGTTTGGGTAATTACAATCGTTACTCCTACAATCACTCCCAACACAACCGACGTGTGCCCAATCACTGCGACCAAACCCAACAGCATTCCACTTACCAATCCAATCAACACTCCAGTAAATATTTCATGCCAAATCGCTTTAACAATCTGCGTTAATTTGCCTGCCGATACTTCCCGCACAAACAGCACTGCTGATTGGGTTGCTACATTACCGGAAATATTTAAAATCACCGGAATAAACGCCGCCAGTCTTACTAACTCCAGTAAAGTACTCTCAAACCCTGCAATCACACTACTAGAGATAATCCCACCTCCCAATCCCACCAAAATCCACGGCAACCGCGCTCCCACCTGCTTTAAAATCGGTTCTTTAATAATTCTTTTGCTTGATCCCTCAAAATTAAAAAAGTCTTGATTAGCCTCTTCTTCTAAAATACCAAGCAGCGCATCCGACGCCACTACTCCCAAAAATCTCTCTTTTTTATTTATTACAGGCAAAGCTTTCAACGAATTTTGCAAAGCTAATAACACAGCCTTTCCTCGATTTGTTCTCGCCCTAACTGTTACCAGCGTTTTTTGCATTATCTCTTTAATTTTTTTACCTTTAACTGCCTTAACCAATTCTTTAATTGATACCACACCCAATAGTTTTTTATTGTCTGCCCCTATAACATAAACATAATTAATCGTTTCAAACTCATCTGCTCTGGAAAATATCTTATTCTGAACTGTTTCCACCAAATTATCACCTTCACACATAGGTACTTCTTTGATTACATACCGACCAATCGCATCTTGAGGTAAATGATTATTCTTCATCTCTTCCAGCATAACACTTCTTGTCATTAGCTGTTAACTATTACCTGTTAGCTTTTGATACAATGTTTTTATGACCAAAGTTGATTCCACTCAAGAAAAAGTACAACAAGCCCTTGATGTCCCTCCTATTCAACCCAAACAATCTTTTCTAGACAAGGCTACCAAAGCTATTGCTTGGTTTATAGGTTCTTGGTGGGGTGTTTTTGCCCACACTGCCTGGTTTGCCGTCTGGCTTATTTTAGATTTTAACATCGAGCGTCTCACCCTCATCGTTTCCTTAGAAGCGATCTTTATCGGCATCTTTCTGCTTATGTATTCCAATAAAGCCGAAATGAAGCGTGATCTAGTCCAAGCCCAAAAACAAGCAAAAACTCTTTCCGAAACCATTGCAGACGTATCTTTGGATCGCAAACAATTAGTTACTTTAGAGGAAATCAATAAAAAACTAGATACTCTTCAACAAGACGTCAACAATCTTAAATCCACATAACCTTATTGAGCAATCTTTACCAAGCTAGTACAATACTTTCTAATGTCAAAACCCAAATACCAACGCATCTTACTAAAAGTCGGCGGCGAAGCTCTTCTTGCTAATCGTGACTACGGTATTTCTTTTAAAGCTACCACCAATGTCGCCAAACAAATCAAAGATGTTCATTCTCTTGGTACTCAAATCGCTCTCGTCATCGGGGGCGGTAATATTTTCAGGGGTATTGCCGGCAGTCATGCTGGCTGGGATCGTGCTTCTGCCGACTACATGGGCATGCTTGCTACTATTATCAACGGCTTAGCTCTTCAAAGCGCTATGGAAAAAATTGGTCTCGATACCCGTGTTCAATCTGCTTTAGATATCCCCAAAGTTGCCGAACCTTTTATTCGCCGTCGTGCTATTCGTCACATGGAAAAAGGTCGCGTCGTCATTCTTGTAGCCGGCACCGGCAGTCCTTATGTCACCACAGATTCCGGCGCTGCCTTAAAAGCCCTTGAATTAAGTTGTGACATTTTAATGAAAGCCACCAAAGTCGATGGAGTTTATGACAAAGATCCTCTAAAACACAAAGATGCCAAACGCTACTCTCACTTATCCTTTATGGATGCTATCAAAGAAGATGGCATTCAAATAATGGATAATGCTGCCATCAGCCTTTGCATGGACAACAAACTACCCATTTATGTTTTCAATCTTTTTGAAACCGACAATCTCAAGCGTGCCGTCTCCGGTGAAGACATTGGCACCATCATCAATGATCGCGACTCTTAAACTTCAAATAACAATCTTGGATTAACCACTTCCCCGTTTTGGTATACCTCAAAGTGAAGGTGTGGACCAGTAGTCCAACCAGTCAATCCAATTTCACCCAAAGCATCTTCAGGCGTTACCTCATCATTTTCATCCACCTTAATTTGGCCCAAGTGAGCATACATGGTCACCAAACCATTACCATGGTCTAAATAAACATGTCGACCATAACCAAATCTAGCGTGGACAATCATTATCACCCTACCATTCATAATAGGTCTTACTCCACTTCCCAGAGGTGCCCTAAAGTCATAACCAGGATGGCCACCTCTAAACCGAGTTGACACTCCAATTAATTCTTCTACAGGAATCACGTATTCAAACTCTTGAGTAGTTATCTCAATCTCTTCAGGTTCAAATACCATCACCTGCTGTTCTACTACTGGAGGTTTATGATCCAAAAAAGCATGATAATCATTCACTGGCACGCCCAAAGAACCCACTAAAACAGCTGTGGCTAAGTTGGCTCCAAAAACAGCTCGTACCCAACGCCCTTCCATCACAGGTCTTATCAACCGACTGATTAAATTACCAGCCCGAAACTTGCGACGGAGTCGCTTAACTATAGGCAGAGACTCAATTAGTTGGGAAATAGGTTTGACAAGACCAGATATTAAAATCTGGAGGAAAAATATCCCTACCAAAATTTGGTAGATAATCTTTCGTATCATATTGCAGCTTAATTAGGCCGCAGTCAAAGTGGTGATCTGTGCCGTGGTTACATGTAGTGTCAAATCGTACCTCAGGTTCAATTTCTCACCCATGTCTTCCGCTAAAGCGGATTGTCCGAGCGCAGACCACGTTATCGAGTGTACTCGATAAAAAAATCTTCCCAAATAGGGAAGAGGTTAGTATTATAGGTCAAAATACCCCAATGTCAACCCCTATTTACCTCTGGTAAAATAGGTTTTTTACTACCAAACTCCAAGCAGTTATACCTGCCTGCCTTTGGAGGGAGCGCATCGTGAAATTTTTACGGAGCCAATCTTTATTTTAGCCTGGTAGAGAAGCGTTTTTTCTTCATTAGAAATTAGGCTCACCTTGCCGTCGAAGCAGGTCAATTAGAAATTTATTGACTGTGCTAGACTATTCTCATGCGCACCCTTGACCACCTTGATGCTACTGGCAAAACTGTACTTCTCCGCGCGGATCTAGATTTACCTCTGGAAAATGGCCAAGTTAAAGACACAACCAGGCTGGATTTCCTACTTCCCACCCTAAAAACTCTCCTTAATCAAGCCCAAAAAGTCATTGTTCTTGGCCACCTTGACCGCCCAGGGGGAAAAGTTGTTTCCGATCTTAAAATCGCACCCGTAGCAACAGCTTTGGCGTCTTTAATCAATAATCCTCAAAATCTTGAAATCCATGAGAATTTGCGTTTCAGCCCAGGCGAAGAAGCCAATGATCCCAATTTCGCTCAAGAATTAGCAAGCTTAGGCCAGATCTTTGTCAACGATGCTTTTGCCACATCTCATCGCTCTCATGCCAGCATTGTTGGCGTTCCCCAACACCTTCCCAGCTTTTTAGGGCTCCATTTTGTCAAAGAAATAAATTCCCTTAATAAAGTTATTAACACTCCTCAAAAACCAGTTATTTTTGTTCTTGGCGGCGCTAAAGTTGCCACTAAAAAGCCTTTAGTAAACAAATTAACCAACGCTGCCGATGAAATTCTTCTTGGTGGTCTTTTAGCTCAAGAGCTAGCCAGTTATTGTACTCCAGGATCTTGTCTTACTGCTGCTCAATTTACTTCAGACAGAAAAGACATTACTTTAGAATCTGCTCAAGAATTTGCTCAAAAAATATCCACTGCCGGCACCGTCGTTTGGAATGGTCCGATGGGTGTATTTGAAAACAAGAAAACCGATCAAGGAACTAAACTTATTGCCCAGGCTATCAACCAAACCAAAGCCTACACTATCATTGGCGGTGGTGACACCGAAGCTGCTGCCACCAAGTTTAATGCCGAATCAAATATAGATTGGATTTCCACCGGTGGCGGTGCTATGTTAACCTATTTATCAACAGGCAATTTACCTGGTTTAGAAGCTATCAATCAATCACCATAAAGTAAGGAGGCACATGATTAAAGCAAGTATTAATGGTTTTGGTCGTGTTGGTCGCTTGGCTTTAAGAGTATGGCTTCAAAGACAGGATATTCAAAAAGAATTAAACATTATTGCCATCAATACCTCTGGCTCCATGCCCATTGCTGGTTGGGCTCATTTATTAAAATACGACACTGCTTACGGCACCCTTCAAAACAAAATTTCTATTAAAGAAGTTAAACAACCAGAAGAAGTTACCGATACAGACTCACTCATTGGTCATTTAAACATTGACAGTCATCAAATTGCTGTTCTAGCTCAAAGAGACCCCTTAAAACTTCCGTGGAACAAACATCAAATTGATCTAGTCATCGAAGCCACTGGCAAGTTTAGAAAAGAAAAAGACGCCGCCCTCCATCTTAAAGCTGGTGCCAAAAAAGTCTTGCTCTCTGCTCCAGCCAAAGAAGGCAACATTGGTTCCTATGTCATAGGAGTCAATAAATATACTGGCAAGCATCAAATCGCTGATAATGCTTCTTGTACTACAAACTGCACTGCTCCAATCATAGGCATTCTTCATGCCAAATTCGGTATCAAAAAAGCAGCTTTAACCACTATTCACGCCTACACTGACGGCCAAAGACTTCAGGACAATTCTCACAAAGACCTTCGCCGTGCCCGAGCCGCCGCCCTCAATATGGTTCCTACCACCACTGGTGCTGCCAAATCTACCACTGGCGTTATTCCTGACCTAAAAGACAAATTTGACGGTTTTGCTATAAGGGTACCTGTAATTACTGGTTCAATTTCCGACATCACTGCCCTAATTAATAAAAAAACCACCATTGAAGAAGTAAATCAAACTTTTAAAGATGCTGAAAAAAATCCTTTGTGGAAGGGGATAGTAGCTACTACCTCAGAGCCATTAGTCTCAAGCGACATCATTGGTCGCAATGAGTCTGCCATCGTTGATCTAGAAATGACCAGAGTTATTGACGGAGATTTAGTCAAAATTGTTGCCTGGTACGACAACGAATGGGGCTATGCTGCCCGTTTAATGGAACAAGCAGTAAACGTCGGCAAATAATAAGTTTTTTCTTAAACGTAAGATAAAACTTTTCGCTTTTCGTTATTAATTTTACTTATGAGGCCTGGGCGGGAATCGAACCCGCGCATCGCGGTTTTGCAGACCGCAGCGTTACCACTTCGCCACCAGGCCATAAATATATTTTACTTGATAAGTCCAAATAAAAAAACCCCGCCCCCGATTCCAAGGTATTCACGGCCCGCACCAAATTACTCTCTTAAATTGTCAAGACCTCGAGTATCTGATATCATATGTCCGTGTATGATAAAAAAAGCAATACTTATTTTAACCGCTGCGATCGTCCTTTCTGCCTGCTCTATTCCTTTTATTGGTAAAAAACAAACCGCTCTTCAAATTACTTCCTCACCCACTTCAGTTATTTTTTTAAATGACTCCCATGCTGGCAATACTCCCTACTTTGATGACAACTTAAAATCAGGTAACTACACAGTCAAACTCACTCCTGAATCCGGCGGTCAAGATTGGGAAACCAAAGTCACTCTTTCTCCCAAACTCTTAACAGTTATTAATCGCCAGTTTGGTGATTCTCCCGAACAATCAAGCTACTATATTCTTCAACTTGAATCTTTAGCCAATCAAAATTCAACAGAACTTGCTGTTGTTGTCACTCCTGATTCTGCCATTATCAAAGTTGATAACCAACCCAAAGGCTTTGCTCCTCTTAGTTTAAACAACATCACCGCTGGAGAGCATACCATTACTTTGGCTGCGCCCGGGTACAAAGAAATCGAGATCAAACCCAAAACTCAAGTTGGTCACAAACTTACTATCTCTGCCCAACTTGCCAAAGACAAAGGCTTACCTCAACCTCAAGTTCAAAAAGCCACTGAAAGTGGCCAGATTGCCGGTGATACTGACACAGATGAGTCCAAAGATTCAGAAGCTACAACTTCTGCCAAAAAATTGGAAGGCATTATTTCTGGAACCACTACTCCCAATATTTTAGAAAAGCCCTACGTTGAGATTACTGAAACTGGTACCGGCTGGCTCAGAGTCCACTCAGACTCCACTCCTGGAGAAACCAACGAAATTGCCAAAGTCAAAGTCGGCACCTACTTTGAAGTTGTTTCCACCAAAGGCGGCTGGTATAAAATTCGCGTCCAACGCGATACTATTGGCTGGATCGTCTCCCGCTACGCCGACCTAGCTCAATAAGACTTTATTAGAAATTTCTTCCTACCCAATCCCATAAATAATCCCTACTACCATTACCACCCACACAATCACTGCTGTTAACAAAGGTTTATCAGAAAGCAATACTCGCTCCGGACTTTCCCCTTTATTTTGCTCATATACCAATTGTAAATAGCGCATCACTCCATAAACCACAATCGGCACTGTTGCCATCAACCATTTTTGTGTGGTTAAAGTTCTCGGCAATACCGAAAACAGTGTCGGAATTTTCCCTCCTGTTCTCTCAAACTGTTGCTCAAAAGCAAATAAAGCATAAGTAAACCAAGTTGCATTAGCAAACATGCCAGTATAAATATCAAGCAATCTCTGGGTATACCGCGATAATGTTGCCCGTTGACCTTTAAATTCTTTTTCCAATCCTTTAATCAAAGTGCGCTCACTTTGCCGTTTTCCAATTGCCAAAAACAATGCCAAAGACACTACTGTTAATAAAAACCACACATTCATGTGCAAATTAACCACCAATGCTCCCGCATATACTCGTAAAATAAACCCACCCGCAATACTCAAAACATCTAAAATTGGTATTTTCTTAAATTTAACTGTATACACAACATGCAAAAGTAAATACGCCAAACATGTCAAAAAGAAGAAAAAGCTTAAAATCCAACCCAAATAAAGCACTGAAAAAAATAAAATAATTGCCGCAAACAAGGCAATTGGAACTGGCAGCTTACCAGAAGCAATCGGCCGCTTTTTTTTAAACGGATGTAATCTGTCTTGAGGCGCATCAATAATATCATTAAACAAATAAACACTACTCGAAAGACCACTAAACAAAACCACCGCCCATGCCACTCGACCAAAATACCCTGGATAAAACAAAAATCCACTAAACAACAACGCCGCGAATAAACTAAAATTTTTTATCCACTGTCTCGGCCTTGCCGAGCGGATAAGCTGCCAAAATAGTTGATCCATAACATTAGTCCCAAAAATAAAGCTACTAGCAACACGATTGTAAACAGTTTTTCAGTACTATTCAAATTAAGAGCGATCATACCAAAAGCAGCTGCTACCAGCCAATAAAACACTGCAATCCGCCTCTTGCCCCAACCCACATCCATTAACCTATGATGTAAATGGCCTCGATCACCCCACACTGGTGATTTTCCTTTTAATATTCTTCTCCCCATCGCATACACTGCATCAATCGTCGGTACCCCAAGTACCAAAATCATTGTCGCCAATTTTGCTCCCGACAAAATAGACAACACCGCCAACAAATATCCTGCCAATGACCCACCTCCATATCCCGGCATAATTTTTTGCGGATAAAAATTCCACGGCAAAAATCCCAAATACGCCCCAGCAGTAATCGCAGCCAGCACACTCACATTCCACTGAGTTACATCTTCCGAAAACCTAAAAGAGAGCAGGGCAATCACTATTGCTGCCACAACCACATATCCTGGTAATTGCCCATCCACTCCCTTAGACCAATTAACCATATTCATCATCCACACAATCCATACAATTGCTAAGAGATCTGCCAATACCCAAATAGTTCTTGTTTTACCAAACAGATAAAACGCTATTTGCGGTTCATTTAATTGAATTACTCCATCAAATGGATTAGTAATAAACGCAATTCCAATTCCTGCTGCCACTACCATTCCAGCTGCCAAAATTCCCAGTCCCAATCTTAAATAAGGATTTAAATCCCAAACATCATCCATTATTCCAATTACTGTTAGAATTAGCGCTCCCAGCATAATTCCTATCGCATGTTTATCTAATCCCAAAAACAACGACGTCCCAATAAACAGCGACAAAAAAATAACCACTCCACCACCTCGAGGCACTGGATATTTATGTACTACTTTAGGATGCTTACTCTTTTTAGGATCATCCAACCATCCCAATCTTTTATAAATTCCAATTATTAAAGGTGAAATTACAAATGCACTCAGGCCACTAAGAACCAAAGGTAGTCCAAAAATCGACATCAATGTAGCCAATTCCATAACCACTCTCTTTATTCAGTTAATATTTAAGTTCCTCGCCGTCGCTATTAGCATAGGCGGGTCACAAAACAATCAATAAAATATGCGCTAAACTAATTGCCAAAAGTAACGAAATCAACACTAAAAACCCAGCCATTAACCTTGTCAACACTTTCATTTCTTCATCTATCAACTTAATCAATAAATTAATTATTAGCCAAAAACCTATCGCTAGTCCAGGCAACAACCACACCCACCACTTATCGGCTAATTGAGCTCTTCCTTCTGGTTGGCTATAAAACAATGGAATTTCTTTTGGCAGTTGCCAAAAAAATACTCCTGTCAAAATTAAATTTACCCCCACCAACGAAAGTGACCACCACCAAGCCTTCTTTATTAATTCATCTTTGGGAACTAATTTGTTTCTTTTCAATCTCTTTTCCATGCACCTGCATTATACCTCAAGACAGCCTTGTCCGCCTTCACTCTAATTACTTTAGAGCTGATCCACTACACCATTATGTTTTAAACCATTCACATGTCGATAAAGCCTAACTCCTTCAATCTCTGTTTCAAACAAATATGAATTACTCATCAATGCCGCCTCAAGCGCGACAAACTCTCGCGCTCCGGGAATCATCACCACTATTTCAGCAGGCACTTTTTCAATTGCTTCAATTGTTTCTTCAAACGCATCAAAATCTACCACATGATATTCCACAGTATATTTGCCTACAGGCAACCTATCTGAAATTGCATAAATTGATGGCTCTGTACCCCAAACGAAAATTCTCTCATCAGGCAAAGTTCTCATTTTAATATATTTGCCCACTTTATAATTTCGCCCCACCCCTTCCCAAAAATTAAAATATTCCTCTTTGCTTTTCTGCCCAATAATAAATTTAATAAAATTCTGATAATAAGGTATTGTTTTGTAATACCAAAAACTGTTATCCCAATAAAATCCCACCGCTAATACGATCAATCCCCCCGCCACTATTTTTTTAAATTTATCTTTTTCTCTCCATACTAATCCAAGCAGCAATGACATTGCCGGCACTACTTCCAGTAAATAATGAGGATAAGGCCTGCTTGAAAGCAAAACCCCATAATAACCAAAAACTAACCACATTCCCACCAACATTAATCCCTGTGATAACTTCTTTCGCCATATCCACAATCCCCACCACACTCCTATTACTACCAAACCTCGCCACACCAAGGGATTGTTAAGAATTAAGCCCGACCCACCCCTCCATGAAGACACATAGCCTACATTTTGCAACAACGCCGCCCTCACATAAGGTTCTATCACTCCCAATTTGGCAAAATAACCAATACTCAAAAGAATTGGTACTACAAAACCAACAATTACTAGCCACACTTTTGGATTAACTAAAAATTTTAGTGTATCTGCTATTTTTTCTTTCGGCCTTGCCAAACACCACCAAAATAGCATTACCCCCAAAAAATCAAACGCCACCGGTACTTTATACAAAAACCCAATTACAAACAAAACTCCCACTGCCAAAAACTCCCACCATGGCCGCATCTCTTTTGCTTTTATCGCTCGATAAAGCAAATACACACCTAAAGTCGTAGCTAATATAAAAAAATTCTCAGCATTAGCAATATTTCCTTCAAACATCGGGATCGTACTAAATATTCCAAAAATCACCGTTGTTGCTCTCACCAGGCCCTTTTGACTTTTCGAAAAGATTAACTCTGCCAGTTTCCAAAACACCACCACATTCAAAATATTAGCTATCATTAAAATAAACCTAAACCAAAACACATTCCCTGCCACCATCGCCGTAAGGTACAAAAGTGGTGGTTTGTTGTCATGAATGTCTCTATAAAGAGCCAACCCTTTTCGCAAACCCCGCCCCAAGGTTAAATAAATTTCTTCATCCGCATATCTGTGCGGTTCAAACAAAGTCGGAATTCGTAAAATTACCACCAGTGCCAGAATCAGCACTAACCACTCATTCCTCTCAATCCAACTAGACACTTTCTGCCACCAACTATTTTTGA
>Ga0209976_10001470_pt1 | contig 13871 bp, 9 predicted proteins | sample SumtaG_FD_182806 | JGI IMG/M metagenome (GOLD analysis project Ga0209976, IMG submission 182806) | Deep subsurface microbial communities from Indian Ocean to uncover new lineages of life (NeLLi) - Sumatra_00157 metaG (SPAdes) (version 2) | ecosystem: Environmental > Aquatic > Marine > Oceanic >...
TCTTGACTGCCAGTTCCGCCGGAATCAAAGCCAGCGCCTCGGCACTTGGCCGACAACTGAACAGATTGACGCGATGCAATCTAAGCCTCTCGGACAACAGTCCCAGGAGTCTCTGCTCCGACACAACGCCGTCTTCTATGAGTTTCGCAAAGAGACTGGAGCGGCTATCCGCGACACTCTGTTGGATTTGCTGCAGTTGCGCCTGATCCACCACAGCAGGCGCCGCCGAGAGAATCTCCGTCAGACTGAGTTGAACACCCATCTTGATCTCGATTCCGCCTGTCATTGTGCGTACCCAAGAGCCCTCAGCTTTTGAAGCTGTTGCTCATTCAATTGAACCTTCTCGCTTTCTCCCCCGTGCCTGAGGTCCCCTGCCAGTGTGCTATTTTCTCTGGTCCACCGTTCCCATTCCGCCATCAGAGTAAGCTGTACGCCGGTCGCAGAAGACTGAGCATACAGATTTGTCTGCTCGTCAGGATCCCGGCGGAGGTCATAGAGTTCGCATGTGTCGTTACCCACATTGCGGATGAGTTTGTGATGGTCGCTTACAACCGCTTGAACGTGAATCCACGTGTTCAACTCCGCCCAGACCGTGTCGCGCAGTTCCTCGGCCTTTCCTTCAATCAAGGGCCGCAAACTGGCACCTTGCATGGGACCTTCGTAGCGCACGCCGAGGTAGTCGAGGATTGTCGGCATGATATCAATCTGGCTGGTGACCGCATTAATGCGCTTGCCCGTGGGAAACCGGCCCGGCCCCCAGAAGACCAGAGGGACATGGATAATCTCGTCATATAACGTCCGGTCATGCGCGGTCTTCCCATGCTCATAGAACTCATCGCCATGATCGCCGAAGAGAACAACAACCGTATTCTTCAGTGCGCCTGACCTGGCAAAAACCCGCAATAGCTCAGCCACACAACCATCGGTGTATCGGATCTCTCCATCATAGAGGGCCAACAGATGCTGCAGATCCCGGTCGGACGGTCGCTGGCTGCGGCGTGGCTCCTTGTGGACCCCTCGGCCATCGATGTCACCCTCGTAGCCGGGGTCGAACATGGTGTCAAAAGGCGCCGGCGGGATGTAGTCGTAATGCGGATCGATATAGAATACGAACATGAAGAACGGTTCGCTCCGATTCCGTTGGAGCCAATGAACGGCCATTCGTGTCACCAGTTCACCGGTGTTCACGAGTTGCTGATTATTGAGGGTCTCATCGTGCTTTGCAAAGATGTCCAGGCCGGCATCCAGCGAAATGGTGAAGTCGTCATAGAGGTCAAATCCATCTGAAAAGCCAAATGTGCCATCGAGAATGGGATTGCTCACGAAACCAATAGTCGTGTAGCCGTTCGCCTTCAGAACCTCCGCCAGAGTCGTGACCTCTTCAGACAATCGGTGCTTATATCTGTACGTCCGGTGCACATTTGGATACAGCGAGGTCATCACGGACATGACACTGGGCAGCGTCCAGCCTGATGTGGACATGGCCCTCGCAAATAAGAGTCCCTCTCGGGCCAATCGATTCAGCGTGGGCGTCGTATCTCTCTCATATCCAAGACAGCCAACGTGGTCCGCCCGAAGAGTGTCAATCCCAATGAGCAGTACATTGGGCCGTTTGGATTGCTTTGCCCCTCTCATCGCCGCTGGATCTTCACTTGCCCCGGCTCCATCACACGGGGCAGCGATGCGTATTCCCTCGCCAGTTCCATAAGCGATCCCATTCCAACCACAGAGTATCAAGGTGGCGAAAAACAGACCCGCAATAACGAGCACATGAGAGCGTGGAAAGTCTTCGATTGGGGCCGTGTTCATTGGGATACCCTACTCAATCGGTCAATGAGGCTTTGTGCTTGCGGCACATACTGCGACTTGGGAAACTGCTCGATCAGTTGCTTGAAGGTCTCAAGAGCTGGTGCGTACTGCTGTCCGGATATCTGTGCATAGCCTACGAGAAACTTGCTGCGTGCGGCCAAGTCGCCGTCCGGATACCTCCGAATGACGTGGGTGAATCGGCCAATAGCCTCCGGAATATTCCCGTCGGCCATCCGGCTCAGGCCGGCGAGCAACATCGCCTGCCCCACTTGGGGGTGCTCGGGATATCTTTTCAAGAAACCATCCAGTTGGCCGACGGCACCAGCATAGTCCTTGGCGAGGTAGGACAGTTTACCCAAAAGGAACTCCACCTGGCTTGTCTGGGCACTATCGGGATGCCTCTGGATGAACTTCTGACACTCCTGAATCGCCTTGTCATAATTCTTCAGGCTCTCCGCATAGATCTCGATGATCTTGAACTGAACGATACGGGCCTTGCCGAGATCTTCCGCCTTTTCGGCAATTCTCTCGTAGGCATCGATTGCCTTTTGGTGGTTGGAAGCCGCAAGATACATCTCGGCAATGTCTTCAAGAACCTCTACAACACTGGCAGACAACTGCTCGCCTAGGCCGACATGCAAAGCACTCGTGGCCAGATCCGGCCGCCTTGCCTTCAAAGTGAACCGGGCGAATCTGTACATCCAATCCCTTACCCCTTCGTCCTCGGTCACAGAAGCAAAACTCTTCTTGATCTGATCAAAGGGAACATCACGAAGGACCTGGCCGGCAAAGAACAAGGGCTCGACACGGAGCGAGGGTCCCGGCTTTCCGCTTTCGAGCCATCGCTGCCTGGCGTACCGATATTCCGCTATCAGCAACTGGGCAATCTGACGTCTCTTGGCCCACGCATATAGCTTCTGGACCCCACCGCCTATGATCCCGTCATCTGATCTGGACAAGCCGAGGTCCACACCCGCATCACAGATACGAATCGCCTGCTCTGAGACCACCGAAGCAGCGACAGGACTTGATTCGTCCCGTACCATCGCCAGCAATTCGAAAACGGCCGTGTCCAAACGCTCCACATGCACCTTTAGCCCTTTGGTCGTCGGGTCCTCCAGAGTCTCAGCATGGCACCGCGCCAGGGCCTGACGGCCCCATGCCTCCGCCTCCGCATAGTCCTCAGCGCCCAAGCAAGCCAACATCATCATGCAAGGCAATGCACGCTGCAGAGCGTTGGGCAGGCAGTGAGAATCTTCCGCCACCCGGCTTAATCTGTCTGCAGCGGCAGCATAGTCACCGTCGATCAGGTCATTGCAGCCTCTCAGAAAAAGCGCCCGTGCCTGAAGGCCCGATGTGGGGGTTCCTGCGTCTGGTGGCTGGATCTGCACAAGCCCCTTGTACCAGGGCGGCAAGGCGGTTGGCCTGTCGAGCTGGACGGCTCTGGAATAGAGGCGTGCGGATTCCGCAATGTTCCCTTTAGCTCGAGCGATTTCGGCTGAGACGGTGATGCTCTGTGCCTGCACGAGGGGATTCACCGACTCCGGCAATCCCCGGACCACGACCTCGGCCCCATCGGCCTCGCCCGCGCCCAGCAGGGTCCACGCTAAGAACACCCGACTGAACTGATCGGCCAGACTGCCCGGCGGTGCGCTATCGACAATCGTCTGCCATTGCTGAAGGGCTTCGTCCGGTGTCCAGAGGGCATCGAAGCGGCGACACAACTGCAACGCCTGCAATCCATTGCTGGTTTGGGCCAACTCCACAGGAAATCGCTCACTCGTCTGCGCCCGACGGACCGGAAACGAATCCAGGAACTCCCTGATAGGCGGGGCCGTGCACACCCCATTCGGAAATCTCTCCGAGAAGACGCCCCAGGCCGTCCGGGCCTGCCCCGGCCGTGATTCCGCAAGCAGGATCTGCGCCAGTCCCTCAAAGGCCTCCCGGGCCTTCTCGACCGAGTCTGTGTTCCCGAGTATCTGCTCATAGATGTGCTTGGCCCTGGTGCGAGCACCAATCCGTTCAGACTGCTTGGCCACTTCAAGCCAGGTACCGTCCACCCTGCAGCCTTGGTCGAGAAGGACAAAATACTGCCTCAGTCCAGGCTCCAATCCGTATTCCTGCCACAGATAGCGGGCCAGGCATTCTCTCGCCTTGTACCGGACGTCAGTGGACTGGGCCATGTCGGTGAGATAGAAGTACAGATAGGGTGCTTCGGCCTGCGTAAAGGTTCCTGCCTGCAAGGGATCACGCGAGATGCCGTCCAAAGCCAACATCTCCGCTTCCAGCCGTGCACGCCATGCGTTACCAGCGCTAGGCATCGCCGCCAGAGACGCCTGCTCAACACATTGCCGGAACCGCAAGCGTCCCCAATCTCCCAGTCGGGCACCCGGGAAACGTTCCGCTGAATAGAGGCCAAGGATGCATTGTGGATTAACGTCAAGCGGTATCCGCCCCTCAACGGCTATGGCCTCCTGCCCGAAAGCCTCAAATACCTTCATCAGGACAAACTCTGTCGTCCTCACGGCCGTTTCCGAATTGGGGTCGTCGACGTCCAACTGGTGATCGAGCCACTCTACAGAAAGGCCGCGATCCGTCTCTAACCGATAAAGCAGTAGTCGGCCCAAATCCCGCCATACCTTCATGTTGTCGGCACGGCTCTCAGTACCACCCCAGGAAAGAGTGCTGAAGGCAAGCAGACAGATCCCCAACACGCCCAGCAAACAGTCACGGTATCTTCTAAATGGCATATACGCCTCCTTCGTCCTCAGCCTTGCGGAGAGCTCTCACCGGCGCTCCAACTGAACTACAGCATCACATGGGCTCAGAGCTTTTGCCTTGGCTATCCAGCTTTTGGCATCCTCTCCTATCGCCATCTTTGCTCGGGCAATGTCGTAGTAGGCTCTCGCGGCAAGGACACTCTTGCCGTCTCCCCGAACGAACCGCTCATACGCCGCCGCAGCCGTGCCAAGATCTTCTTCGCTGGCAGCGATCAGCCCCTTCCAGAACCATAGTTCGTTTTCGGGGCTGCTCTCGCAGTATTTCACCCCCTTCTGCGCCGACCGCTGAAAGGCATCCAGAGATATCCCCTTCGTCTGCGCGATCTTTCGCTGACAATGAAGCGCTACAACGTACAGTTCGGATATAAGAGCCTCCTCGCCTAAGGCCTTGTAGATTCGCTCCGCGTCAATCGTGCTCTGCAGCAAGGTATTCGCGCGATAGGATACCAATACGTCCTCGAGGGTCTCCACCGTTTTCGATTCCGATTGATTCCCAGAGAAGAGCTCAGGCTGAAATGCCTCAACGGCCTCGACATAAAGTCCTTGCTCGTAGTACGTGTCTGCCAAAACGGCCGTTGCGCATGCAGCCAATCGGGTGTCTTTGAACTGATTTGCCGCCCACTGGGACAACTCCTGGATTGGAATGCCACCCTGCCCCATGCTCCGCTTCAAAGCCATGTATCTCAATCCCACAACAGCAACCCTTACATTCGATGGCTGAGCCATGCCGTGTTGAATCAGACTCTTGCAAACCGATGCAGCCTGTTCGTGATTGCCGAGACCGGCTATCACTTGTTCGAGCAGCGTGAAACGTGAACTTTTCCCCACATGGTCCACGAATGATTTAATGGCGGCTTCTCTGGCCGGGGTCTCCGGTCTAGTGCTGTAGCCTTTCACCACAGCGACGTGAAATCTGTCTCTGTCCTCTGTGGATCCTGTCTTGAGGCGTCTTTCCGCGTATTCCAGCCCCTTCTCTCCATCCAAAACGGCGATTCGAATTAATGCATCAACGGAAAACGGCGAGTCAGGCACCGTCTCGGTGACCCGATAGTAGAAAGGCAACACCTTGTCCACAGGTTCACCGCTGAGTTCCCTTACCCTGGCAATGGCGAGAAGAGAACTGGCGATCAGATTACCGTGTTGCTTGATCGTATGTGCATCCTCTCTCCAATTGCCCAGTCGCTCGAGATCCCGATATGCTTTCCGAAGGGCTTGTCCTGGATCTGCCAGTATTTCGGCATCGATAATGCCGCCTTCTATGCCGGACACGGCCACATTGCTGAATCTTGCCTTGCACAGGAGGCCCGGCGCGTGGCTGGTCACCGCCAGACCGACATAGACCGTCTGGGACATGGCCACTGCCTGTGGCTTCTCGACCATGGGTATCCAGGCGGGATCTGATTTATCAACGGCATAATACCCGGAAAACTGGTTCCCCTTGCGCTCCAGCTTGACCCATAGGGGAGCGGTAATGCCCTCTACGAAAGCCCTATCTGTGTTAGCGCCGGCAGTGGTACGATACTGGAACCGGACACCGTTTTCAGAAGTAATGAACAGTCCGCCGTTTCTTGCGTCCGGCCCAAGCGTATCACGGATCATCACGCCACACTTCGCCCAAGGATGAGTGTTATCGATACTCTCGATTCGGGCAATAATCGAGCAGTCTCCCCGGAGCGGCTGATAGACATACTGAAAGCTGTCTGCCTCCCCGAAAATATCGAAACCACCCCCCCGCACGACCCAGATCATCGCCCGCTCATTGTATGTTGCACTCCCTGGGGCCGTAACCCTACCGATGTCCCGGTTTGCCCAACTTCGGCGTGAACCCTGGGTTCCACCGGCTGCCGCCAAAACAATATACACGCACATCATTATTACCTTCGTCATGTTACACCTCCTGAAAAAATCGATTCCAAATTTGATAATTGACTCCCACATACTCTCCACTATCGTGCTTTGAGCATGTATCGCCTACACAGCCTCGTCCGTAGTCCTGCCAGATTCCACACCGTTAATTGAGAGAAGATCTGACTAGTCATCGCCGATGTGGCACACAGTAGGCAACCGCGCCTGAGGGCGTAGAAAAAACCCTCTTGGTCTGGTCGCGGGGACCAGTTGTCGCTTTCGGCGGCTACTGACTGGCCCGCGGTTTTTCCATCAGCATGTGTTTCTCAGTTCCTTTTACCTGCGCAGCACCGTCAGGACTTCATGGGTTCGATAGAGCGTGTTTTCGCCCCGGGCAAGAACGGTTCAGTGATTTGAGTCGCGTCCTCCTTTCGCTTTTGTTGCCCAATACCACAGCCAATCGCGGCCCACACCCATTTGCGAAGATGCCCAATGCGATAGCGCCACTCAACACTTTCAGTAGCATACGACCTGCGACGTTGCCTTAAGAACGTCGGTTTGTTACCTCCGATCGAGCTATCTCCCGCTGTCGTATCGACTTCCTGAGAACAACCTGCCGCATCCATTCCGTGTGGCAGTGGTCTGTGTGCCATTGGAGCCTTGAAGACACTGGCGCAGAATGCCTGCCAGGAAGACGATGCTGTTGACGTTTCGCCGCCACATTCGTCGGGGCTCCTTGACTAGGCGATATGCCCATTCGATTCCCATCGTGCGTACCCACTTCGGAGCCCACTTAACTCGGCCGGAGTGGAAATCGAACGCAGCGCCAACACCGATCAGGGCAGCGGCGTTGATCTTCCCCAAGTGCGCCGCCATCCACTTCTCCTGCTTGGGCGATCCCAGACCCACCCACACAATGCTTGGCCGACAACGGTTGATGTATCGGATGATCTCTGCGTCTTCCTCCGCCGCCAGATCTCTGAATGGAGGGCAATAGGCTCCTGCGACTACCAATCCCGGGAACTGCGCGGCGAGTTTTAGACCGAGCACGTCGGTAACACCGGGCCGGCCCCCATAGAAGAAGTGCCGGACACCTGAGTCCCTGCCCACCTCACAAAGCTTGAGCATCAATGTCGGGCCGGACACGCGGCCATGATGAGGATAGCCAAGCAAGGTGGCGGCCAGAATGACCCCCACGCCATCGGGCAAGGCTAAACGGGCACCGTTGGTCGCCTGCCTGAGGTGTCTGTCACGCCGGCACATCACCACACTGTGCGGCGGCGTAAGCGTGACATAGTGTCGTTCCCGATTCTGCCGCCATCCCTGGATTGCTGTCATCACATCCTCATACGATAACAGGCTGAAATCCACTCCGAGAATGTCACACTTCTTCATCTCTGATCCCCAACCTTGAAGGACCATGATCCAACGAAAGGGCACGGCAAGAGGCGGTGGACATATGAGAATAGGGAAATCTCCGTTGTTCTATGCTCCGTCCATTCTGTTTCCACAAGCGGGGTTGAGCAAACGTATCGCCTCCTGTGGCTTCCCAGGAACACGGCGTTCTTCATTTCGAAACATGGCTCTACTGTCGCCCCGAAAGCAAGGTTTCAGCCTGCCGGAAGGCAGCCATTAGCCACACGTAGTACTTCTCTGGAGAATACCCTCTCATAGCCTTTTCGCGTCCAGCCACGCCCATCCATCGTACAACTTAAGTGTCCTCAGCATAAGAGAGCTTAAGGGGTTAAACTCCACACCGTATTCAAACTCGTAACCCATAGATTTCGTAACGGGATAAACGACGCTTGTCTGTCCCCATACAAACGGCCCTTAAAACTACCTATAGATTAATGTCGTATGATTGGTTATGTAACACCAGCCATTCCACACAACAGTTGCTTTCTTAATATCTTGCTAAACCGAAAGCACAGTCTCTTTCTGTATACCTGGTATAACGGGCGATCGCCAATCAGCCCTATAAAATAACATAACATGACGACCCATAATACGTCTTCCATCTTTGGCATAATGTCCAGAGGTGTTTCCTCAAAGTAACCAGCTAAAAACGATTTAATGAGAGTTTTGACTTTTCTTCGTGAAACAAGAGGGTGAAATCTTTGCAAACTCTGGACGTTAGTTACAAAAGTCGTTACATCGTTCCAAAGGGGTGCTACTCGGGGAAATTCTGGGTGTATCATAGCATCCCAGTCAATAATGGTGAAATTACGATTCTTTCCAATAATAATATTTCTAAGGCAAAAGTCATTGTGTGGCCTGGTCAATGTCATAATATAATCGTTGCCGATTTCTTTTTCAACACGTACCAGGTGTTTTTGAAGTATCTGCTTCTCGTGAGTTTCAAAATACACGTCGTCTCTCAGTGTCCTCCTTAATTCATACAAGATATTAGTAAACGGAGTTTTTTGAGGAATTCTCATCACGGCGTGGTATTTGCTTAACCATTTCCCTATATCGTAATACATCTTATGAAGCCACTCAGGTAAGCGCTTGAATCCTAACAACACATACCGACAAGTTATGACTGAAAGACTGACACCAAAAACTCGACTCATAAAGATGAGGCCGGTTTTCTTATCAAAACAAAAAGGCACGGGCATGTGACTGTTTAAGCCACAAGATTCTAATTGTTTGTATACATCAATCATCTGATTGAAGACTTCTTGTGGCTCGTTTATTCTCTTGACCCATATACTCTTTTTTTTTATTGTACAATTAGTTGAATCACGGTATTTCAAAATGAGAGATGCACACGGCCTATGTCCAGAGTGGAACATAGATTTACGAAAATCAGGGACGCAAACAGTCACCTTACTGCTCGTCGCATCTATTGAAAAGCTGTCTAAATTATTTTTTACAAACTCCGCTAGACCGTTGCCAACACTATCCATCTTGCTTCTCGCAGAAGACATAGGCCAGCCCCCCTACCATATTAATTACGGGTGTATTTTGAAGCAATTTTTCAAATATGTATAGGCGGGACTTATAAGAAAGACTTGAGAGTTTCGGGGGAAAAACCCGATAGTCCCAGTTTCCAAACTAACGAATCCAGCATCTTTCATGAACTGTTTCAATTTATAGGATGAATATAGTGGATTGTGATAGGTGACCCATCGATAGGGACAGTATCTGTTTGGAATTATTATTATAATTTTCCTTTGAATATTTTCGCGTATTTTTTCCGTAAGCGATTTCGATGGTTTTGTAGTAATTTCTTACCATGTGATCGACTTGGATGAGAATATGAGTAAAAAGGTTCTTTTTGACAGTACAGAGATTCATCTTAACCAAGACGTCCTGAATTGTAATCAAGCGGTAGTGCAGAAGGATTCTCAACAGCAAATCTTCGTCTTGTCCGCGCCGTAGTGCTGATGTCATCAACCCGGTTGTTTTCAAACATGAGCGCCTGAAAACAATGGTTGAAGTAGTATAAGAGATGGTTCCGTCAAGGAATTTTACGAACGTATTTTCCTCCCAGTCTTTCTGCGGGATGTCATAAGCACTGCGGAGTTGATTTTTTATGATTTTGGCTCCGGTGAGACAGATACCGACACCTTCCGGGGCGGTTTCCAGCGCTGCAATTTGTTTTTCCAGTTTTTCGGGCAGCCACTCGTCATCGCTATCCAAAAGCGCAATGTAGCTGCCTTGAGCGGCTTTCATTGGTGTATTTCTGGCTTCGGCCGCACCAAGATTTTTTTGATGGCGAAGCAGCTTGATCCTGTCATCCTGCTGTTGAAGTTCAGCAACCACGTCTGCAGTATTATCAGTTGATGCATCATCGCAAATCAGGAGTTCCCAGTTTTCATAAGTCTGATTGCGGACGCTTTCAACAGCTCGCGGCAGCACGGCCGCGCGATTATAAGCCGGAACAATGACACTGACCAAAGACTTCACAGGATTTCCTCTTGTCAAAAACTGTGACTTGGTTCAAAAATGTTCGTCATTGGGTAACAATTTCGACAAATTTTATGGGCCATCAGCTATAATGAATTTGTGTGATAGGATTGACGTAGGGCATAGTGGCTTAGTTACGGCTGAATCTGTCAAAGCCAAGCAGCTTGGAATGCAAGCGATTTTACTCGTTTCTCACAGTTAGAATCAATTCCAGGGTCGGCGCAATAGGCTTAGTTCGATAAACATCAAGCTCATGATACGGGCCGATTATGGAACCAACCCTGAAAAACGATAGGTTATCATTTCCCGCAGATAACTTCAATATCTGATTCACAACATCTTCAGTCAAGGCTAATCGGCCGAATACAGGCAAGTTGAACTGAGAACCGCCGACTGCACGCTTGAAAGAATATGTTATTCGCAAAGCATTACAATCTTCAACCAAATCAATCTTTTGCGGAAATACAGGACTCACTGATAAAGAACAATCATTTCGACAAGTCTCAATTAACGGGCCAAGATAATTTGCAATGACAGCAGTTTTTGTAATATGGTCATATTTTGTAGGTGGGCAATCATTAAATGGGCCAAACGGACCCTTGAAAATAGAGCCTCTTTTCTTAACCCACAAGTTGCAAAGCATAGGGCCTTTTTCGGCGATAAATCGTTTTCTACCTTTGAAAACTGCACAAAAGAAACGATCGCTAGATAGAATATTGATATTATTAGACTGAGGCAAATCTATCTCTGAAGAGCATATAGATAGTCTGAGCGTTTGAGCAACGGACAGCCAGAAAAAAAGATGAGAGATATAGACAGTAGCGTAATGATAGAATCGCCATGTTACAAATTGATGCTCAATTGAGTTTTCAAGAAGAAGTCCGTTGTTCTGCAAGCAGTTTTGGATATGTGAGAGCACAAAAGAGGAGCATTTTTCAAAGTAGGAACCAAAGACAGGCAAATTTTTCAAAATGAAAAGCATCGGGCCCCATCCGAAAATCTGATTAGTGCCGCGTCCGTAATAATTGAAATCACCATCAGGATCAATGTGCTTTATAACCAAACCGATACTGTCATGCAGCTCCTTCATATCGAATTCAAAACACTGGAAGTGCTTACCCACAAGCAGGACAGTAACGGTGAATAGATGATATTGAGGGTTCGCGCTCGTGCCTTTTTTAAGGCTGTCTTCAAAAAAGCCGTCGGCATTTTTTACAGCAAATATCTCTTTTAAAAGTCTTTCTCCTTTTCGATAAAACTTGTTTTTTCCAGTCAGTTCTGCACGTACCATATGGTTGAACGCCCGCATGGGTAGCCAGTTGACTGCAATGTGCCTAGAATCTCCGGTTTCTATCAGTAACCGAGCGCATGCTTGCCGAGTCATGTCAGGCAGTAGACCACTTAATTGGGTATTAAGCTTAAGCAGCAACGCCCAAGCGAAATTGTTAAAATCATGATGGTAATCAAACTCCTTCAGAAAATCGTGATGAGTATCTAAAACATACCTGAAAACAGCATCTGCCCTTTTCCTTATTGCGTTATTTTTTTTCAAGTGCGACTGAAGGTAAAGTCCTGCACAGTAATGTGAAAGTGCATAATGGCTGCCGACAATCCGGTTGGCGACAGGGTCGAGTAACGCAATTCTAAATGGATATTTGCCGTCGTCCTGCTCTTGGGCCGTCAAATATTCATAAATAATGTCTACAATCTTTTGAAGCTTGCTATAGTTCATTTCATCAACTTCCTTTTCCAGCGTTTCAACATCTTGAGATCAAAAAACATCAGCAGTAGCGGACGCATTGAGATGATAACGAAGTAAAAAAGTGATATTGAACAATGGACTCTATTGCCGTAATTGTAAAGAATCATACCTATCTTTTGAATAAATAACCCAATTAAGTTGAAAAAGCGCAAGCATTTTCCGGGGTAAGCTATTCTATATCTGGGATATTCAGAATCATATCTTAGATAATCATTACTGGCAAGGTGCCAAATATGCTTTACCTTCCTATAATTCATGTTAATCATTTTACATCCTACAATATCAGCAATAGTTGGCTTGACTGAATAGACTCTACACTTAAGGTTTATAGGCCTCCCTTGAATCGGTCCATTCTCTTCCATGGCATAGAATCCATCAAGAATATTCAATTGAGTAGGCACAGTCTTGACTAAGTCGTGTATTACTTTATCAATATCTGGATGATATATCTCTTTATTCCTGTCAGGAAGCAGCCCAACAAGGTTCTTACATGTTCCTGTGAACAATGTCACGGAATGAGTCTTGAGATTAGCTATGGAAATGACCATGACGGCAAAACGCAGCGCACTGATATATTTATGCTCCCGCACCCCCTAACCATTTGGACCTATGTAGCCTTCTCTCTCAAGGTGTAGGATGATTTGCTGTACGCACTCCTCTGGCGACATCGCAGTCGTGCCGATAGTCAGTTCGGCGTCGATCGGTTTCTCATAAGGGTCGGATATTCCTGTAAACTCCTTGATAATCCCAGCACGTGCTTTTGCGTAAACGCCTTTAGGATCGCGTTGTTCACAAATCTCCAAAGGCGTTGCAACATGTACCAGAATAAAGCCACTTCCACCTATAGGCTCGATCATTTGCCTAACTTCCTTGCGTACGCTGTCATAAGGCGCAATGGGAGCGCAAATGGCGATGCCGCCGTTCTTCGTGATTTCCGAAGCAACGAAACCAATGCGACGGATATTAAGGTCTCGGTGTTGTTTCGAGAATCCCAATTCCGAGGATAAGTTCTTTCGAACGATATCACCGTCCAGCAGTGTTACCGGTCGGCCACCGGCCTCCAGCAATTTTACTATCAACACATTCGCCAAAGTTGATTTTCCAGCAGCTGATAAACCCGTAAAGAAGATGGTAAATCCCCGCTTGCTTCGTGACGGATACGTGCGTCTGAGTTCCTCAACAACTTCTGGGAAAGAAAACCAGGGAGGGATATCGCGGCCTGTGGCCAGACGCTGTCTGATCTCGGTTCCTGAAAGCGTTTTCGCCGACGCGTCTTCTGGAACCTCGTCTTCAGGCATGTACTCGTCTCGGTCCTCCACGTACACCATCATTTTGAAGGGAACCATCTGTATGCCAAGCTCGTCTTGGTAGCGGCCGAACAGTTCTTGCGCATCATATGGCCCATAGAACGGCTGACCGCTGGAGTCAGAACCCGGTCCAGCATGATCCCTGCCAACGATCAAGTGTGTGCAGCCGTAGTTCTTACGAATAATCGCGTGCAATATTGCTTCTCGCGGCCCAGCCAGTCGCATGGCAAGAGGTAGCAGACTTATCACCGCGGTGTTGTGTGGATAATGTTTCAAGATTGATAGGTAACATCTGACACGGGTGTAATGATCCACATCGCCGGGTTTCGTCATTCCGACGACAGGATGAATGAGGAGGTCCGCTTCCAGTTCCCTTGCCGCCCGGAAAGTAAGCTCCTGGTGGGCACGATGCATGGGATTTCGCGTCTGAAAAGCAACCACTCGGCGCCATCCCAT
>Ga0209976_10001472_pt1 | contig 13856 bp, 11 predicted proteins | sample SumtaG_FD_182806 | JGI IMG/M metagenome (GOLD analysis project Ga0209976, IMG submission 182806) | Deep subsurface microbial communities from Indian Ocean to uncover new lineages of life (NeLLi) - Sumatra_00157 metaG (SPAdes) (version 2) | ecosystem: Environmental > Aquatic > Marine > Oceanic >...
GGATAATGCCTATTTTTATATTAATCCATATGGAGAGGTCCAACCATGTTGTTTTATTCCACTTACATTTGGAAGTATTCGAGATGAACCCCTTAAAACAGTTTTGGAGAAAATGTGGGGTCATAATATGTTCTGTGAAGATTGGGTAAACAAGGAATGTCCGATGTTAAACGAAGAGTACAGAAAAAAGTATATAGATTCAATACCTTCAGGAACGAAACTACCGTTTAGAATGTGTTAATATCTATATTAACATGTAATAAAATAAGTATAATAATTATTTAATTCCCAAACGACATCATAATTCTATAACGTTTTTTAGGATTTTCATTCCATGGTGCTTAAGTTTGATGGATTTAGGATGGAATTGAAAGAATAATAATAAAAAATATATACTTAAGATAGTATTTATACAGTAGATAAGACATGACAGAACTAAAACTTAATATTTCAGAATCTTTATATGAAAAAATGAAAAAACATCCAGAAATTAAATGGAATTCAATTGCGCAGTCAGCACTAAAACACTATATTGAAAAAATTGAAATGACTGAAGATTTAACTTCAAAAAGTAAGTTGAACTTAGACGATGTAGAAGAAATTAGCAATGAAATTACTAAAAGAAGCTGGGAAAAACATAAGGAATATCTTAGAAATTTAGAAAAATGAAGCTAATCATTGATGTATAATGATTTTTAATAACCAGTAATATTCTGAAGTCTTTGTTAGAAGGGAATTGTCTCGATTTTAAATATTTACAATAGATTTTTTAAAATTTTAAATATAATTCAATAGAAATAATTGCTAATTTAAATTATCCACACTCTTTTCTTATTTTTTTAATCTTAAATTTTTTCTTTTGAATATTCACAATTTTTTAAAATTTTAAATGTAGTTCTAGTGAATTAATATTATATTAAAAAAAGAAAAGGTAATTTTATGGAAGATATTAAAAAAATGGTTTTAGATAAAATTGAAGAAATGCGGGAGGAAATCATAAAATTCCATCAAAAGATTGTACAAGTACCCTCTGAAAATCCACCAAGTAAATATAAGGAACTATCTGAATTTATTGAGATGGAAATGACTAACATTGGTTTAAAGGCAAAAAACAAGAGAAATAATGTTATTGGAGAATTAGGGATTGAAGACGGTCCAAGACTGATATTTAATGCACATTTTGATACAGTTGAAGTGTTTAAAGGTTGGAAAGGAGATCCATTCAGTGGTATCATTGATAATAATCGAATTTATGGACGAGGTGCTTCAGATGATAAATCATGTGTCACTGCTGAAATTTTCGCTGCTAAAGCATTACTTGATACCGGAATAGAACTAAAGGGGAAGTTAATAATCACAGCTGTAGTAGATGAAGAATTAGGTGGGTATGGCGGTACTAATTTCTTACTCGAGCGCGGGCTTATAAGTGGGGGTGCTTGCGTTGTAGGTGATGCTCCCGCAGATTATCCCATAGGTTTTATTCACGGTGCGATTTTTATTAGCTTTGCTATAAACGGGAAGCAAGCTCATGGATTTATGCATCCTGATTTACCTCCTCCTAACAGAACTGAGTATTCTGGAATCAGTGCAATTCATAAAATGGTACCTATAATGCAATTTTTATTAGATTTACAAGATGAATTTGCAAAAACTGAAACTAAATATCCTATTCCTACTGAATGCCCCTCAAAAATTAGTAGTGTAAATATGGCTATGATTGATGGAGGAACTAAAATTTCCACAGTAGCAAATCAGTGTGTTCTTCAATGTAGCATCCAAACCATTCCAGAGCATGATGTTGAGGAAATCAAAACAAGAATCCTTAATTACGTGGAATCCTTGAAAAAAGATGATCCTGATTTGGATATAACTGTTCAGATTCCGATCTCTTACGGACCACACTTAATAAACCAGGAATCGAGTTTCGCTAAAGCTGTTATAGACGCCACAAAGACAGTCTACGGTGAAGAGAGGGAATTCAAAATGTTTAATTGTACCACGGATGCTCACTGGTTCGCCGAAAAGGGCATTGAAACTATAATTATTGGGACTTCTAGAGAAGATAACGTTATTCACTGCGCCGATGAGAACGTACACATTGAGGACTTAATTAATACAACCAAAATGTTCGCTATTATCGCAATGAATTATCTAAAGTAAACTTATTTAACTAAATAAGAGAGATCGTCCGCGGAATTAAAACTAAATATAGAACCAAACAAAAGCAAAATTATAAATATTAAATAATTATATAATTCTTTACAACAAAGTCCAATAAAAAGGGAAATATAAAAGGAGTTTAAAATGGAGATAAATACTATAAAAATGTTAGAGGAATATCTAATACCTACAGAAATATGTGATTGTGATAATCCAGAAGTAAAACAGAAAGCGAATGAGCTGATAGAGGGTACTAAAACCCCCAAAGAAGCAGCTATAAAAATCTTTAATTTTGTAAGGGATAATATATTATTTGCTGGAGGTAAACTATATCCAGTTAAAGCCTCTGAAACTTTGAAAGAAGCTACGGGTTTCTGTGTAACTAAAACAAACCTTCAAATAGCATTATTACGTGCGCTAAATATCCCCGCAAGGTATCATCAACTTGAATTAGATAAAAATTGCCTGAAAAATATATTCGAAACTTTAGATTTTCTACCTAAAACAATATGGTTTCATCCCACTTGTGAGTGCTACTTGGATGAAAAATGGATTGCTTGTGACACTACATTTGACAAGAGATTATATATAGGAAGTTGTGAAAAGGGAATTTTAGATAAAAATTTAATGCCAACAATAGATTGGGATGGGGAAAATGATTTATATACATTTAAATCATGGCTTATAAAAGATAGAGGCTCCCATAATTCCTATGAGGATATTTTAAAGAAAGCACAAGAAGAAAATGACAATCTTAAGAAAAAAATGCTTAAAGCAATGAATGTTGATGAATCAAAATTAGACATTGATGCAATATTTAAAATTGGATGGAAAAAATCGAATAAATACTTAAATAAGCTTCGTAAGATAAGTTAAAGTAAACTTAACTCTCTCTCATTTTTGAATTAATTTCTAATAATTCAAGAATCATCTTTATCGTGTCTTTAGCGAGGTCTTTCTCTTTTATATAATCTTTGAAAAATTGCTTAACCTCACTTACATTCTCAAGCCCTCCCATAGGAATCAAGCTCGCTATTGTTCGGGCGTAAACCATTGGACTTTGCTCCTCAATCTTTTTAAGATTCTTAAGAAACCATGACCATATCAGCTCAAGAGCTTCAGGATTTCGTGCCATTGAGCTGAATAAATAATGGCGAGATTGACTTGGCACTTCTTTTAAATTCATATTTAATGTCTTGATGATATCTTTCTTATTTTGTTGGCATCCAAACGCTTCTAAAATATAAAGTTTTTCTACATCTGGAGTATCCGGTGCTAACAATTTTTGCATAAAGTAAGTTGCCGACTTACTATTTGTAGCTGCTCCAATTTTTAATACACTTGATAAAATATCTTGATGAACTTTTTTACCTTCTAATATTTTTGTAAAGTTTGTTTGACCAACTTCTTCAGCGGATTGATTTCCATATGAAAAAGCTGCCCATAATATAGAGTCTCGTATGATTGCTTGGTCAATATTTTCCCCATCAATAGGTTCTAAGCCATATTTATCTATATAATTTTTTAATAATCTAAATCCGGTTTCCCGAATTTCTTTTCGTTTTGATTTAAAAACCAAGTAAGCATGCTTTAGATGTGTCAAAATACTGTTTAAAGGGAGAAAATTGGCCTCATTCAAGTAATAATTGTTGATTAACTCTAAATATTGATTTATTGTATAATCTCCACGTTTTACTAACGCATAAAAGTCGTTCTCTATACCAAATCTGTTTATTGGTTTCAAACTTTTTTCTATGACTAATTGCCCTAGCATGTTTATTATAGTTTGTTCATATTTTACCCGATAAAAACCAGATTGGCTAATATTTAATTTAAATGAGATTGTACCTTTAGGAATTAATATTTTATGTGTTTTGGCTTCAAAATTAACATCTAATTCTTCTATCTCATGATTATTCAGAAAAAAATTGATTTTAACGGGGATTAGCCATTTTAAATCTGACTTATGGGGAATATAAGTAAATCTTTCCTGGGTTAATATTATTTCATCATTTTCTCTTTTTACGTAAATAATTGGATAACCTGGTTGGTGAACCCAACTTTCAGCAAATTTATTTATTGGTTTACCAGTAGCTTCTTCAAAAGCTTTCCAATAGTGTTGAGTATTAGCACATGAGAATTGATACTTTGTTAGAAAATGCTTTATTGCTTTCTTAAAGTCACCTTCTCCCAAATAGCCATGCAACATTCGTAAAATAGATGCTCCTTTATTATATACAATTTCAACCTTAGCGGGACTTATGAAATCAGTCTCTTCGCTCGGTAATTCTACGGGATAAGTTTCAACTAAACCATCTCTCTCAAGAGCGCCCATGTAATATCTTGGGATGGATATATTAAACATATTCCATTCAGGATAATAATGGTCAGGAATCATAGAAGTAAAATAGGAAGCAAAAGATTCATTTAGCCAAATATCTCTCCATTCTAATGGGCTTACTAAGTCTCCAAACCAAAAATGTGAGACTTCATGCGCAGTAACTCCAGCAATCATTAGTTTCATAAATGTTGATGTAATCTCTGGATATAACAAAAACACTGTTTCACGGAATGCAATGGCACCATAATTTTCCATTGCTCCATATGGAAAATCAGGGACTCCTATTAAATCGCATTTTGAAAGAGGATATTTAATACCAGTATATTCTTCACAAAATTTAAGAGATTTACCTGCTATATCCATAGCAAATTTACCATATTCCGCTTTTCCAGGAGTTGTAAATACACGGACAAGATGACCATCAAAATTATCTTGTAGTATTTCAAATTCTCCTACCCCAAAATAAAGCAGATAAGTGCTCATTTTCGGAGTTTGTTTAAATCTTACTAATTTTTTATTATTTTCTAGTTTCTTTTCTTCAAGAATAGCTGTATTCGAAATAGCGACTAATCCTTCATCAATAATATACTCAATATCAAAAGTAGCTTTCTTTGAGGGATGATCGAAGCAAGGAAATGCTCTTCTTGCATTTGATTCTTCAAATTGAGTAGAAATTACATATTTTTCTTTTCCCTCATATTCATATTTGCTGCGGTATATACCATGTAAATCTTCACTAAAATTTCCTACATATTCTATTATTAAATCAAAAGTGCCCTCAATTCTTTCTGGAAGATCAATCATGAGTTCCTGATTCTGGGGATACTCCATAAAAGAGCAAACTTCTTCAAGATCTCCCTTCTTGAGCAGGCATTTCGAAATTACCAATTGGTCTTGATTTAATTTAATTTTATTTATAGGGTTTGGGGAATCTAACTCAATCGTGCATATACCTTGGAAATCTGGCTGATCAAGGTCTAGAGTTAAATGTATCTTGTAATTATTTGGATTAATATCATTCGTCATTTACATCAATTCATCTCTTCATTGTTTTTTAAGTTTTTGATTAGATTTAATCAAAAATCGATACTTTTTTAATGAGATTTTAATTAACCAATGCAATTAAAAACTATAATCAAACGAATGAGAAAATAATGCAAGTACCTATTAGTTCTAAATTGCGAAAAGATGTAAAAAAAATAATGCAAATAAGAATGGCTGAAATGGCTAAGCCGATTAAAGAATTTTATAATAAGAAAGCACAAGAGGGAAAACCATTAGATTTCAAGGCACTTCAAAAAAACCCGCTTGCTCTTTTGGAATTTCAACGTTATGCTATGGAAGTTATGATATTGCAAAGAAATGCACTAATTCCAAAAGATATTAAATTTGAACGAATTGACGCAAATGGAGTACCTTGCGATTGGGTCACTTGCCCAAATTGCGAAGAGAACAAAGTTTTACTATGGCTTTTTGGTGGAGGTTATGTTATGGGGACTTTAGAAACTAGAAAAAATTATCCTTTCCTTATAGGTCGTGAGGGGAAAATACGTTCATTACTGGTTGGATATCGTATCGCACCGGAGCATCCTTTTCCAGCAGCGTTGGATGATGCGGTAATAGCTTACAGATGGCTAACATCTACTGGAATTTCACCTAACAATATCATAATTGGTGGTGCCTCCGCAGGTGGCGGATTGGCAGTAGCTTTATTGTTAAAATTACGAGATTTAAATCTATCTTTACCTGCTGGAGCAGTTCTTCTTTCTCCATGGACAGATTTAACATGCACTGGAGACTCATGGGATATTAATGCTGAATATGAAGCAGGAGTGCCAAAAGAATTTCTTGAATGGATGGGTAAAGCATACTTAAAAGATGAAGACCCAAAGAATCCCTTAGCTTCACCGCTCTATGGAAATTTAGAAAATCTCCCTCCATTGCTTATCCATGCAGGAAATTGTGAACGATTAAGAGATGATTCAACAAAACTAGCGGAACGCGCCAAATCTGCCGGGGTTGATGTAGAATTGAAAGTATGGGATGATATGTTGCATGTTTTCCAGCAATTCTATGATTTTTTACCAGAGAGTAACCAATCTATAGAAGAAATTGGTCAATATATTCACAAAATACTAAATTAACTGTTTCATTCTTATTTTTTTTTATATTATTTCTTTTTATTAGAATTAGAAGATTTTTATAATTCAAATAGCCTTATAGAGACTAAGTTCCTTAATCTAAATTCTAAAGATTTATATATGCTGTCTTCTAAATTTTGATATAATTATCCAATAAAATAATAAAAAAATTAAAAATCGGAGTAAAAATAATATGCCTAATGGTTATATGGGTAAAATTTTATGGGTCGATCTTTCTGATGGAACTTTTAAGGAGGTAGAATTACCAGATGAGATTTACCGTCAATATATTGGAGGTTATGGTTTAGCAACCAAATTAATTTATGAAAACATGCCTGCGAAAACAGACGCTCTTGGTCCAGATGCCATAGTAGGATTTTTCCCGGGTTTATTAACGGGATCAGTAGGCCCTTTAACCGGACGTTTTATGGTTGCAGGCAAATCTCCATTAACGAGTACTTGGGGTGATGCAAACTGTGGTGGGCAGTTTGGTGCCGAAATTAAAAAATGCGGTTATGATGGGATACTAATTAAGGGAGCCGCTAAAACTCCTAAATATGTTACAATTATTGATAATGACATGAAAATATTAGATGCTAATGAGATATGGGGATTAGATACTAATGAGGCAGAAGATAAATTAATTGAAAACCACGGTAATATTAAGATTGCTAATATAGGACCAGCGGGTGAAAGACTATCGTTAATGTCGTGCATAATGCATGAAAAATTTAGAGCTGCAGGAAGATCGGGTTTTGGTGCAGTAATGGGTTCAAAAAAACTCAAAGCCCTGGCAATTAAAGGAGATCAAAAACTTTCAATAGCGGATAACGACAGCCTAATTCAGATCACCAAAGAATTCAATGCTAATGCTAAAAACGACCAGTCAGGTCCGATGTTTCTTTATAATACATTAGGTCTAGCTTGTCTTAACCTATCTGCTTGTGTTTCTGGAGATACTCCAATAAAAAATTGGGGGGGTACACCAGATGATTTTCCTATGGAAAAATTAAATAAGATTTCAGGAAAAGAAGTGAATAAATACAAGCAAAGGGATTATGGGTGTTTTTCCTGTCCCGTTCAGTGCGGGGCCATAATGAAAGTTCCAGAAGCAAATCTCGATGAAATTCACATTCCAGAATATGAATCCTGCGCGGCTTTTGGGCCTCTACTACTAAACGATAATTTAGTTTCTTTATTCGTATTAAATAACTTATGTAATCGTGCTGGAATAGATACCATTTCGGTTGGAGGAACCGTGGCTTTTGCAATGGAATGCTATGAAAATCAGATTATCAACAAAGATGATACTGGTGGATTAGAATTAACTTGGGGTAATACAGACGCTATCATTGCACTTGTCAAAAAAATAATTATAGGTGAAGGATTTGGTAAGATACTGGCTGATGGACCAAAATCGGCATCAGAAAGTATTGGTAAAGGATCTGAAAAATATGCGATTCATTCAATGGGGCAAGTACTTCCTATGCACGATGTAAAGTTTTTTAATACAATGGGGCGCACTTACGCTTTTGACCCAACGCCAGGACGTCACACAGCTTCAAGCTTGGATCACTATATCACGGGTTTAATGAGAAGAAACAGATATGTGAAAGAATTTATTTTACCAAAAGGATTTAAAACACAAGGGGATGCTAGAAGTGAAGGGATGAAAATGTGTGCTAGTCTTCATCAATGTATCAACTCTCTTGGAATGTGTATATTCACCTATTGGTTTCAAACCTATCCTATGTTAGAACTAATTAAAGCGATTGTTGGTTGGGAAATCTCTATAGATGAACTTTTAAAAATAGGATTGCGGATACAGACTTTAAGACAAGCGTTTACAGTAAGGGAGGGTGTTATTCTCGCTAACAATGAATTGCCGGGTAGAGTAGTTGGAGATCCCCCATTTGAAACTGGACCTAATCGAGGAAAAACTATAGATTATAAGGCTGATATTAAAGAGTTTTGCAAAAAAATGGGCTGGAATCCTGAAAACGGCTTTCCTCTAAAAGAAACTCTGGCAAATTTGAATCTAGATTTCGTTATTAAAGACCTTTATTAATACAATTTTTCTTTTTTTTTTATAGTAATGTTTGAGATTTAGCTAAAAGCTCTTAATTTTATAATTTATAAGAAATGAAATTTTATTACTTTATTTCTTAGTTCTTGTTAACTTAATAATTGAGTAATAATTAAATAATTAATTTACAAGAGTTTGAAATGATATAAAAATGCCTAGTTTGAAAGATAAAACAATATTTATTACGGGAGCAAGTAGAGGGATTGGTAAGGCAATAGCTTTACGAGCAGCAAAAGACGGAGCAAATATTGTAATTGTAGCAAAGACTGCCGAACCTCATCCTACGCTTCCAGGTACCATCTATACTGCTGCAGAAGAAGTTGAAAAAGCGGGTGGTAAAGCTTTACCTTGTGTTGGTGATGTCCGTTTTGAAGAAATGGTACAAAGTGCTGTAGATTCTGCAATTGATAAATTTGGGGGGATTGATATCGTAATAAATGATGCCAGTGCAATCAGTTTAACTTCTACATTAGATACCAAAATGAAACGATTTGACTTAATGTTTTCTGTAAACGTTCGAGGAACGTTTTTGGTCTCAAAATTATGCATTCCTCATCTACTAAAGGCGGAGAACCCCCACATATTAAATCTTAGCCCTCCTCTAAATATGGATCCAAAATGGTTTGCTAACACCTTAGCATATACTATGTCTAAATATGGTATGAGTATGTGTGTTTTAGGTATGGCTGAGGAATATAAAAAGAAAGGAATCGCGGTAAATGCTCTATGGCCTAGAACTGCAATTGCTACAGCAGCTATCAAAATGATAGGAGGGGAAAATGCAATGAAACATTCAAGAAAACCTGAAATTATGGGTGAGGCGGCATATTTAATAATAACTCAACCTAGTAGGGAATGTACGGGAAACTTCTTTATTGACGATGAAGTCTTAATACAAAATGGAATTACAGATCTAAGTAAATATTCTATTGTTCCTGGTGCGAAACTTATGCCAGACTTTTTTCTACACAGTGAAGGATTTACAAGTTAAGCTTCTTTTGATTTTATTAATCCCAATAAATAGGGTATAGCCAAGAAGGGAGCATATATTAAGACTATTTCAAAAATGCTATTATAGACTAAAGCCCAGAATTCTAACAAATCATCAGCTCGGCGTAAATTCGAATATGTGCCATCAGAGTTTTTAGTCCCCACTTCAATCCATCGTTGACCAGTCAACCATGATAAATAATTCCACCAAAAAGCCCATATTGTCATGATTAATATCATATATAATCCTCGTTTTCGGGACTCTGAATCTGTTGTTATCAGCCAATATATCGCAGGAGAAATTATTATCATTACCCCTACTACGGAATTTAAAGAAAACATCTCTCTCCTAGAAGGAACTTTACCTCCCACGTTTACATTAGTATATCTTATACCGCCTCTCAGCATTAATAAAAAGAATAATAAGAATAAAGCGAAGAAAATAGTGTTTTTTTTCCTTGTTTCCTTACTCATTATTCTATCTCCAAAAAACATTCCCATTATAGCTATGGCACCTCCTTCTGCCATCGCTTGGATAGGAATTGTGAACCATAACATTGAGGTTACATTCAGCCCAAAAAAGTACTTTTCTTGAAGGACTCGTCCCCCTGTTAATTGTATTGAAAGCTCGACAGCACTCCATATGATTGTTCCGACTAAGAAAACCCAGAAATAATCTAATCTCTTTTCATTCTTTTTGTAATCGTAGATGCTGACAACAATTGCTAAAATGGCAATAATGAGTTTTTGACCCCACTCATATCCACCAATGCCACCTCTTACTAAAAAAACGCTTTCAAAAATCATATGAACATATTATGTTTAAACTATTTAATTTTTGCTCCATTTCAATAATATAAAAAAATAAAAAAGGAAGAAATGTTATGGATTTGAAATATGATTTAGAGATTGTAACTCCACACACAGTGGCGAATACGAAGGGATTGGGTCGGGGAAACGCGGGTGCAGTCTCGTTACGAAATTTTACAATTGCGATAGATTCGACTATTTACGCTAAAACAGCCCACCTCTTTCGTCAAAATTTAGAAAAACATTTTGATCTACCCATCAAATATCTTATCTTTACTCATTATCATGCTGACCATATCTTTGGAATTGGGGCATTTAGTGATGTCACGACAATTAGCAGTGAACAAATGATAGAAAATATGAAATCTGAAGGTATTAAGAAGCAGTATGATATGAGAGTTAAGGAATTTCCAAAACAAGACCCTTTAGCAGAAGGAGTAGAATTTAAATTACCAAATGTGGGTTTTAATGAAAGATTAATAATTAGAGATGAAGATCTGCATGTTGAACTTTTACATTTAGGAGGGCATACCTCAGGAACCAGTATAATATATTTTCCACATGAAAAAGTCATCTTTGCTGGAGATTTAATTTTTGCTAATCTCTTTCCTTATGCGGGTGATTCAACATGTAATCCAGACCAATACATTAAAGCCTTTGAGATTATGAAAAGTTTAGATGCTGATACATATATTCCTGGACACGGAAGAGTGTTAAAAGGAAAGAATTCTTTAGATATTATATTAAGTTTTTCAGAGACTTTCCAAAAAGCGGTAAAAGATGGAATTAGAGACAATATTGCACCCAAAAATATAGAAGTTCCACATGAATTTGCTATTTTTAGTGAAGATATGAAAACATCGTCAATAAACCATTGGTATCATTTCTATAAAAAAGGATAATAATTCTTTAATGACTATAGTCTTTGATCTTCTGAATAAGTAAATTTATATGATTATAATTGGTTGCTCCTACAATTTTATGTACAACTTTTTTATTCTTTATAAAAAGAGTTGTAGGTATCCCTGAAATTCCATATTGCTTAGTAATAGCTTCATTCAAATCTACATTTACTTTTAGAAAAATAAGTTCGTGTGAATGTTCCTGAAAAATCTTTTCGAACACGGGAGCAAAAGTCATACAAGGACCGCACCAAGTAGCCCAAAAATCTACAATTATTATCTGATTGGAATATTCTTCCAAGATATCATTAAACTCATTAATATTGTAGATTGTTAATATTTCACTCGGCATTCCACTATGCTTCATAAGCATTTCTGCTTTTCTTAGCCTAATTTTCTCCAGTTCGTGCTCAGACATTTTGATTGTTATCTAATTTATAAGAGTATAACTAGAAAAAATAAGTATTTTTATTTAACTATATTGAATTGAAAAAAGTTCCAATATATAAGAACAAAATGATTATGATCTATTCTCATTTTAAATAGTCATTTTTTTTTTCTAGTTAGTATTACTCATACTTAATGTATGACATAATGATTATTGGCGCTGGTGCTGCGGGTGCTTCATTTGCTTTAAAGATGGCTAAATATGCTAAAGTCCTCCTTGTTGAAGCAAATAATGAAAATTATTTTCCTAAAGGAACAAAAGTGTTTCCACAACATAATCACCCCTTTATAAATGAAATTGAATGGGAAAATCGAGAGATATTCCCAAGAATTCATAAGATAATTCGCTATTTAGGTACCGAAGAAGAGGGAATTGTAAATTCCGAAGAATTCGGAGAACCATTCGGTAATATCTGTTATATTGAAAATTTATTAAAAGAATTAGTAAAAAGATATCTAAATTCAGGGGGAATCATCAAATTTAGCGAAAAAATTCATAAAATAATTAAACACAATGATTATGTCGAAATCATCAATAATAAAGGAGAATCTTATTCAGCTAAACTACTTGCTTTAGCAACAGGGTCTCATAGCCTAGAATTACAAGAGTCGATTGGTTTTGATATACCCGATACATATACTGGAATTTATTCTCATATGTATGGAGCTGAGGATAAAATAAATGAAAATTTACCCATTGAATATAATTTTCACATAAACTCTAAGATAAGTCGAAGTGGTCCTTTTTTCATGTGTAAGGGTCAATCAATAAAGGATGAAGGTAGTAGAATTTTTTCAGGATTTTTAGGAAGTCAAGATGAAACTGAGCAAGAAATTTATTCAAAGTACGAGAGAATACTAAAGAATTATAAGAAAATACAACCCTATATTGACGGTTTAGAGCAGGAAAAACCAACTTTAACTAAAATTTCTAAACACCCAATTAAAGCTTTTACTCAAGATAAAATTATCGTTTTAGGTGAAGCGGCGGGTTTAACCACCTCCTTTTTTTATGAGGGTTTAGTAGCTACTCTCGCCTCAGCAGAAATTTCTGCTCAAACTGTTATACCTCTGTTAGAAAATAATGGTGATTTTAATAGGTCCGATTTAAAAAAAATCGATGATGAATTGAAACGAATTGTATTGAACACCTATTTTAATAATAATAGTGCCTCCGAATATCTCTTTTATAACACTAATCCATCTAATATCAATAAACTTTTTAACACCTACGCCAAATTAGTTAGTTCTAATAGGAAGATTAGAGAATATATCTGGGAGGCCCATATCACTCATCAATTAGAAGATTATGATGTAAAAGGAGCATCTTCACGATATTTCGGAGAACAACTCTATAAGAAGTTGAGTTTCACTTCAAAACTCCTTTTAGGACCTTTATTTCTAAAAGCCTTGTTTAAATGATGCTGAAGGTCATATTTTCATACTCTCAACATTATGGTAAACTTTTTTATAAATATGTGAGTAATTAAGATAACTATGTTTGATGTTATTGTGATCGGAGCAGGCATCGCTGGAGCTACTTTTGCCTCAAAAGTTTCTAAATTCGCATGTACCCTTCTTATAGAAGCTAAAGCTGAGGGCAATATTCCCATGACTACTAATGTTTTTCCTGAACATAATCGTCCATTTCTTCCAGAAGAGATCAATTGGCAAGATAAATCACTTTTTCCTACTTCCCACATTAAAACAAACTTTCTTGGGTATAAAGAAGAAGGAATTATTAATTCAGAGGAATTCGGGGCTCCTCTAGGTAATATTTCACACACAGAAAAATTAATAGAAGCTTTACTTCAAATCTTTGAGAATCAAGATGGTACAATTAAATATGGAGAGAGAGTCTCACAAGTCTCTAGAAAGAGCGACTCCATTCAAATAGATACAAATCAAGGTAATACTTATTCCGGCAAAGTGTTAATTATTGCTACTGGTTCTCACAGTTTCCAGTTACAAAAATCATT
>Ga0209976_10001478_pt1 | contig 13833 bp, 8 predicted proteins | sample SumtaG_FD_182806 | JGI IMG/M metagenome (GOLD analysis project Ga0209976, IMG submission 182806) | Deep subsurface microbial communities from Indian Ocean to uncover new lineages of life (NeLLi) - Sumatra_00157 metaG (SPAdes) (version 2) | ecosystem: Environmental > Aquatic > Marine > Oceanic >...
AACAAAGGATATTAAAAGAATTTAATGATCCTCAGGATAAAAAGAAAAAAGTATATGATTTACCAGTATATCTAACTTTAAATAAATTTCCAGATGTTTATTCCATCATTCAAAAAGAATTAAGTCGATTTAACGGTAACAAAATCGAATTGGGAGTCTCTATTATCCCTGTTGAGCGCAATCGTACGGCTTATGTTGAATTTGATCTTTATACTGAACTTAACTCTGAAAAAGAATTCGCTGAATTTAAAAAACTATTTAGTAATTTAGGTGAATTAGGTGTAAAATCAGGAGCGTTTATTGACATACCTTATGGTCCTTTAAAGCAAGTGGTTTATTCTAAAGTTGGGAATTATTTAGCTTTAATCAAAGAGGTAAAGGACATCTTTGATCCAAATAATATAATGAATCCCGGAAAAATAGAAAGGGAGGTAATCTAAAATGACTGTTGATTTAAATGAGTATTATAAAATCATTCGTAATTGTAGTAAATGCGCGATGTGCCGAAATATGTCACCTTGGGATATGCAGAGCAAAGAGTTTAAAGATATATGTCCAAGCGGGACAAGATTTCTCTTTGAGGCATACTTTGCTCCCGGAAAAATGGAAATAACTCGTGCTTTATTAGACAATGAAATTCAGTATACGGATCGTTTAGAACATATAATTTTTGCGTGTCCTTTATGCGGGGGCTGTCAAGCACAATGCGAGGAGGTAAATATTATTAATCCCCTTGATGTAATGCAAGATTTACGAAAAAAATACGTTAAAGCAAAGGGGCCTATACCTGCTCATGCTAAATTTGCCAAAAGTATAAAAGAGTTACATAATCCTTATAACGAACCGCATGAAAACCGATTAGATTGGCTTCCTAAGAATATAACAATAAATGAAGATGCTAAAATTGCATATTTTGTTGGATGTACATCATCCTATAGAAGGGAAGAAATCGCAAAAGCAACTGTGAACGTTTTGAACTCATTAGGGCTTGAATTTAATATTCTTCATCCTAATGAATGGTGCTGCGGCAGCCCATTATTCATGACAGGGCAAATTGATGCAGGAATTAAATTGATGAACCATAATTTAGAAGCGATAAAAGAAAAGGGAATTGAGACTTTAGTGTTTTCTTGTGCGGGATGTTATAAAACATTTAAAGAGACGTATCCGCAATATGTTGGAGATTTAAATTGTAAAGTCTATCATTTCACCGAGTTTTTAGTAGAATATTTCAGAAAAAAAGAAATTAAACTTAAAGCTTTCCCTAAAAGTATCACATATCACGATCCCTGTCATTTAGGACGGCATTCTAAAGTATATGAAGCACCACGAGAAGTTTTAAAACAAATACCAGGAATAAAATTAATCGAAATGGAACGAATTAAAGAAAATGCATGGTGTTGTGGAGCGGGCGCCGGTGTTTCATCAGCATACAAAGATTTTGCGTATTGGACGGCATCACAGAGATTAAAAGAAGCAGAATCTACCGGAGCGGAAATTTTAACAACCTCATGTCCTTTCTGTATTACTAATTTCGTCGAGGCATCTAAAATCAGTAATGTTTCATTTGAGATTATTCCCCTAATTAAAATCTTAGAGGAGGCAATTAAATAATGGTTGAATTGAGTAAATCTGATTCCCATCCAGAAGTGTATTCTAAATTGGAACGAATTGTGGGAAAAGAGTATATTTCCGATGATCCTTCAATTCTTATAGTTCACTCACGTGATCAATCTCCATTCGCTAATTTAAAGCCTATTCCTCCGGAATACGTAGTATTGCCTGAAAGTACGGAACAAATTCAAGAGATTATGAAGATCTCAAATGAATATAAAATTCCGGTAGTAGTTCAAAATACAGGGGTGAATGCTAGTGGGGCCTGTGTCCCTTCAGAGACCGGGTCAATTTTAATGCATCTTCGTCGCTTAAACCAAATTATTGAAATTGATGATCTTAACATGTCGGCAACAATACAACCCTATGTTAGTTATGCGGAATTGCAAGTAGAAACGATGAAAACAGGACTTTGGCTCCCCTCCCCAGCTGCCCCATCCACGGTCGGAGTAGTTTCAAATATGCTATTCTGCGGAATGTCATGGTGCATGGTTAAATATGGATATGAAAGGAGATCAATTATTTGCATGACATGGGTAACTCCAAAAGGTGAAATTATAAAAACCGGTTCATCTGCGATAGAAAATTTAGGAAACTTTTGGTGGAACGGTCCTGGACCGGATCTTAAAGGAATTTTAACAGGGGCTATTGGTGAATTAGGGATTTGTACTGAAATGACGGTTAAGTTGTATCCATGGGTTGGAGGTTCGCGATTAAAACCAGATGAAGTGGCAGAGAATACGAAAATGCTAGCGATTTCATTTAGTTCTGGGGAAAGAATGTTTAAGGCGCTACAGGAATTAAGTCGAGCAGATATTGCAATCTTTGTGGCAAATATGCCTATAGTTTGGTCCATAATGGGTATGCCCAAATCTCTTAAATCATCAAAAGAATTATGGGAAAAAAGAAAACAACTTGAACCCATTCTAAAATATTTTGTGTTAGTCGGTATTCAAGGAATTACCTCCATAAAACAACTTGATTATGGTGAGAAAGTAGTTAAGCAAATTGCCAAGGAAACTAGAGGGATGGTTATAGATTTCGAAATTATGTCTGGTGCTGCAGCTCAATTATCACCTGATCTTCAACCTGAGAAAAGCAGAGCCGAGTTTTTTAGAGCCAAAGTTTCTCCCAGAATAATGAGATTTAAAGGGGGATTCATGCCGGCTTTCTTTCCTCAAGAACCTATCGAAAAAGCACTTAAGAGTGAAGAATTAATGGAGAATACGTTAAAAGATTTTCCAATCCACCCCCAAGATCTTTACAGCAGCTGTGTTGTTCCAGTAGATATGGGGCATTTTGGTTTACATGAATTAGATATTTTCTACGATCAAAATTCTCCGGAAGAACTCGAGGCATGCCTAGAATTTGCTGGTAAAATACAAAAACTTTCTCAATCACAACAAGATACGTGGCCGCCTCATAGTGAATGGAGATCGTACCATTGGGATGTTGTTAAGGATATTCCTGAATTTGCTATCCTAAAGTCAAAAACAGAAAAGATTAAAAATCTATTTGACCCAAATCGTATAATGAATCCGGGAAAATGGTTTAAAGAATAATTACTTTTCAACTTAAATCACTAACTTTTTTTGATGTTTAAATCATAGAAAAATCAATAAGAATTCTTATCAAAGTGCACTAATGTATAGGATTTATATTGATCATAAATCTAAAAGTTTTTAACTTATGAGATTAATTTTTTTATAATTAACAACTATATTGGGAACATAAAAATGAAAACGCTTCAAAAAAGCTTTGATTTTGATATAAAAATTAGTTTGAGGCGAATATATCCCCTAGTTTTGTTGTTAAGTTTATTAGATCTACTTTTATTATTGTTACTATAAGCCTCGTCTCGTTTTATAAGATCTGAGGTTTCTGATTTCTTATAAACGAGAGGGGCTTTGCAATATAAACAAATCAAATTAGGTAATTTAAAATGACGGAAAAAAAAGATATATATGTCTCACAGATGATGGATAAAATACGGGGGTCATTGATCCTTCCTGAAAAGGCGTATTTTTTTGATACGACCCTTCGTGATGGAGAACAAACGCCGGGAATCAGTTTCAATCATGAAGAAAAATTGTCCATAGCCCGGGCTCTAAATGAATTGGGTATTGATATTATTGAAGCCGGATTTCCTGTTATTTCTGATGGAGATTTTAAAGCATGCAAGGATATTGCGAAATTGGGTTTAGACTCGGAAATAATGGGATTAGCTCGAATAAAAAAGATTGACATTGATAAGGTTATTGAAGCAGATATGGATAGCATACATGTGTTTATTGCGACTTCAGATCTTCACATGAAAGAAAAACTGCAAATGACACGGGAAGAGGTAATAAATGATATAGCAGAACTAACCGCTTACGCCAAAGAACATTATTCAACTGTTCTGTTTTCGGCCGAAGATGCCACCCGGTCGGATTTAGATTTTTTAATTAAGGCAAATAAAATTGCCGTCGAAAATGGAGCTACTCGGATAAATATACCCGATACGGTTGGCACCATAACCCCAAATGCCTTTGGCTATATCATTCGAAAAAACTATGAAGCACTACCTAAAAATATAAGAATTGCTGCTCACTGTCATAACGATTTTGGACTAGCAGTTGCAAATACTATTGCTGCTTTTGAGAATGGTGCTTCAGAGGCGCAAACTACAATAATAGGTTTAGGTGAAAGGGCAGGAAATGCGGCTTTCGAAGAAACTGCCATGTCTCTTTATGCTTTATATCGGATACCAATGAACATTAATACCAGAAAGATATTTCCTACAGCGAAACTAATCGAAAGCTACTGCGGTGGTAAAATTAAAATCGGGCGACTCCAACCACTGATCGGCCAAAATGCGTTTGCCCATGAATCCGGTATTCACGCACATGGAATGCTAAAACACGCGCGTGTGTATGAACCTATCACTCCAGAATTGATAGGAATTCGGCGTACTGATGATGTTGAACAAATTATTAGAAAATCGATTAAATTAGGAAAACATACAGGAGGTCATGCTCTTAAAGCAAAATTAGAGGATTTAGGAATTCATCCTGCAGATGATCAATTTAAAAAAATCTTCGATCATATCAAAAGTTTTGGAGATAAAGGGCATGAAGTAATGGAAGAAGACTTTTTAGCAATTGTAAAAGATGTAATGGGCGAACTACCTGAAGAAGAACAATTTGTAAAAATTGATGAATTGACCGTTTTAACAGGCTCAGTCACACCTACTAGTACTGTTCGGCTGATAATCCGTAATAACGGAGATTATATTAAGAAGACTGCGTCCGCAATTGGTGTAGGTCCAGTTGATGCTTCATGTAGAGCAATAGTTAAATGTTTTGAGCCGATGAGTAAGGTCAAGCTTTTGGAGTATAATATCGACGCCGTAACGGGAGGTACTGAAGCATTGGGTCATGTGTCTATTGAATTAATGGATTTAGAAACTAACCAGATTGTGAAAGCATCCGCTGCGCATGAGGATATAGTAATGAGCTCTGTACTTGCGCTTATAAAAGGACTCAATCGTATCATGAAGGATAAAAATTCAAAAAATTAGATTTTATTTTTATTACTTTTTTTATTTTTAATAAAAACAATTTAAAATGTTATTTCAAGAAATTTTCGAACAAGTTATATACAATTTCTAAAGTATCCATATCTGGTAGAAATGTTATTCTAAAATGATCTTTTCCATAATTACCAAAACCAGAGCCATAAACTGTACAAATTCCCGTCTTTTTAAGAAGGTCTAAAACGAATGCTTTGTCATCTTTCCATTTAGTAAATTCTTTAAAATCGATCCTAGGAAATAAATAAAATGTCCCATCTGCGTTATTACAGGTTATCCCTTCAATTTGTTTTATTCGCTTATAGGAATAGTCGCGCCTCACCTTTAATTTTTTGACCATTTCGTCTGTATGAGGTCCGGGATTTCTAATAGCTTCAATAGCGGCATATTGAGCTATTGAATTTGCACATAATCTTGCTCGAGCTAGTTTTTCAATACCATCCTTTAATTCTGCCAATTTATTTAGCTTATCATGGTAATAAATATACCCCATTCTCCAACCCGTCGCAAGATGAGCTTTTGAAAATCCATTCATTCCTATTATAGGCACATCATTACTAAGAGACGCAGGACATACATACTCTTTTTCAAACGTTATTTGGTCATAGATCTCATCAGATAAAACAGGTAAATCATGTTCACCTGCTAAATCTATGATCTGCTTAATTTTATTTTTACTATAAACAATTCCTGTTGGATTATTAGGGGAACAAATCAAAATTCCTTTAGTTTTATTCGATATTTTCTTTCTCAAATCATCAATATTAGGTTCCCAGTTATTATCTTCGTCAAGTTCATATTCTACGGGAACCCCATCAAAGAATTTTGAATAGTTAATATACACGGGATAAGACGGACCAGGGATAAGGAACTCATTATTGTTCTCCATTAAACCCGCTAAAACAAAGAAAATACCTTCAGTGACGCCAGAAGTAATTAATACATCATCCGCCTTTAGATCTACGTTATTTTTACTTCTTTCATATTTGCATATCTCTTCTCTTAACTCTCTAACACCTAAGCTATCAACATAGAAATTTTGCCCAGCAAAAGTAGCATTAGCGGATGCTTGAGAAATATATTCTGGTGTTTTAAAGTCATATATTACGGGATCTCCGATATTTAAGTGATATACTTTTTGACCCGTTTTTTTAACTTCATTCGCAACTGCAGCTACATCTCTAATGGCGTATTCGAGATCTCTTAATCTCCTAGTAACCATCGCATTTCACAGATTAATACGAGGATATTATAAAATTTTGAATATATTTTTTTGTATTAGAATAATGTACAATTTTAATATTTTTTTAAAACATAAAATTAAATGATTGAATTTTCATTAATAACAAAAAACTTAATTTAGAGGTACACATTGACAGTAATTGAAGGTAAAACCGCATACCCTTATATCACCGAATTTAAGAAAGAACAGTTCGAAACTTTCGTTCTTATTAAAAGGAGGGATATAGGAAACTTCTTTTTGAGTTCATATAATGAGGCTATTAAATTTTATCAATATTTTAATGAATCTCTTCTTAAGAATCCCGATTTGAACCTCGAAAATATATACTGGTTTCTTTTATTAAGAAAGTATTTGGGGGAAGATAAAGAAGAAAAAAAGAACGAGATATATGATTATATTAAGAAATGTGCTGTCAATATTGATTATAAGCTAGGCTTTAGATTTTCTCCAAATTCTACAAAACAGCCAGACATTTGGTCTACTTATTTTGCTTTGGCAAGTTTTAAATTATTAGGCTTACTAAACGAGTATCTTTGGTCGGAGGGAACAGACCAAAATATCAGAGAGATTATGAATTTTATTATGTCTCATAAAAAAGGAAATTCATTTGTGCATTGTTTAAATGAGAATTGTGAGATCGACAAAAAAACTTCTCCCGCAAGAACTCTTTATTTTATATTAGAATCTTATATATTATTAGGCATTGATATTCGCACGAGTAGAGATAGGTTTATCCCTTATATAGGTAGTATTAAGAAAGATCCCTCAATAGTATACAAATTATTATGTCTTAAATTTTTAGATTTAGAAAGTGAAGTAAATGAAAAAGGAATCCAATATCTTCTTGAATTTCAAAAAGAAAATGGGGGATTTAGCTTTAAAAAAATTAATGGGAGAATTAATACAACTTTCTGGTTAGTTAATGCTCTTGATAATTATTATTGGTTAATGGATTATAATCCAGTAGGAATCTATTCCTTTATAAGTTCAACCATAAAGGAAATTTTAAGTGTGGGGACAAATCCATCTCTCATTAAATTGATGGAACTATCAAAGTCGGTTATACTTCTCTCAACTATTTGGAAAAAATTCATAGATGAAATAGAAAGAGTAATATTTAAGCAATTAGAGAAAAAAGAACATTATGTTGATTTACATTTAATAACATCCAAATTTGGTTTAATTCATGGAATTGATGAGGTAATATCATATATTAATTTAAATTATACCTTTAGCCTTAGAATCTTAGATAATAAAATTGAATTTAACAATTTTATCCGGAACTTAAGTAATAGTGAAAAAAACATAGTTTCAGAAATTTATGACCAATTAAGGCAAAAAAATATCATATCGCTCAGTGAAATTCATAAAAGATATAAGAGATCTCTTAAACTAAAGGAAGATATCTTTCCTTTAGTCAAAGAATTGATGAATAGAAATTTTTTTAAGGGGAAAATTGTTAAGAAGAGGTTTAATAAATTTTACCTTTATCTAGACTTTTTTATTGAAAAAGTAATAGTTTCCGATACTGAAATTAACTTAAGTCAAATTTTAAATGAAAAAGAGACGCTAAAAGATATTAAAAATGACATTTACAACATGACTTTAAAACTCAAAAACACATCTAAACGAATAAAGGAAGAAATTGAATCGTATCTAATAATAGATGAGTTAGAGTATGCAAAAGAAAGATTAAAATTTATTTTAAAAAATGCCTTGATGGACGCGGACTTTCTTAATGAGAATATTGAAAATTCCTTTAATTTAGATTTATATTATATCAATATTCAAAATGTTTTAAAATCTGAAATTTCTAAGTGGTATAATTTATATTCAGTGTTAAGTAAAAGACTCAGTGAAATTGATTCATATCTTAAAGAAAAAATAGCTGAAAAAGAAGAGCTTCGAAATTTAAATCGAACCTTAGACCAATTAGATGAAAAAATCTTTAATTTTAGTGAATCAATTAGTAGAAAAATCGATGAATTCAGAAATATTTTAAGGGAATTTAATGAAAATGAATATACTGATTCAGGTTTTTCCGAATTAACTAAGGAATTTGATGATATAAGAACAAATACTTCTGAGTTCGATAAGAAAATTTATGAAATATCTCAAAAAATAATTTCAAAAGATGAGTTTATCACAGAAAAAAGAAAAAAAGTTATAAATAATTGGATTAGCATTAATGAGGAGCTAAAAGAGATATTTAATTATTATTTAAGTGGTTTGAACTTTTTCAAAGAGAATTTAGAGAGATTAAATTCTATGAAAAATGATATTAACGGAAAGTTATTGATTATTAATAAGAAAGCACAAGATAGGGTAAAAGAAAATCGATTTAAAGAAGCGTTCCATCTGATAAAAAGAGAATCTGATGATTTATTAAGTAATGTTTCAAAAGAAATTAACGATCTCCAGAATGCTATCAAAGATGAGATAAAAAATAGGCAAAGACTTTATCTCCTTTACAGGTCCTTGCACGAGATGTCTGAAAATCTAGAGGAAAAAATCATTGTGTCAATTGCAGAACAAGTTAAATCTTTAAAAAATAAAGTTATTGAAGAGAGAAATAAAACAAAAGTTGAAGATTTTGATAATTTTGTCTCGGGAGGGATTCTGAAATTTAAAACCGAACTCTCTGATTTAAAAAATAGTTTAGAACAATCAAAAAACAAGAGACATAAAGACATCATAAGGGGATTCGATCGGCTTAGAACTAAATTTGATGAGGCACATAAAACTTATTTAAAAAAATTGGATGTTTTAAAAGAAATTATTAGGGATTTCGAAGAATCAAACGTAACGATTGTTCATTGGAATAATTTTTATGATTATTTTACCCAAGAATTAGCCATTCACCAAGATGAGTGCATAAACAGTATCATTACCGATAGAATTTCTCTCTTAATAAACGAGAAAAAAACTAATAATGTTAATATATTGGATTTAAAAAAAGATTTAGATCTAAAATGTAAAGTTCTAATGTCTCGAATTAAGGATTTAATTGAAATTTCTAAAATAAATGGCAAACTTTATGAGGATGAGAAATGTCTACTGGTTTATACTGATGATTATTATAAAAATAAGGAGTTAAGAAATTACATTGATAGTAAACTATTAAAACTACATAAAGGTATAATTGGAAAGGTTTTAGCTCTTTATGACAGCTCTATTAGAAATAGAACATTAAGCGTAAATATGTTAGAATTACAAAATAAATTACAAAATTTAAATAATGTTGATAAGTCAATTCATTTGGAATTTAACAAAAAAATAAATGAACTTCAAATCCAGAGCGAAAGTCGCGTAGAGTATAAAGACACACAAGATTACTTTGAATCTGTAATTGCAAATAGTACATTAGCCTCAGCCGCTATTTCAAATAATTTGATACTTTTTAACAATATGCAAAATACTATTGGTCAAGTTTTTAATGATCTTAAAAATGATTTGATGACAAATTACAAAATAATTATGGAAGAGTTCAAAAAACCTCAGGAAAAATCATATACCACAATTAAAGAAAGTTTTAGCAATAAATGGAGTAAATTAGAAAATAAATTAAAACTTGTTCAAGAGAAAATTGAAGAAGAACTTGATACAAAGTTTAATCACATTAAAGATTCAAATAAGTTGATTCCTGAAATAAGAGAATTTTCAGTAAAGAAGAAAAATATCTTTTTAAAAGATTTACATAATAAAAAGGAAAAGATATATGATGAATTGATTATTTTGAGGAGTGAAGTTTTTCGAGAGAATTTAATTAGTAATATTAATAACCAAAAAATTCAAATTAGCCGAATGCTTGGAATGCTCCAAACAAGAGTAGAAGATGATATTGAAATTGCAAATCATAAAATAGCGAATTCTAAAATTCAAAAAAGAGCTAAAGATATTGAAAATCAAATTTCTCATATTGTGAAAGATGTTAAAAATTTAGTGAAAGAATTTAATAAACAATCTAGTGGATTTGAAACAAAGAACAAATACATCTTAGAAGATTTCAATAAATTTATCAATGAATTTCAATATGCATTGACAGAAAAAGTTAAATCTTTGGAGCAGTTAATTATTAAATCATATGTAGATATGACCATTAAAGCAGTTTCAAATGAATATCTCACAATTGCCTTTTTGAACCATGAACTCAAGATTAAAAAACAAAATATTCAAGCTCATATCATATTTCTTATAAGTGATGGATTATTGAAAGGAAAATATGACCCACGTTTAGGAATTTATTATGAAAATCCAAAAGTATTAGAGAATCTTGATGAAGCCGAATTAGAAGTTATAAAGAGCATGAATCTTAAAATGTATTTAATAATGCGACGATTGAAAAGCTTTGCAAGTATGTATGGCTCAATCTTGGGATTATTTGCTTCCATATTAGCAATTACATATTGGTTTTATATTTTTAGTGGAAATAACCCTGCCGTCGCAGCGATTCCATTTTCTATTCTCTTATTGGTAATTATCTTTTTTTTGTTTAAAAGAGGCAAAGAAAAAATTGCTTGAGTTGGTTTTAATTCAAAAATACCTATAAATCTCTTGATCTAAGATTTTTTCTTCATTGTTTTATGATATGGGCAAACTTTAATTAAAAAACCAAAAAAAGCTATTATGGTCATTATTAGTGATTTTTATGAAGGAAGACCGGAATACGATTTAATAAAAGCATTACGACATATTCTAGAAGGAGGGACTAGAATTCTTGGTATAGCATCTTTAGCTTCAAACGCAAGACCTTTTTATAATAGACGATTAGCTAAAGAAATCAATAAATTAGGTATTGACGTAATTGCTTCAACACCAGAAAGTTTTCCCGGAATTTTGGCCCGTTTAATGAATTCTTAAATTAGCCGTAATCTCTAATTAAATGTACATAATTTTTTTCCTTCTTTAAATAGCCCAAATTACACGCTTGATTAAAATGAGTATAAAATTTCCTATCTGCTATATCTTCCACGCTCGCAAGAGCTTGAAATTTTGAGAATTCAGTTATTCCATTTTCACTATACTTAGCAATAATAATTAGAGTTTTTACATTCTTGTTTAAATATTGTTTGTGCCGTTTAACTTTCTCATTTTTCTTATTTTTTATTTTAAGAATATTTTTTCTTATTCTTGAATGATCAATTCTATAAATATCTGAATAAAAAGTTACTCCGAAATCTTTTAATTGTTTAAATTCAGAAGTTTTAGAAAAATTATCTATTTGAGAAATAATTTCTTCAATTGAGCGATTCGCTAAAATCTCTTTTTCTTGATTTCTTCTTTCTTTAAAATTTTTTATGAGATCAAACTCAGAATGGCATTCCATAGCAGGGGAAAAATTAATACTTCTACGATTTAAACCTTTAGATAATTCTAATTGTTTAGCTTCTGTTAATACATATTTCATATCATTTTCTTTTCTACAAGATACTATATGAAAAGGAACATCAACGGTTCCAGTAGTCATTAAAATATAACATCGTCCATTACAAAATCTCCCGGTTCTTCCTCGTCGTTGAATCAACCTAATCTCTGATGGAACTGGCTCATAGAAAATTATGGCATCAACATTTGGGATATCTAATCCTTCTTCAGCAACACTAGTTGCTATTAATATATTTATATTATTTCTTCTAAACTCATTTAGAATCTTAATTTGTTCATTTTGGGAGTAACCAAAATCATCCACTTTCGTTGTTTGTCCTATGAATTTTTCGATTTTGAGTTGTTCGGAATCGAAAAACTCATTTGTTAATTTCTTTTTCAATAATTCTGCTGTTTTTCTGTATTGGGTAAATATAATTATCTTTTTATTAAAAAATAATTCTAATTCTTCTTTAATAATAGAGATTAGTTTATTTATTTTAGGGTGATGTGAATTCGAATACTCTCTTTTTTTGAATAAGGAATTTATAAACTCAAAGTGCTTCGAATTGGTAATCCTTTTAGCAGATAAAATATCCTGTCCTGCTTTATAGGAAATCTTTTCTAAAAATGATCTGAAAAGGGTAATATCTTGTGTTTCCAATAAATCTTTAGCATGAAGTAATGAAATACAACTAGAGCTATAAGAGAATATAGATTGAATATTTAATTTTTTCTCTTTAACAAGATCAATTATCTTAGGTGATTGATAATACAGCTGTTCTGCGAATTCTTCATCAAAAATATCCGAATTGTAGAATTTGTCATACTTTAAAGATAGAGTTAAATCATGGCAAATCCTCAAGAAATCTAGTTTTGAGTAATACTTTTTATAGGGACTAATTAGATTTCTTTCAATAAAAAACCTTAAAAATTTTTTAAATAAGTCATTCCAGATTTCACTAATTTCAAGATATTTTATTGGTAAGTTCACTTTTTCTATAAAAGTATCGATATCATAAATATAACGTTTTACATCCTCATCCTCATGCGATTTAAATACAATTTCTTCTATACATAAATTGTCACACAGCTGCTGAATGCGATTAAAATCTTTTCCCGGAGATGCTGTTAAACCTAAAATTAAGGGATCTGAACATGTGTTAATATATTCATTTGAAATGAAATTATAGGCATAATTGCCTCTAGTTCTATGTGCCTCGTCAAAAATTATTAACGCTACTTGACTTAAATCGTATCGTCCCCTCATTACGTCATTTTTAATTACTTGTGGCGTAGAAATAATGATTTTTGAATTAATAAAGGCAATGATTCTTTTTTCAGGCGATATTTTACCCGTTAGTAAAGAGATCTCTTTTTTATCAACATCAAGAAATTTCTCGCAAGATGATTTATGTTGTGAAACCAGAGGTCTAGTTGGTGCAAGTATAATGATTTTTGCTTTACTATTATACTTTTCAAGGGCATTAGCTATTAATATAATTCCGATTATTGTTTTTCCTAATCCTGTAGGTAATACGACCAAGCTATTTCTGGCCTTGCATTTCTTAACGATGTTATCTTGGTAATGTCGGTAATATATTGTATTGTTTTTTAAAAAATTACCATTAAAATACTCCGGAGTACTATCGAGTTTCATTTAAAATATATAAATAAACTTCGAAATTTAAAAGGGATATCTGTGTGGAATTTTTAAAATTTGATGTTATCTTACTACTATTTATTTTAATAAGCCTTATAGCGATTAAATTTTTCCCATTAGACGGTCCAGAATGGAACGAACAAAAACTTCAACTGAAAAAAATTCATGAGGAGAAAGAAAGAGCATACCTTGCGTATTTAAAAGAACAAGGCGTAATATAAAATATTTTTAATTCAAATTTTTTTTTTAATGTAATTCTATTGAGACTAATAATTCGTTAAAGCTAAATCTTAGCTTTTATTTTTTTTTTCTTCGTGTGCTTCTTCGTGTGCTTCCATCCATTTATATCTTGCTAACGCATTATTAGGGTCAATC
>Ga0209976_10001479_pt1 | contig 13833 bp, 15 predicted proteins | sample SumtaG_FD_182806 | JGI IMG/M metagenome (GOLD analysis project Ga0209976, IMG submission 182806) | Deep subsurface microbial communities from Indian Ocean to uncover new lineages of life (NeLLi) - Sumatra_00157 metaG (SPAdes) (version 2) | ecosystem: Environmental > Aquatic > Marine > Oceanic >...
TCACTGGCGGACGATCTGGTCGTGTTAAAATGCCCCGCCGGCCTTCCTGCTATGGACTTGAACCAAGATGTGCCACCTGATGGTGATGCCCTGAAATTGGGATACCGACATGGGACACATCTTGGATATCAAGGCAACGATATAGTGGTTAAGGGGTATGTCAAGAATGGGGACTCTGGAGGACCGATATATAACGCAAAGGGTTTGGTAGGGATCATTGCGACCTACACCTATCCGAATGGAAAACTTCTGGATGGTGAAACGTCAGGTCCATGTGCTACACGAATCGCGAACTTCATCCTGAGTCTAACAGAGTCCCCTTCTTTACCGCCACCAGTTACCGACAACTCTGCTATCCTTGATAGGATTAGCAAACTCGAAGACCTAATCGCCAATGTGAAGGATGGTAAAGATGGTGCTGATGGAAAAGACGGTACCAGCGGGCAAGACACTGATTGTAGCGAACTTGAATTGAAGATTCAAGCTATTGCTCTTGGTGTCCAACGCAACGGTGACGCACTTGAATTGTTACAAAAAGCAGTTCTCGCTCAGCAGTCGAAACTCGACGTCCTCGAAATCAAAGACAGAGAAGCTGTTATTCGGATTCAACGTCTGGAGCAAACAGTCTCTTCTCAATCCAAATCAATTAGTACAAACTCGCAAACCCTAAAAGGGAAATTGCGGTTTCGTCTGAGGGTCGATCAGTCTGGTCGCGTGATCGGAGTTGATCCTCAGTAGTCTTTTCTTCAAGGAGAAGAATCCGATGACAGTAGATCTGAATGAACAGTTGACTGGTCAACTGGCAACGATCGCCAATCAAGGCGTTGCGGACAATCAGCGTCTCGCTCAGCATACCCTTCTGGCTTTCCAGAAGGACTTGTTCCAGGGCGGTGGCGGAGAAACCCCGGTACAGTTGGCTGGCTTGAACGCCGCTGATCGTACCCCCGTAGTGAAGGGCTAGTACCTTGACTGACCAACGTAACGAAACTGATGAACGGCAACAGGCTCGGAAGCAATTCCGAACTGCCGGCCTATGGGGTATGATGAATATGTTCAAGCGGGAGGGGGACTCTCAAAGAGCCGCCGCCGCTAAGCAACATGGTATCCAAGCGGCCGATTTGCCAGGATATGGTGCCGAGATTCCCTTCGGGAACACGACCATACATCAGTCTTCCACTGGATCGCCACTTGGTAAATTGAGCCAAGTGGCGGTCCTTGCGTTGGCCGCAGGTGCTGCTGGTTTTGGACTGAGTCAGATAGGAACACCCGAACCAGTGGCTACACCCCCGCCGGTTAACGCGGTTTTGGAATGGGAGATTGTACCCGATGGCGAACTCGAACGAAGCCGAAGTAGTAGCGTTCTTAGAGAAGAACATGGACTACATTCGGCAGAATCAAGTGGCTCTGGCGGAGAAATTGGGGGGTAATCTTCCCCTCGACGGACTCGTTTTGCAGCCGCTTGTGCAATTGGACGATGATATCAAGGCCGCTTTCAATGCAGTCGGAGATCATCAAACGACGCAACAGATTCTTCTGCAATTGCAGTCAATCAGGCGTCTTGACGAGTTGATAAAGATACTGGGAAAACAACTCGTTGCAATGGACCCAGGGAACTCTGACGAGGAGATTGATGATGAAGAGTAGTAACCTCTTGCTAGTTTTAGCAATGTCACTGTTTGCGAGTGTTGCCGTTGCTCAGTGTGAAAATGGTCGGTGCCATGCACCTCCCACACTCACGCCAGCACTAAGGCAACCTTTTATGTCAACGCCGAGTGTTCGTCGGATCGAGCGGAGTGTTTTGATTGGCGGTCCTCGCTATCGAACTCGCCAATCGTATTTCGCTCCGCGGCAGTTTCGGCGGTATTACCGACCCCGTTCATGTTACAATGGACGTTGTCGCTAACTGAGGTATCCTCATGTCCTACTCACTCTCCGATATTCTAACGATTGTGACGATAGTCACATTGCTGGCTGTAGTCATTGGCGATCGTGTATTGGGCTGGCTCAGGACACGAGGAGTCGACTTGTCCCAAGTGGGTAAATTGTACGATTTATCGTACAGAACCCATCAGGACACTCAAGAGTTAATCAAGCGTTTCGATGATAGTTCTCTTGAGATTGCTATTCGTGCGTTGGCGGAAAATGTTGCAGCACAAACTTTGCTACTGCAAGAAATGGTTCAGCAGAACAAGTTGAATCATCAAGAACATAGGCTGATCCTTGACCAAATTGGTAGGAAAAGCTAACCGTCAATCTCCTTGGGTGGCCTTGGGTGGCGGGGCTTCGTAAGTCCCGCCCCCAAGGTGTTTTCAACTTTTCTGCGAAGGAATTTCCCATGACAATCAAGACTGCAAACTTTCCCACGGTGCCGTGGGACCCGGCCACGGACTTCCGTTCTGGCCAAAGAGCCCATAAGGCCCCGGATGCCAATGATTGGGACGAAGTTATGGCGGAAGTAGTCGCCATGACTACGCAACTGTATCCGATCGGTTCCGATTCGATGCTTTGGGTTGCACCGCATGGTAAGTCTACTGCTTCTGGTAGTATTACCAATCCGTACGCATCCATTGCTCTGGCATTGGCAGCGGTTACGGCTGATGACACTACCATTTGCGTTATGCCTGGTACGTACACGCATGCTGCTACGCTTGCGATTGTTGGTACGTATACGGGTATCAAGATTGTTGGTATCGGTGGCTCGGATGTTACTATCCTTGACCATACGACTGACGACGATGCAGCCATCTCGATTATTCCCGCGATTGCGACAGCGTTCGTGGTTACGATCCGAGGCATCACTGTCTTGCAGTATGCCGCCAAGATCGGTATTGCGATTGATGATACCGGTCAAACGGCCAATGGTATTACTGTCAATCTGGACGATGTCAAACTCACGATGGACACAACGGGTGATTCGCTTGATGTGACCCATGCTGTTGATGTTGCACTTCTGCTCAATATCGACAAGTGTGTCTTCACTGGACTTACTGATCTCGATATCAAGAACACCAGCGACGTCTTCACTTTCCGGTTTTGCCAATTGAAAGGTGTTGCTTCGGATGCGTCCGCTGTTGCAATGTCAATCAGACTCTTCCACACGGCATTAACGGCTATCACTGGTGGTAATGCGGCACAAGTTGTCCATGCTATCGCCTGTACGGCTGAGGCCGATTTGACGCTGTTTGTTGCGGCTGATGTGACTGGTAGTCAAACCGTCACGCTTGCTGCTGCACTTAGCTAATTTTACCAAAAGGACCTAACAAGCGTCCTGAGGTGTTTCCAACTTTCTCTTGCGAAGGATTATTCCTATGACAGCCAAAAGTGCAAATTTCCCCACGACTCCGTGGGCACCGGCCACGAGTTTTCGTTCGGGACAGGCCGCGAACAAGGCCCCCGACGCTAACGACTGGGATGACATCATGGCGGAAATTATCGCCGTGGAAACCGAGTTGTACCCCGTTGCTTCCGATGTGGTTCTCTGGGTTGCCCCGCATGGTAAGGCTACCGGTAATGGTAGTCTTGTCAATCCGTATGCCTCCATTGCTTTGGCATACGCAGCGGTCGATGCGGATGACACTATGATCTGCGTCATGCCTGGTACGTACACGCATGCCGCTACGCTTGCGATTACCGGTACGTATACGGGTGTCAAGATTATCGGTATCGGTGGTTCGGATATCACTATCCTTGACCACACGACTGCCGATGATGCGGCCATCTCGATTACGCCGGCCATTGCTACGGCATTCGCGGTCACGATTCAGGGCATCTCTGTCTTGCAATACGCGGCCAAGATCGGGATTTCGATTGTTGATACTGGCCAGACGGTCAATACCATCACTGTCAATCTGAAAGACGTCAAGCTCACGATGGATACGTCAGGCGATTCGCTTGATCTTGTCCACGCCGTCGATATTGGGGTGCTCCTTAATTTCGAGGATTGTGTCTTTACTGGCCTTACCGACCTCGATGTCGCAAGTACCAGTGATGTGTACACCGTCCGACGTGGTGTCTTGGCGAATCTCGCCACGAGCGTAACCGACAAGGTTATGGCGATCAATCTTTTCTACGTGACTTTGACTGCCGTTACCGGTGGTCATGCTTCCCAGGTCTGTTCGGCACTTCACTGTGCCGCCGATGACTTGACGTTGTTCGTTGAAGCTGACGTTGCAACCCAAACGGGTACGGCTGCGTTGCCGGCTAGCTAGTTAACTTCCCCGACAGGCCCGAGGGCTCCCAACCGGGAGCCCGAGGGTTCTGTTGGTTTTTCTATCAAAGGTTCACACCATGCCTCAAATTGATAACAAATTTGAAAGGTGGAATGACGAGGTTCACCACCCAAGAGAGAGATGTGAGGGCTCCAGTCAAACAGAAGGACAGTGCCCATTCTGCAAAGTTGAGGGAAGTAACTACTGCATGCGTCATGGCGGAAGTCACGTTGTACGCAAAGAACAAAAGGAGGCCCTACGTAACTATCGGCTAGGTAAGTGGAAAGCCCGTGTGGGCGAATTCGCGGATAGTGAGGGGATCAAGTCATTACGTGAAGAGATTGGTATCCTTCGTGTGATACTTGAAGAAATGCTGAATCAATGCAAGGACGCGACTGAACTACTACTTTTTTCTGCACGCATGTCTGGTCTTGTAATGCAGATCGAGAAGTTAGTTGTTAGTTGTGACAAGATGGAAGGTAAGATGGGTCTCTTGCTGAATAAAGACTCAGTCTTACAACTTGCATCCGAGTTTGTTGAAATTATCAACGGTGAGATAACAGACATGGCAGTGATTGAACGGATTAGTATGAAGATGATGCAAGCTACACTACGTATTCAGAACCCTGTCGTCAATGCACCTGCAACTGGTGGGAGACAACTTGCACTACGCTAACCGCGGTACTCCATTGGAGGCTACAGATGCACGCACTTGCCGAATTACTTACGCATAGACTTTCATGTGGCTTAAAACGAAAAAGTATTACCCTGCCCTCACAATGGGCTGAGCAATACCGGATCATGGGACAGCCATACCCAGGACCTTGGACTTTTGATCGCCACCCGTGGCTGAAAGGAATGCATGATAGCACTGCTGAATTCAATGTCGGCCAGAAGGCCGCACAAATGGGTTTTACGGAGACTGTGCTTAACATCACTTTTTTCTATATTGATGTACATGGTGTGGATTGTCTTTATCTTCTTCCTGCTAAAACCCCTGATGCCAGTGATTTTAGTGCTGCTCGTTTTGATCCTGCTATTGATCTTTCTGAGCATTTGCAGTCCATATTTTCCGACGTTAAAAATGTTGGTCACAAACGTGCCGGAAACACCAACCTGTATATACGAGGAAGTAAGTCTCGATCCGGGCTAAAGTCAGTCCCAGTTGGCGTCTTAATCCTTGATGAAAAAGACGAAATGAGGCAGGAGAATATCCCGCTCGCCCGAGAGAGACAATCAGGGTATCACATGGGTCTCACGTGGGAGATTTCAACTCCTACAGTTGACGACATCGGAATTAACGAGACATTCAACAAATCAACTCAAGAGGAATATAACTTCAAGTGTCCCGGTTGTAGTAGGCATATCAATCTCGAATTCCCACGGAATATGGTAATTTGCGGCGATCATCACGAAGACCCAAGGACTGATGAATCATACTTAAAATGCCATCGTTGCGACAAGAAGCTCGAACACGAGGAGAAACGGTTTTTCTTAAAGGACGGTATTTGGGTTCCACGATTTAAGCAACAACCCTATCGTGGCTTTGGCGTCAACCAAATGTACTCAAGTGCCTACAAGGCCCATCCAAGCAAATTTATTAAATCCTACTTCCTGGCACAGACAAATGCCGCCGACGAACAAGAATTCTATAACTCGAAACTTGGTAAGCCACACATTGTTGAAGGGGCACGGGTAACTGACGCGGAGATTAAAGCCTGCCTTAGTGACCACACGATGTACGAAGCCTTTAGTGGTAACACATTGGTAACGATGGGGATTGATGTTGGTAATTGGTTACATTATGAAATAAATCGCTGGTTCATTCCGGCAGACTGTGGCATAAATGTCAATACTTATGCTCGCTGCCAAGTTATAAAGATGGGGAAGTGTCGAGATTTTGAGCAACTCGACCTACTCATGGAAGATTTTAACGTACGACATGCAGTTATTGATGCTCAACCAGAGAAACGAAAAGCAAAAGAATTTGCTCAACGCTGGTATGGTCACGCTAATCTTTGCTATTATGGTAATGGTCTTTCAGGTAAGGAAATCCATGTCAATGATGAAGAACTTACGGTTACAGTTGATCGTACATCTTGGCTAGATTTATCATTAGGGCGGTTCAGAACAAGGGCAATTTCACTACCCCGAGATACACCGAATGAGTACAAGGATCACTTAAAAGCTCTTGTCCGGATTTACGAGAAAGATAAGGACGGGAACTTAATTGGGCGGTATGTTAAGAGCCAAAACGCTCATGACCATCACGCTCATGCGAGAAATTACTCAGAGATTGCATTGCCTTTGGCGTATGCAGTTGGTGTTGCACAAGATATGGAGTCTCCGGCATGACTATGAGCAGAATACAAGCAATCATTACCAATAAAGTCAAGATAGGTGATCTTCGGCACCCGACGTATGCCGATATGATTGATACTTGGGCTAAGTTTCGACTTGTGGCCGAAGGTGGGGATGCTTTTTTGGAAGAATACTTGAAAACATTCTCCAAACGTGAAGACCCAACTGATTTTGCCACTCGAAAAGAGGTAACGTACGTCCCGGCTTTCGCCAAAGCAGCTATCACTGAAGTCAAAGACTCGATTTTCCAACGAATCAGTGATGTTACTCGTGAAGGTGGCCCACAATCATATATCGACGCGACACTCGGTAAATCACGTGGGGTTGATATGCAGGGAAGTAGTATGAATAGCTTTATTGGGCGACATATTCTTCCCGATTTGCTTTCAATGGGTAAAATTGGCACTTTTGTCGATATGCCCTCCCTTACCGGCCCAACACTTGCCTCAAAAGGCGGAGCCCGGCCATATTTGTATACATACAGGGCTGAAGACATCCTAAATTGGGTAATTGATACCTCCAGTGAAGAAGCTGAATTCAGTAGTCTCTTACTTCGGGATTATGTGTACGCATTAGATGAATCAACAGGGTTGCCCAAGGAATCCGAAGAACGTTTTCGATATATGTGGGTTGAAGATGGCGTAGTCCATGCACAATTCTTCGATAAAGACTCTAATGCAATTGATGAAAATGGTGAGAGGGGTGCGTCGGTTATCACACTTAATCTACCCACTATCCCATTTGTTTTATTTGACATTTCTGAGAGTCTACTAACTGATGTAGCGAATTATCAAATAGCTTTGCTAAATTTAGCAAGTGCAGACATTTCATACGCATTGCGTGCGAATCATCCGTTTTATGTCGAGCAATTTGACATGAAATCCGAGAGTGCCCATCTTCGCCGTCCTTCTGCGGGAGATACAACTGATACTGACGGCGTAACAATTCGACGACCAGGTGAAGCTGGGGATGCCAAGTCTGCTAGAACTAGCGAAATCAAAGTCGGGACAGCATCGGGACGGCGGATACCTAAAGGCATGAATATGCCTGAATTTATCCATCCGTCACCTGAGCCGTTACTGGCGTCGATGAAGAAACAAGACGAGCTGAAAGCGGACATCCGAACTTTGATAAAATTAGCAGTAGCTCAGTTAGCACCCAAACTGGCATCTGCTGAAAGCAAAGGCTTCGATGAACGTAGTCTTGAAGCAGGTTTGAGTGCGATCGGCATGGAATTGGAACACTGTGAACGACGTATTGCCCATCACTGGGTTGCATACGAAGACAAAAGTGGTGAGCAACCTACAGTCATATACCCGAAACGGTATGATCTTCGATCGGATGACGACAATCGCAAAGAAGCAAAAGAACTGCGTGAATCTGCTAAGGCAGTACCTTCAACAACTTTCAAAAGGGAAGCAATGAAGCGTGTTGCCACGATCAACGTCGGTGCCGAAGTCTCACTTGAGACACTTCAGAAAATCCATCAAGATATTGACGACGCCGAAGTCGTTGTTGTCGATGCTCAGGAGTTGAAGGATGATATTGAAATTGGGCTTATTGATCTTGAAACCGCAGCTAAGGCTAAGAGTTATCCAGAGAATTCTGTCGAAAAGGCTAAGGTGGATCACGCAGAGCGGACCGCACGGATTGCGGAGTCACAGGCACAAGCTAGGGGTGTAACGGACATGGCTGGTCTTGCTAATGCTAGCAGAAACGAAAAGCAAGAGACCGCCACTGATCCCGTTGTAAAAGACAACACACGAGGCGGAGCTAAGTAAGCATGGCTATTTTACTACTTGAAAGCTTTGAGGGTATTGAAGACCCCGAAGACAAGTATACGATTGAGAGTGCCGCACTGGTTAATATCAGTAGTGCTTATTATCGTAGTGGTGCACAAAGTTTGTTATGCTCGTATGGTTATTGGTTTCGTATAGATTTACCTGCATCAACTGATGATGGTGTTATTGGTTTTGGCTATAGATTCTCTGATGTTAGTACAACTGCCACTATCGGTGCCCTTGTAATGTTTTATGATGGTTCCGGCGAACAAATTTCACTAGATGTTGATCCTATGGGTCGTCTACATTTAGCCCGAGGAGCAACAATTCTTGCGTATTCGAGTAAAAACCTAATTAGGCAAAAGTGGCAGTATATTGAAGTCAAATGGAATTGCGTAAATAGTATTGGGGCTGATACATTTATTGTACGTCTCGATGGGGTAGAAGTAATAAATCTTGCCGCAACAACTGATTGTCAAGCTCAAGCTGGTTCCGGCGTGACAATTATTTACATCCAAGGTGCATCCCATGCTTCCAATAATTATTTTGATGATTTGTATGTGTTAGACCTGACGGGTGCGGCACCGAATAATGATTTTCTCGGTGACATCCAAATTACAGCTCTTAATCCTAATGGAAATGGGAATGCCAGTGATTTTACAGGTAGTGATGCTGATAGCACAGATAACTACCTTCATGTCGATGAAACTATACCTGATTGGGACACAAGTTATGTTGAATCTCTCACTATAGGCCATGTGGACTTATATACTTATGAGGATTTGCCAGCCACTCCAGACACAATTTATGCCGTTCAAACAGTTATGGTTGCTAGGAAAGATACAGCAGGCGCCCGTTATGGGAACCTTCTAACTCGTGTTAATAGCACAAATTATAATGGTGACACATTTGCACCGGTTGAGGGTTCATATACTTATCACACAAAAATATGGGAACTCAATCCTGATGACTCAGCTGCGTGGGCTGGGGCAGATGTAAATGGGGCTGAATTTGGAGTGGGGGTAGTAGCAACACCATGACATTACGTCTCATAGAAGGTTTTGATGGCTTAACAGCTTTGGGTGATAAATACTCTGCATCTACATTCCACACTGTTAGTACAGATGAACCGCATTCCGGTATACAGAGTATGAAAAGTGCTGGGTCTACAACAGACTTTGCATATATGCCAATCCCCGGGAGCACTCAAAGCAATGAAATTTATCTCGGCTTTGCATTCCGTCATAGTGTTATTCCTGCATTGAGTGGTTATTCTATGGTACGATTTTTAGGAAATGGTGTATCGGGGGCATACTTATCTATAAAAAATGATGGTGCCATTCAGATAGGTGGTGCGGCAGTCCAAATAGACTCAGGGGCAAATGTACTAGCTATCAATACTTGGTATTATATTGAGGTTAAAATTATCAAATCGAATAGTTCAAGTGCTGGTGATGTTATTGTAATGGTTGATGGTGCTGAATGGATAAATTGTGGTACAGGTCTTGATTTTCTCGCTGGTGCTAACAATTGGACAGATTGTATTGTGTTCCGTGGGTACACAGGTAGCACACGTTATTACGATGACATTTATGTTTGTGACGAAAATGGGTCATCCCCAACTAATACTTTCCTTGGTCATGTGACAGTTGCGACATTGCATCCTGACGGTGAGGGAAATACTAATGATTTCGTAGGTAGCGATGCAGATAGCACAGATAATCATCTTCATGTTGATGAGGCAACTGACGATGGGGATACGTCTTATGTTGAATCTAATACACCAGCCGATATTGACTTATATACTTTTGACGATATGCCAGAAGCATCTGATTCAATCCTCGGAGTACAAGTAAGTAGTTATGTCAAGAAGGATACAGTTGGTCAACGACTTGGTCGACATGTAGCTCGCGTAAATGGATCAAATTATGAGGGTGCAAATTTTGGTGCAAACAGTAGTGGGTACTTATTTGCTGACACAATCTGGGAATTAAATCCAGATGATGCCGCAGCATGGGAAAATGCAGATATTGATGCAGCAGAATTTGGCATCAAGGTACAAGCATGACAGTTTTACGTTCAACAACCCAGATTGTCGAAGTTGCTGAAAGTTTTGATGCAAATCTGCGTCAAACCCAACAGTATATTCAGGTATTGTATGTATCAGCAACCGCAATTGAAAGACCAGCAACTAGTGCATTATCACTAACTCAATCTGCAACTACTGAGAATATCCTCAATTTACCTGCATCGAATGCGTTATCACTTTCTCAAGATGCTACTACTTATGGTGTTACACGTGTAGGGAGTTCGTTATTTCTTACACAAGCCAGTGCCCTTGAGATCATATTACTAAGAAATGTATCCAACACACTTGCTCTTACACAAGAGGCTTTATACAATCAGCAAGTCGCGTTATCCGCATCCCACACGTTTGCATTAACGCAATCCGCAACGAACAACCTACAGCTACCAACACAAACAGCAGACAACACACTTTCTCTAACGCAGTCAGCCGATTGGGCCAGACTCGCAGAGTCAGTCTTAGTATTGACGCAAGAGGCATCGTCGGTTGACGGTGCAATTACTGACACAGCGGAGAATACACTCTCCCTAACGCAGTCAGCGACAACACTAACAGTCCTAACGAATATAGCGTCCTCGGCACTGGCTTTGACTCAAACAGCCGTTGGGCCAATCATTGTTGTAGGTGCAACCAATGTAACTAGCACGCTAGTCTTGACTCAAATGGCAGTCGGGACGATTACAGAGAACTATGTGATACTTTCAGCAGAAGGTGTATCGGTCCTACTTCCCGCACCCGAGCTAGACGATAAAGAGAATAGTGTTTCCGAAATGTCTGTAAAGCGTGCAATGGATGGCACATTACGTACGTATGTGAGGAAATCACCAAGTAGATTACTGAGTTATACTTTTGATTTGACGCGAGCAAAGGGTCTGGAATTGCAAGCGTTCCTATCAGCATATAATGATAATTCTATCAAACTTCATAACTGGAAGGGTGAGGTTTGGGACACGAATCTTATGACGAACCCAGTCAACTACACACAGAACCGCAAAGGTCCTAACGTGGGCGTCAATTTGCAATTCGAGGGGAGCAAGATAAGTGGTTAAATTAACAGACAGACAAAAGCAGAACTTCCAAAAGAAGGTAGATATTCCTCTATTTGGTGGTTGCCATGAGTGGAAGGGTGCTCGCAGTAGTGAAGGGTATGGTAGTTTTAGGATCAATGAGCAAGCGGTAGGTGCTCACCGAGTAGCATTCTTACTCGAATATGGTTACTTACCTGAAAATGCCCTTCATACTTGTGATAACCCTAGTTGTGTCAATCCTGAACATTTGTATGATGGCACACGTGTTGAAAATGGAATTGATCGTGCTCAGCGTGGGTCAGACTATAAGCTAACACCGGATAACATTCGAGAAATTCGGTATTTACGTGCTTTAGATTTTACGTATAAATCAATAGCTAAGCGTTTTGGTGTTTCTATAAGCACTATTTATCAGATCATTACAGGCAAAATTTGGTCGCATGTAACGGAGACAGCAATATGAGTAATTATGGCACAATCGCACTTGCGGACGCCTTCTTTTTAGAGCGACTCAGCACAGAGGTCTGGGACAATGCAGTCGTAGCCGACCGTACGGCCGCTCTCGTTACGGCGACAAAGGCGATTGAACGATTGAATTTTGCCGGTGAAGTTGAAACACTTGGACAAGAGTTTCAATTCCCACGTACAGACGATACAGAAGTTCCACAAGATATTTTGGACGCTACGTACTTGTGTGCTCTTGCACTCTTGGACGGCGTCGATCTTGAATTGGAACAGGAAATGGTTGGCGTCAATTCAGACGCATACTCCGGTGTGAGGACTACCTACGACTCGCACAGTAGACAGGACCACATCAAGGCTGGCATTCCGAGCTACGAAGCTTGGATGATACTTTTGCCATACTTGCGTGATCCTTTGGAGGTTACTCTTCGTAGGGTTTCTTGAGGAGATTCGACATGACGTATTTTCGCAACTTTCCGTTCCAACTCGTCTACGATAATGAAGGCGGCGAGGGTGGTGAAGGCGGTGAAGGTGGTGATAAAGGCGGTGAAGGCGGTGATAAAGGCGGGACTGGTGACGACAAAAAGTTGTCACTATCCCAAGGAGAGTTGAATAAGATGATGGCGGATAACCGCCGGAAACTTACGACTCAGAATGCAACACTGCTCAAAGAGCTTGACGGCATCAAGGAGCAGGCAAACTTAACGGCCACCGAGAAAGAGGAATTGGAAGGTCGGATCGAGGCGCTGCAAACGCAGTTCCTTAGCAAGGAAGAGATTGCCAAGCGAGCGTCCAAGAAAGCATCTAAGGACCATGATACCGAAGTTGCTAGACTTACCAAAGAAGGTAACGATTGGAAGACTCTCTATACGCAGGAGCGTGTGACGACAGCTTTGACCACGGCGGCTATTGCAGCCAAAGCCACGGTTCCAAATCAGATTGTTACGCTTTTGCAAGGTAATACTCATTTGGTTGACAAACTGGATGAGGCTGGTAAGCCGACTGGTGAGTTTGTTCCGATGGTGAAATTCCAGGATACGAACGAGGAAGGTAAGCCCGTTACACTCGATTTAGACCCCGGTGCCGCATTGAAGAGAATGCAGGAAAAGCCCGAATCTTTCGGGAACCTGTTCATCAATCCGGGTGCTGGTGGCATGGGTGGGAGCAGCGGTTCCGAAGGTGGTAAAGGTGGTGGTCTCACCCCCGAGCAACTGAAGGACCCGGCAGCTTACATGAAGTGGCGAAAGGAAAATCCTGGAGCCGATCCAACAACAGTTAAGAGCTAGCATTTTGCTAGTTCTACCAAACCCCTCTTGAAAGGTAAAGCAATGAATTTGCTTCAATCGACGCCCTTCCAGCTCGTGTACGAGAATGACCTCACGGCATTCATTCCCGAGCTTTGGGCCAACGAATCGGTCGCAATCCTGTTGGAAAACATGGTTGTGTCAGGTATGGTTCACCGTGACTTCGAGAATACATTGGCGAAGTTCGGCGATATTGCCCATACCCGGAAGCCCGCATCCTTCACCGCCCAGCGGAAAACGAAGGAAGACGACGTTGTCGTCCAGAACGCGGAAGCGACCGACATTCAGGTGCCGTTGAATCAGCACCTCCACACGTCCTTCACCTTGAAGGATGAAGACCTCACGAAGTCCTTCCAGGAACTTCGGGCGATCTATCTCACTCCGGCGATCATCTCGTTGGCCCAGGCGATGGACAAGATCACTCTTGGTCAAGTCTATCAATTCATGGCCAACCAGCAGGGTGGCTTGGGTCTGAGTACCGGCAGCACCGTCAAGGGTTACATGCTTCAAGCGAAGAAGCGTCTGACCATCAACAAGGCCCCCGAAGCCGGACGTAACCTCATTATCGGTCCCGAGACCGAAGAGGATATGCTGAGCTTGGAT
>Ga0209976_10001481_pt1 | contig 13818 bp, 15 predicted proteins | sample SumtaG_FD_182806 | JGI IMG/M metagenome (GOLD analysis project Ga0209976, IMG submission 182806) | Deep subsurface microbial communities from Indian Ocean to uncover new lineages of life (NeLLi) - Sumatra_00157 metaG (SPAdes) (version 2) | ecosystem: Environmental > Aquatic > Marine > Oceanic >...
GACATTTGTTTATACGTGCAAGTTATTCAAATGTTTCAATAAGTACTGAAAGAATGAAAGGAGAAGAATTAGTTATAAGTTAGGTTTAGTATAGGGGAGACGCCACCAATAGCTGTGTGGCGTTTTTTCTGTATTTTTGTAACATTACGTTAATACAGCACATGGGAAAAGCAGGGCCAAAAAAACAAGCAGCAGCATTAGTAAAACAGAAGGGGCATTATAGGCCAAGTAGGAACGGAGATGAAGTTGCTGACTATGGCGGTTTAACTTGGGTGCATAATACTTTCCCTTTACCCCCAGATGATTTCCCACCACTAGCAGTCCAGTTGTGGAATAAGGTTTTAATGATAGTTTGCAAAATTCCTGGTTATGTTGCTGATCTTGATTTAACCCAGTTCGAAGAGTACTGCATTAATTACGCAATGATTAGAAGTTTAAGAATGAGAATAGTAAAACCTCCTAAAGATTTCGAACCTAGATTAGAATGGGGGAATTATCATAAGCTCACAGCCAGAAACGATAAATTAGCAAGTGATTTTGGATTTACACCATCAGCTAGAACATCAGTAAAATTAACACAAATACAAAAACAAGAATTAATTCAAAGATTTGAACTATAAAACTAATCAGGACAATATAGATTTAAATAAGTATTACTTTGATGAAAAGGCTGCGGATTCTGCGGTCAGATATATTGAAAGCAGGATTAGACATGTTAAAGGTAAGTTAGCGGGGGAGTTGTTGGTCTTAGAAGAATGGCAAAAAGATGAAATAGTGAGGCCTATCTTTGGGTGGAAACATATAGACACGGGGTTAAGGAAGTATACAAGTGCTTATATTGAAATTCCAAAGAAATCAGGTAAATCATTTTTGGCAGCTTCGTTTGCAGCTATATTTTTAGATATTGAGGAAGAAGGAGGTAGTGAGATTATTGGTGTTGCGTGGGGCAGAAAACAGGCGGGTTTAGTATTTGAGGCAACAAAGGAGGTAATTAAAAAAAGCCCAGAGTTAAAATCAAAATGTACTATTTACCGTAATTCAATTACAGCACCGGACCATTTAGGAGGAACTAAAACATATCACATCCTTTCAAAAGAAGCGGGCAGTGAAGACGGAATAAATCCACAGTTGGCAATTATTGATGAGTTGCATGTGCATAAAAATAATGAAGTTTTAGAGATGGTGGAGAAATCTATGGGGGCAAGAGAGCAACCTTTGAGTTTTGTGATAACTACAGCGGGATCTGATTTATATGGAATTGGTTATCAAAGACACGAATATGCAATTGACGTGGCAAAGGGTGTTATAGAAGATGAAGCAACATTGGTTTTGATTTATGCAGCAGATGATAGTGATGATGAAAAATATTTATATAGTGAAAAAACACATAAAAAGGTAAATCCAAATTATGGAGTAAGTATTGGGAAAAGAGCTTATGAAAAAGAAGCATTAAAGGCTAGACAAAATGCTCCAGAATTAAACAGCTTTAAACGATATTATTTAAATATTTGGGTATCTAATCTAGTAGGGTGGATGAACATGTCTAAATGGAATAATTCACATTGGGAGATTAAAAAAGATTTTTTAAAAGGTAAGCCGTGTTATGCTGCAATTGATCTTTCAAGTAGATCAGATATTACTGCATTAACATTAATGTTTCGTGTAGATCAGATATATTATTCTCTTAATTGGTTTTGGTTGCCAGAAGAAAAGGGGTTAAATAGTGCAGACAAAAACAACAGTAGATACTTGCAGTGGGTTAAAGATGGTTTTATTGAGGAAACTCCAGGGGATATGGTAGATTATGTGTTGATTAGGAGACGTATAAATGAAATAGCAAGGGACTATAATATTAAATTTATAGCTTATGATGATTGGAATAGCCATCAAATAGCACCACAACTAGAAGAGGATAAATTTAATTTAATAGAATTTAGGCAGGGTTTTAAATCAATGTCTAGTCCTACAAAAGATTTAGAGTCTTATGCAACATCAAAAAGCAAAAAGTTTAATCATTTAGGCAATCCAGTTTTGACGTGGATGGCTGGTAATGCAGAGGTAAGGGTAGATGATGCCGCAAACTGGAAGATTGTGAAAAACAAAAAGCAACCAGAAAAAAAAGTAGATGGAGTAATAACTAACGTGATGTCTTTACAATTATGGATAGAGCCACCACCAGACACAGGAAGTTATTTAGAATCAGGAGAATTATATATAATAAAGAAATGATACACTTACCAATAGAAATTTTCAACGTCTTAAATAAGAAGAGTAATTTTGATTACTTGTTCTTATCTTGCCTATCATCTAACCGTAATGCCTGGGATGCTTACGATGCAGCAGTAGAAAAAATGCAATCTTTTGCCGAACACTGGAAGCATAGTTGTGATGATTACGACACTTACCGGGTTAAATTACATTATAAATCATTTAATGTTACAGGATTTAGGGAATTTATTGGTACTAATGCTAAATCTGGTGATATCAAAGTGCCAAAACATATAGTAACAGCGGTCACAGGGGGGTTCGAAATATTCTTAGATACCTTTTATGTTGTTAATAGACACAGCAAAATGGCTTACGATAAAGCGTTGTACGAAATAAACAAGTATTTGCCTGATTGGAAGCCTGCTAAAAACTATGCGAGCTATAAAAGTTTGCAAGGGTATAGGCGCAAAGTAAAAAAAGTTACTAATAAAAAAAGGTAACAGGTATTATTTTGTAATGTGAAAATACCATTCATAGGGGCAATTAGAGAATTTTTTAAAAGAATAAGCACCACAACCTTTAATACATTAAGGGGTCATCGTGGCATTTTTGGTAATCAAGTGGGGAGAACCCCTGTAACTGAAAGGACCTCTTTTGGTTTGTCGGCATACTATGCCGGAGTTGCATTAATTTCTGAGAGTATTGCGATGTTGCCTGTTGAGGTTTTCAGGCGCGAGGGGGGAAAGTTGTTCGAAACTACCCATCCTACAGAATTTCTATTAAATGCAGAGGCAAATGATAAATCTATAGCTTTTGATTGTAGACAAATAATGATAACATCTGCTCTAAATTGGGGGAATGGTCTTGCTATTATTGAACGAAACGGATCAGGAACACCCACAGCGTTGATAAATGTAAGACGTGAATCATGTGACCCATTAGATTTTGATGAAGAATTGTTTTGGGATGTAAGTATAGATAGCACCACAACCTTACGAGTACCAGACAGAGATATGTTAAACATTAGAGGTTTTGGTACAGATCCAGTTATCGGTTTAAGTATTATTGAATATCACAGACAGAATTTAGGGTTATCAATAGCAGCACAGGATTATGGGCAAGACTTCTATAACAAACGAGCCAAAAATGTATCAGGTTATATTGAGTTTGCAGGGACCTTAGATAAGAAGATTAAAGATGCAATAGCTGATCAATGGAGCAATAACTATGGTCCAGCAGGAGAGAGAGGTGTAGCGATATTGGATCAAGGAACCAAGTTTATACCAGTAGATGAAGTTAAGCCAGCAGATGCCCAATTTATAGAAACTAGAAAGTTCCAAAAGAATGAAATAGCCACTATTTTAAGAATACCGCCTCACATGATTAATGAGATGGAATCTGCAACGTTTTCCAATATTGAACATCAAGGAATCCAATTTGTTACCTACACACTTCAAAGTTGGCTAACAAAAATAGAACAAGAGTACAGAAGAAAGCTATTAAAGCAATCTGAAAAGAACAACCATATTTATCTACATGATCCAGCCATTTTAGCTAAAGCAGATTTAAAAGCTCAAAGTGAATTTTTTAAAACTATGTCAGATATAGGGGTGCTTTCTGGTAATGATATAAGAAAACGGATGGGTATCAACAAAGTAGACGGGCTAGATGACCGCTATATTCAATTAAATAGAGTAAATATTAACGATATTGACGAGTTCCACAAGAACAGTAAAGTACAACAAAATGGAGAAGATTAACAGATTAGTAGAGATTAGAGGTATAGATTCAGAGGCAAGGACAGCTGAATTTGTAATATCAACAGAAAGCATAGACAGACATGGTACGGTTTTTAAAATGAGTGGATGGGAATTAGGCCACTATCGTAAAAATCCTATTGTAGCTTACAACCATGACACAAGCGGTTCAAATCCTGATTCTATTATAGGCACTTCTAAAGTGTTTAAGGAAGAGGATAAACTAATAGGCCGCGTAACTTTTGAGCAAGAAGGAGATAATCCTATAGCTGATAAGGTATGGAATAAAATAAATAAAGGGATTATTAGAATGGCCTCAGTTGGTGCAATACCTCACGAATATAGATGGGGTAACGTGGATAAAGGGGAAGATAGTGGTACTATTTATTTCACTAGACAGGAACTATTAGAATGGTCAATAGTAACAGCTGGATCCAATAGAGATGCTTTAAAACGCATGGAGGATGAAATAGACCAAATTAAGGAGGAATTAACTCCTAAAGGGATGACTTATATAACTAAAAACAGGCTCCGCGATTTGGACCTAGTAAAAAAAGTTACACCAGAACAGGAATAGAAAACAAAAATTTGTAAAACAAGTAATATGAAAAATAGTAACACAATAAGAGAGCTTATAGCAGATAAACGTAAAGCGTTAGACGAATTACAAGCACTTGTTAAAGCCGAAGATAGAGATTTTACCGAAGATGAGCAAACACTTTGGGATGAGGATATGGCAGAGATGGAAAGATTAATGCCTGAACTTGATAAGAAAGAAAAAGAAGAAGCAATCAGATTAAAAGCTGCCAGTATTGGAGGTAAACCAATTGTACAAGTAGATGTAGGTAATGCAGCAGGAACAGGGATTCAAGGTGAGCCTAAAGATCTTAAAAAAATAGTAAAAGAGTTTTCTTTTCAAGCAGCAGTGAGAGCAGCTATTACAGGCAAATTTGATGATGGCCTGCATAAAGAAATGCACGAGGAAGGTACTAGAGAAATGAGAGCCATAGGGCAGGATGCCGTTGGTATTGTAATCCCCGGTATAATTACAAATGCAAAACAAGAAAGAGCAGTAATTACTGAAAATAGTACGACAGGTATTGAGGTTACTAGCTTTGTAGATGGTGTTTACGCAAATACTATATTGGGAGATTTAGGAGTTACTAGATTAAGTTCTAATACAGATCAACGTATACCAATTATTCCTAGTTTAACTACTCAGTGGGAAGGCGAAACCGATGATGCAGCAGATGGTGGATCAGCAATAACCAAAAAAGACCTTAGCCCAACTAGATTAGCATCATTCTTAGACTATTCAATACAAGCAGCAATGCAACATAATGAAAGTTTAGATGCAGCACTAAGAAGAGGTTTCCAGGAAGCAGTAGGAGCAAAGGTAGAATTTGCAGTATTTACAGATGATACAGGTAATGGTGGCCCAGCAGATATTGGAGCAGGTAAAACGCCAGTTGGAGGGGCAACAGTTACACTTAATGCGCTTGGTTTAGTTGAGGAAATTATAACCAACAACCAATTAAGAGGAAACTTAGGTTTTGCAATTTCCAATACAATTTATACTGAGTACTGGACAGCAGTACAAGCTACTGGCGTAAGTCCATTGATAAATGAAAGTACAATGACTATTCAAGGATATCCATTCTTCTTCTCTAGTCAGATTGCAGATATAGCAGTAGGCGAGGAAGCAACGTATTTTGGTGACTGGTCTAAATTCTATATGGCAAGTTTTGGTGGAGTTGAGATATTAACAGACCCATTCACTCAAGCAATTGGAGGTAAAGTACGATTAGTATTAAACTCATATTGGGATTTTGTACTAGCACAAGATAGTGCTATCTCAGTATCAGGATTAGTATAATACATTCTATTCAACTTAAATAATAACTGGGGTGGGGCTTATACCTCACCCTTTTTTTGATAACATGGAATTAATAACAGCACCAGCAGGAACAGCCATAACACTAACAGAGGCAAAAGAACATCTTAGAATATTAGATGATTCATTTGATACTATTATACAGCTTGAAATAGAAGCGGCACAAATAGCGATGATGAGACTAATTAGCGTATTGCCGTTTGTTGGCACAGTGGCATTCTATGAACGTGATTTTGATAATATTATATTAGATGTATCAAAAATAGCCACTATTGTAGTTAAGTATTTTGATGAAAATAACGCAGAACAAACATTAGACGCTAGTCGGTATAACTTCTTTATTAATGCTTATCCATGTAGTTTAAATGTAACAGATGCACCTAGTCTATTTGAAAGACCAGATGCAGTAACAGTAGAATGTACTACATCAACAGCTACAAATGAAATGATTAAACAAGGTTTAAAGATGATAGTTGGTGATCTTTTCGAGACTCGCCAAACAGACGCATCAGGGATGACAATAAGCCAGTTTTCTATAAACACACAATTCCAATTAAGCCTAATAAGTAAACGGATAGAGGTATGAACATTAACAAGTTAGATAGAAAGATAATAATTCAAGAAAGGGACACAGATGTCGTAACTAACGATGTTGGTGAAGTAATACCTACTTGGACTACCTTTTTAACTACTTATGCTCATATACAAAGAGCAGGCGGTCGTGAACAATTAGAAGCAGATAAAGATACAGCTACAGTAAAGAGAAGGTTTAAAATTAGGTTTTTTGCTGGTATTGATGAGACTATGCGGATAGTATACGACAGTAAAAACTATGATATTGAAACTATACAAGAATTAGATAGAGAAGGATTGTGGATAACAGCAACTTATAAAAAATAATGGCTACCACGTTTAAAATAGAGGGGATGGAAGGTGTTATTAGGGAGATTAGAAAACTTCCTGATAGAGCCAAGCGCTTAGAAGTTTTAAAGATATTAAGACCACAAGTAAAACCATTAAAAGCCGCCATTAAGGTAGAAGCCGATAAAACCAACCCAGAAGGACGAGTTTATACGATAAGAGGCGGCAAAAGGGTAGAACCAGGTAATTTGGGTGATTCTATTAAGATATTTACAGGTAGAAACAAAGAATTTCCATCTGTATTTATAGGTCCGGATATGGGACCAAAAAAGAGAAATGATGCGTTTTATGCCTTTTTTCTTCAATATGGCACCATTTATATAGCGCCTAACGACTTTATAGACAAAGCCACTAAATCACTACTCCCAGGAATATCAAAAAAGATAAGCAATGACTTAAAAAAATATTTAGAACGTAAAATTAAAAGATTAAATTTATGAGAGTTAAATTATTAAAAAAACACACACCTGAATCACATTCAAGAGCTTTGCCAGTAGGCACAGAAATAAGGGTATTAAACAGCATAGCAAAGGAATGGATAAAAAAAGGTATAGCCGAATATTTAGATGGCGTTACCAAAGAAGAAATAGAAACGCTAGACGCATCTATAGAACAGTTGGAAGATAAGCCAGTAAAAAAAGTTACTAAGAAAAAAGAGAGTAAAGAGTAAAATTGTATTATGAAAGTAATTCTTAAATCAAGTTGGACACACCCTCAACAAGGGAAAACATATCCAGCTGGGACAGAACTAGATATAAATGATGTCTTTTTTAATAAGGACTATCACGAGAAGAAAAAGAAATCAACACCTAAGAAAAAATAAATTATGGCACAAACAGTAGGACCGGTAAACGGCACATTAGCAACGATAAATATAGCTGGGACAGTAGTTTCACACTTAGTAAGTAATGGATTGACTAGAGAAATGTCCACAAGAGATACCTCTAGTAAAGATTCAGGAGGCAACAAAGAAAGTTTAGAAGGACAAAAGTCATTTGGTGGCGATTGTAGCGGATGGATGGCGGATGATGCTACTTATGGGTATATAGATTTGGAAGTTTTATTTGAAGCCAGGCAGGCAGTAGAAGTAGTATGGTCTACAGAAGCAACAGGCGATACCTCATATACAGGCCAATGTTTCCTCACTTCACTTACCAAAACAAGCGGACTAGAAGAAACAGTAACCTTTGATTGTACATTAGAAGGAACTGGAGCAGTAACAGCGGCAGTAATAGTATAATATAACGGGGCTTAACGGCCCCTATTTAATTACATATGATAACAATAGAAATAAAAGGTACAAAGTATACCGTAACCCCAGGCAACAAAGCTATGATGAATCTGACAACTACAATAGGAGTTGATAAGTTGACAAAGGGCGAAATAACATTTGCAGCAACAGTAGATTGTTATTGGGATGGTATACGAGAAAAAGGTAAACTTAAAAAAGAGGATTTAGAGGATTATGTAGATATGACCCCAAACGCTGGGGATGAAATATTTACTGAATTAATAGCCTTTAAAAAACTAGCAGAAGAAGCAAAAAAGTAAACTGCGAACCTTTTGCCTTCATAAGAGGATTTGCTTACACTGTATTAGGGGCCACCCCTTTAACATTGGAGGATTATACAATGACTTCAATTGGCGAGTCTTATAGTTACTATTGGAATAGTCAGTATTTAAAGGAAAGAAGTAATTGGGAAATAGGGCGTTTTATAGCTTTGTATACCGCGGGTCCTCATAGTAAAAAAATTAACAGGGTAGAAGATATTTGCATATTCCCTTGGGAAGAAAACAAAAACCAACTTTTAACCGTAGAACAACAAAAACAACTAATAAAATCGGGTAAACACCCTTTGGTAGATAAAGATGGCAAGAGAAGGAATTAACATATTTGCTGGGTTCGATCTCAAAGCGTTTAGCACATCGGCTCAGAATTTAGAGCGTAAACTAAAAAAAACAGGCAGAAATCTAAAAAAAACAGGTAAAAATCTTGCAAGAAGCTTAACAGCACCAGCAGTAGCTTTAGGAGGTCTCGCAGTTAGGGAATTTGCAATGTTTGAGCAGTCAATGGCTAAAGTCCAAGCTGTTTCTGGTGCCACAGCTAAACAGTTAGGAGAACTAACAGATCTTTCTAAACAATTAGGACTAACAACACGATTTACAGCTTCAGAGGTTGCTAATTTAGAGTTGAATTATGCTAAGTTAGGTTTCTCAGTTGATGAGATTAAGCAAATAACCGAGGCTACTTTACAATTAGCATTAGCAACAGGCGAGGATTTAGCACAATCAGCAGAGGTAGCAGGGCAAACATTAAGAGGATTTAATCTTGATGCTAGCGAAATGCAAAGGGTTGTTGATTTGATGGCTAACTCATTTTCTAGTTCAGCATTAAACTTAGAACGGTTTAGTGTGTCAATGGGTAAAATAGCTCCAGTAGCAAACGCAGCTGGTGTAAGTTTAGAGAAAACCGTTGCTTTACAATCTGCGTTAGTAGATAGTGGGGTAGAGGCATCAATAGCGGGTACATCACTAAGGAGAATATTTGTAGAATTGGCTACAGGTGGGTTATCTTATAATGAAGCTATGGAGAAAATCCGTAACTCTAGTAATAAAGTTACTACTGCTACTGAATTATTTGGTAAACGTGCTTTTGCGGCTGCTATTATATTAAGTGACCAGGGAGATAAGGTAGCAGAATTAACAGAAAAATATGAAAAGAGTGGTGGTGCAGCTAAGAAAATGGCTGACATTATGGATAAAACCTTACAAGGGAGTTTATTTAAGTTAAAAAGTGCAGTAGAAGGGTTAGCTATTAGTTTTGGCGAAAAGCTAGCACCTTTTGTATTAAAGGTAGCTGACAAAGCAGCCAGTTTAGCTAAAAAGTTTTCTGGGTTGTCATCAGAAACAAAAACCCTAATAATAAAAATATCTGGGTTTTTAGCTATTTTAGGGCCAGTGTTGTTAACTCTTGGGTTACTGTCAACACTTATGGCGTCTATTGTAGCAGGTCCAGTAGTTGCATTAATAGCAGGATTGGCGGCATTAGTTGTTGGTCTTGGATTGTATAATACTGAGTTGTCAAATTCAGTAAAAGAAACTGTTAAACTATCTGTGTCTCAACAGATTTTAGCAGATAGTACTGAGGAATACGTCAGACAGGTAAAAAACGAGGAAGATGAATTAAAATCATTATTTAAAGAGTTAAAGAAAACCAAAAAAGGAACTAAAGAAAGAAATGATTTATTAGCTTTTGCAAATAAAATATATGGTACCACTTTAAAGAACATTAAAGATGAGGGTACATTTATAAAACAACTCGATACAGCTTACACCGACTTAGTTAAGTCGATGAAGAAAAAAATTGTTATTCAATTACAAGAGGATAAATTAGCTCCTTTAATAGCAGAACAAATATCATTACAAGAGACTCAGGATGGATTATATAGGAGACTAGAAGATTCATCAGGTGATGCAGGGGAAGGGGCTTTTGATTCTTGGAGAACTATAACAGCTGCTATTGCAGAAAATACTGGCATGATGGGCGATAACTTAGCAGCACAAGATAAATTGCTAAGTGGGGATTTATTTAAAGAACCCCCTCCTATAAAAACCACTAATGAATTATTTGGTTTAGGTGATGCAGCTGATGAAGCCAAAGATAAAGTTTTAGCTTTGGTAGGGAAATTAAAATTTGACGCTACTCCATTAAAAACCTTTACAGACGATTTAAAGGAGTTTTCTGAGGGTCTCCCAGAAATCAAACTTAAAACATCCGTAGACTTAGATGATTTTAAAAATTCAACAAATAGTTTTAGGACAGAACTAGAGTTATTAGCGGCAGATGCAGCAGCGAAAGCAAAAGTTATTGGAGATTCTATATCTGATTCTATTAAGTCAGGTTTACAAAGTTTAGCAACAGAATCATTATCAGTATTAAGTCAATTCTTAGGACAGGCATTAGCAGGAAACGAAGATGCCCTTGAAAATTTAGGTCAAGGATTATTAAATGCGGTTGGTGGGTTTATGACTCAATTTGGTGAGGCTATGATAGCTTTAGGCTTAGCTCAAAGTGCTTTAGGAACAGCAATTTCATTAGGACCAGCAGGCGCACCATTAGCAATAGCAGCTGGTATAGCATTAGTAGCGGCTGGATCAGCTATATCAGCACTTAGTAAACAAGGTGTTGAGGGTGGCTCAGGAGTTTCGCCAGGCGGTTTTGCAAGTTCAAGTTCTGGAGGTGTTGGGTTTGAAACAGGAACCATTGTACAAGAGGTTAGAATAAGCGGAAGGGATTTAATTCTAGTTGAGCAAAGAGAAAGAAGGTTAAAACGATGAGCGCACTAATATTTTCATCGGACCAAATGTGGAGCCTCTCAGGCCCATTACCGCTAAGATATAAAGTAGAAATAAGCGGAGAGGGTTATGTAGGATTAAATGCAGACATAATAGGAGGTATAGGTCCATCAACATTTTATGTAGCTGGAGATTGGAGGGATTTCATACAAAATGGACAAGGAGTACTGCTTACCGAGACGGGGGTAGGAACGTTTGCTGCTTTGGTGGTAAATCCCGCAGTTTATAACTCAGGGGAAGACAGAACAGAAATAGACTTAAATACTGCCTTTGATGCTAAATGGGACACTATAGAGGGTACAGATTTTGCACCCATTTTTGAGCCTTTAATAAAAGAATTAACAACAGAATGGGAAGATCAAGGAGATATATTATTATCAGCTATTAAACCTAGTCATAGTTTGCTAACTTATTACAATGATGATGAGTGGTTTGAAAGGTTTTATCAAGATCTATTTTTAAACTCAAATGATGATGAGTGGAAAATGGTTATCTATCGTAGAAATGATGCTGATACTGATTGGAATTTAGAATGGGTGGGCAATATGACCCTCGATTTAACAGAGTGGGACAACATGGATAAGCCTAGACCATATACGTTTAAGGCGTATGATGGGATTAACATGTTAAAAACAGTTCACTATGCAGAGGCATTAACCGGAACAGCAGATCAACCATTAATTTCGCACTTATTAACAGCGCTAAGTTATATTAACACCTCACAATTTTGGCCTACACCAGATCCGTATATAAGAGAATCAAACGAATACGTAAGCACAGATATTGCTGGATTAACAGATAGTGACAGTGCGTTTGAATACGCCTTTTTTGATGATAGGGTTTTTATTGAACGCAATGATGATGATATTATACAAGGGATATTTGTATTTGATGTTATAAAGGCTATTATGGAGATTCTCAGTTGTAGAATTTTCTTGGCAGAAGGTGTATGGTGGGTACAACAAATAAGAAATTTTGCTAATCCTACTACTATAGTTTATAGAGAGTTCACAAACTCATTAGGTGTACCATCAACTAGAGGCACATACAGCCATAAAAAAACAGTAGGTCAAGGAGATAGAGCTAAGGATTTAGTTCAAATGGTTGGAGGAAAATTTAACAACCATAAAGGACTTTTAAATGTAAAAATATTAGCAGAACAACCAGGACTTATACAAAGTACTGTTGCAGATACAATAGGTCGCTTAAGCCATGCAACAACCACATTTCAAAGAACATACGAATTAGGGAATACATCAGGAGGTGTTGGCTCAGATGCAAAAATAAGGATTGAATTTATGGTTGATGAACTTATTAATCCCGAGCCATTAGGAACTTATTTTTTTGAATGTCAATTAAAGATAATTGGTGGTGGAAATTTTATAGCAGGCAGTGATGTTGTAGATCCTTTTTGGGGGGGATTTATAAATGATGACATTATTGGTGGTGTTCTGCCTTTTACTTTTTTTATTGATGGCGATAGAACTAGCGATTTAACAACATCAACGTTATTACTATTAGTAGATAGCCCTAATCCAGACACGCCGGCTAATGTAACATCGTTTTCATACAACGCAGGGCAAGATAGAACAGAAATCGTAACAGATGTGGCTTTTGATTCAAAATACGAACACATGGTTTCAGTGGTTGCCAATAGTTTTTGGAGTAAAAAAATTAACTCAACAGCTAAAGGGAATAAAACTATGATGGTGTACGAAACACCAGAAATACCATACAACGAAGATACCACAATAATACTTGACTTCTTCTTAACTGGGAATACTTCAGTAGGTTTTGAGTATTGGAGGGTATACGATTTAAAAACTTTTGTACCTAGTGATGATGGAGATATAGCGGACATTGAATATAATGTTGGTAACCCAAATTCTGATTTTACAGATGAACTTGATTTAGGGACATTATTAATAGATGATGAAAGTAAAGTAGTAGCTGTAAACGCATTACAAGTAGATGAAGAGTTTACTACAGCAAACCCACAAGAGTTAGTAAAATCAACCGTATGGGATGCAGATTTCCCTACAAATGAAACTTTAACAGGAACTAGAGCTTTAGAAGCCATGAGCTTACAAGTTACGCCTGTAGAGATATTAAGAAGTAATATAGAAGGGGATTATTACCCCTTCTATTCCCTTAGTTATAATGATAAAATATATGTGTTCGCTGGTTATAAATTCGACTATACAACAGATGAACAAGATGGTGAATGGTTTGAGGTTGCCACAGCTAGATTAGGTGTAGGTGCAACAGTAATAAAAAAGATCAAAAACCCTGGGGAAACCGTTATAAGTGGTGAAATTAAAGTACACACAAAGAACACGGTTGATAATACACAAGTACTGACAACAGCAACAGGAATAACGCCAGCAGGACTTATAACAAGCATTGCTATTAATGCCCCCAATAATGATAGGTTAAGGTCTGGAGACACAGTAGATGTTGTACATCCTGTAAGTCACGCTATTGTAGAAACCATTGTTTTATCAGCAGACGTTCAGCCCACTGATATTACTATATCTATAGCAGAACAAACTACTGTAAACGATATTACAGAGGGCATGTATCTATCCTTTAAAAAAGGGGAGGTTGTAGATGCTAAGATAATCCGTGGTGATCAAATTGTAGGTGCAGGAGGGGTAACTAATGAAATGCTGTTTAATAATG
>Ga0209976_10001482_pt1 | contig 13814 bp, 13 predicted proteins | sample SumtaG_FD_182806 | JGI IMG/M metagenome (GOLD analysis project Ga0209976, IMG submission 182806) | Deep subsurface microbial communities from Indian Ocean to uncover new lineages of life (NeLLi) - Sumatra_00157 metaG (SPAdes) (version 2) | ecosystem: Environmental > Aquatic > Marine > Oceanic >...
AATACTAATTTAGCTACTGGTGTACTTGTAGATGAATTACTTGCACATACTACTGATGGTAATGGAGATATGTTAGAAACTCTTGCTGCTAGTCTTGATGGTGTAAGAGGAAGATCAGTAGCAGGTGAATCCAGTGGTTTAGGATTAGTTAGATTATTCTAAGAAATTTGGTAGTGTAATAATAATAAGGAGAAATAGGAAATGGCTGGCAACCCAAATTGGGATGTATTGTTAAGTACGACAATTAGGAATTTTCATCCTACTCTTACTGATAACTTTACCGGCAATAATGTAATTATGCATATGCTGGATAAGTTTGGTGGAGTAAAGGAAGAAGATCCTGGTTTTAGTATCCTTGAACCGTTAATGTATGCGGGAACAGGAACAGTTAAGTCTTATGCAGGATTTGATCTGTTGGATATTAGTCCAGCAGAAGGAATTACTTCTGCTGAATACATTTGGAAGCAGATTGCTGGTACGGTTGTTATCAGTGGTGCTGACGAATGGAAGAATAGTGGAAGTAAAACACGTATGATTAATCTTTTGCAAGCTAAGATTGACCAATTGCAATTAGATTATGATGAAACTATTGATACTCAGTTATTAGCTGATGGTACTGGTAATGGTGGTAAAGATATTATTGGTTTACAGGCTTTAGTTGAAGATGGAACTGCTTGGTCAACAGTTGGTGGTATTGATTCTAATGGTGCTGGAAATGCTTTTTGGCAGAATAAGTTTCTTGATTTCACTGGTGCTGGTAATACGACTTTCTCTACTACAGCAGGTAAAACTGTTGAGGGTATTAAAGAAATTCGTAATATGTTAAATGATTGTACTCGTAGGAATGATCGTCCAAATTTAATTCTTACTTCTCAGCAAATTTTTGAGGAGTATATGGCTAATCTGGATGTTAACCGTAGATATACTGATGATGCTCTTGCTGGTGTTGGTTTTCGTAATATTCTGTTAGATGATGTTCCTATGGTTTGGTCTGCTAATATTGCTATTGATGATCTTTGGATGTTGAATACTAAATATATAAAGTTCTATATTGGTAAGGGTCGTAATTTTATTATGACTCCTTTTCAACGTCCTGTTAATCAGGATTCAAAAAGTGCTCAGGTGTTGTTAATTGGTGCTACTGGATTGTCTAATAGAGCTTTACAGGGTCGTATTGTTAATCTTGCTGTTTAAGAAGGAGAAATAAATGCCTCGTAAAGTACAAGCAGTTACTACACGGGTAAATAAGTTTAGATCACCACCTAATAAAAGGATTGTTAGGAAACCACCTGTTGTAAAAAAGCGTAAACGAGTGGCTAGAAGGTTTAGTAAAGTTATTTAATTAAGTAAATATGAGAGGTGCATTATGAAGGTTACTGTAGAAGCGTTATCAAAACTTGAACATATCGGTCCAACCAAAGCAGAACTTATTATGGGGTTTTGCAAAGGTGATCCTCAATTTCTAAATGATTCAACCACTAGCGATCTGATGGAATTAGGATCTCTTGGTTTAACTGATGTTAAACGTGTAAAGAAATGGTTAACAAAAGAATTAGAATTAGAAGCTCAGGCAGAATTAGCTAATTCTAATGGAATGGCTGAGGTAGTTAAGAAAACTATAAAGTCGTTTGATGATGTAGCATCTGAAGTGGATGTTGAAGCATTACCTGATAAACGTCCAGATGTAGCATTAGATGATTCTTTGTTATTAGCATTAGGGCCGGATGAAGAAAAAGTAGATTTAAAAAAAGCATTACTTGAAATTCCTATTGCAGATGGTGAACAGTATATTGTTAAGAAAACATTTGTTGATACACATACTGTTTTTAGAAAGAGAGTTAGGTTAACTCCTGCTGTATGTAATATGTGTGCATTTGATATTTGTGAACACCATAATTTAGGTATTTATGAAGATTTACCGCCTGAAACTAAATTACAATTAAAACAGGCTATTAGACAACATAAGATTTTATATCATCCTACATCTAGTAATGATATAGTATCAGCTTCTCAAATGTTACACTCTAATCTTAGTCAATAGGGTATATAAGTAATTAATTTAGAAGGTTAAAGATGCCTACAAAAGTTATATTTGCACAAGAATGTGCTGAAGAATTTGGAGATTTTTTTACTGATCTTGCAGTGAAAAGTGATTATTTGTTATTTGTGCAAGAAGCAATTGATAAGCTATCTGTACTTTTAAAGTATCCTAAGTTTTTAAAAGTTGTTGATTTTCAACCAAATTCTTCAAATAGAATTTTTCAACTCCCTGCGGATTTCTTAGATATTAAACACGTTGAAAAACGTTTAGTAACTGGAGCATTAATAGGATCATCTTCTTATTTAGTTCCTGCAACAAGACGGCATTTATTACAATTAGGAATTAATTACCATGAAAGCACTCAAATTTTTCAAACACCAGAAACTCTTTTTGATGGTATGGTGTATTATTGGTTAGGTGATAAAGATGAAACTACTGGACAATTAGACATTGGTATTTGGGATAGTCCTGCATCAATTTGGGGTTCAGGTACAACAGTTCTTAAACTTTATGTTCATTATTTTTCTGCTACATCTTCTTTTGGTGAAACAGATGAATTACCTTTTACTAGAGGTGTATTAGATATTCTTAAACTTAAGATTAGAGCATTATCCCATGAGCATGAAAATAATACAGAAGAAGCAGAATTATTTAATACTCAGTTTGCTGAACAGCTTCTTGTATTAGGAACACGTTTATCTAGTCCTCATGGAAATTCTAAACTACGTATGTTACAAGTAGAAGCAAGTTAAGAAACAATACAGGTTAAGGAATAATAATGCCACTTGATATTTCAATTAAAGATTTTATAATCAAACTTTTAAGAGAGTTAGGTGAACCTGTTACTGTCGGGAGTCTTGAGTTATTTAAAGAGTGGATTCAAGATTGTATTGTAGATTTAAGTAACAGAAGTGAATCAATAGACTTTTCAAAATCTATTGCTTCTTTGAGTACAGTAGCAACTGTATCTGATTATAGAGTTCAGTATAAACAGATTGTTGGAATATCAGATTCAACAACTGGACAACGAATTAGTCATGTTACTGAAGAATGGCTTACTAGTAGAGGATTTCATTTAAATCAAACAGGTAATCCTTTAGTATACATGAATATAGGTTTTGTTCCTAATGTGTTTATAGTAGCAGATCAAGATGTATCATTTTTTGATACTTCAGGTGGAATAATTATAAGATTTTGGCCTATACCTACAGAAGTAAGAGCGTATGATTTATTTATAGTTACAGACCATGCACAGTTAAATTTAACAGATATTTTTCCTTTACCACAAGCATGGTACTTAATTGTTAAAACGTATATTAAGTATATGTATTTTGAACAAGCTATGTTTGAGTCACCAGATGAAGGTGCTTTTAATTCAGGTAAGGCTTTGAATTACTTTGGGATATATGAAAAGAAAGCAGATGAGTTAGTTAAAAGGTTTGAGTATAATTCTGCTGGTCATTTGCGACATGAATATTCAGATATACCTAATTCTTCATCATTTCCACCAGCACCAAGATGGCCTGATAACTTTCCAGTGTAATTATCATGCCTGTTGACAAATACTATGCCTATTGATAAACAAAGTATTCGGATTATTGATTTTAGTGGTGGGTTAAACACGTTCAATAAATCTGATAAAATTTTAGATAATCAGTTAGCTGAAGTATTAAATTGTCAACCTGTTGGACCGGGTTTAGGTCCAAGAGGCGGTACAGTTGATTTTCAAACTGGTGATTCTACATGGACTGATAGAGTATCTTCTATTGCTTCATTAAATGACCATACAAATGGTCATGCAATTGTTGTTACAGAAGCTTCTCAACTTAGAAGATACACTGGTTCCGCTACTTGGGTTGGTATAAAAGGTGCATTAACTTTACCAACAGATACTTTATGGTCTTGGGTACAATTTAATGATGTAACATTAGGTGGAGTATTAATTGGAGTTAATAGAGGAACAGGTTCAAATGATAATCCAGTAGTAATTAAGAATGCATCTTCAAATGCAGTTGCACTTGGCGGTACACCACCTAAAGGTAGGTATATTGCAGCTATAAATCAAAGAGTATTTATTGTTCCAGAAGAATTACCGGATCAAGTAGATTTTTGTTCATTAGGTAATGTAGAAGATTGGACAACAACTACCGCTGGAATTGCGGCTGGAACTATTGTAATTGGAGATAATGTTCTTGGTGATATAACAGGTATTGTACCATATAGAGAATCATTGATTGTATTTTTTGCTACAAAGACTTATGAAATACAATTCTCTGGTACATCACTTTCGGCGGCAGCCGGCGGTGATCCGTTAGCAACAAATGAAACGATATGGCAAGTTAATGTAATTTCTGAAAAAGTAGGTTGTTTGTCAATGAGATCAGTACAAGAAGTAATGGGTGATCTTATTTTTCTTTCCGGTCATGGAATTATTTCTTTACAAGGATTATTAGTAACTGGAGAACAAGATATTACATCTGCTATTCTTTCAGGTAATATTAAAGAGCTTAATGGATTATCTGTTAGTCATGATAATTTTTGTTCTGAAGTAATTCCAGGAAAATCTCAGTACATTATCTCAGGTAAACTTTCTGGTACTGGAGATAATGATTTTTGTTACATAATGGATTTTGATGGGCTAAGTAAACAAACAGGTCCAATTGCTTGGTATAGATTTGATGGAGATATGATTGGAGAGTCATATTTATCTACTATAGATTTTAATAATGAACACGTGTTATTTATTGGTTCTGCTAAACCAGCAGGAACAGCTAAATTATTTAAATATATTTTAACTGAAGTACAAGATGATGGAAATGATTTTATAGTTAGAATAAAATCTAAAACATTTGATTTTGGAGTACCTTTATTAAGAAAGAAGTTTTATAAAGTAGGATCAAGTATAACAGCTTTAGATGCTGTTGCAAATTTAGTTTTTGGATATACTTTAGATAGTCAAGAAGAATTAAGAGATAAAGTATTTAACTTAACTTTTAATCCTGTGCAAGTAGGTGTGGCTCTTTATGGTACTGCTATTTATGGTACGGATACTTATGGAACACGTTTAGATATTAGTGCAGATTTTAAAATGAAGGTATCTGGAGTTGGTGGTAGGTTAGCAAAACAAATACAATTATTTTTAATAAGAAGTACGGATACTAACTTTATTCTTAATTCTTTTGTAATTGATTTATCTGTTCAAAGTGATAAGTATATTACATCTTCAGATGTTCAATTAAGTATTAGTTAGAGGGTTTATAAATGACTTTAATTGCAAAAGTATCTACGTATGTAGATGGTAATGTTGTTACTGCTGCTGGACAAAATAATAATGAATCAAGGTTATATGATTTTTTATCTGGTATTATTACTACGCATAGTGGAAAAATAGCATTTAGTGGTACTGATCCTGTATTAGAATTAGATCAACAATCAACAGGGCATATACTTAAATTAACAAAAAGTGGTGCAGATAAATTCCTTTTTACAGATGATGGTGTGTTACAAACATTTATTGCTACTGGTACTAAACCTTTTAATGTAGCTTCTACTACTCTTTGTGATAATTTAAATGCAGATTTACTTGATGGACTTCATGCTGTTGATTTAGGTCTTTATAATAATATAAAATTAATTACTGCAAATTATACTATTCTTGATCCTGAAACTTTGATTTTTTGTAATGTTGGTGCTGGTGATTACACTGTTACATTACCTAGTGGTACATTAGGATATAATATTACGATAATTAAGAATTTTAATGCTGATACAGTTACTATTACTGCTGGTGGTTCTGGTACTATTAAAGAAGCAGGTAAAACAGATGGTACTAAAAGTTTGTCAGTTAACAAATCAACTTTGCATTTAGTAAGTGATGGTGCTGGTAATGATGATTGGTGGGTAATTAATAGGTATATTGGATAATAGGTATTTTATATAAAGGAGCCTTAGATAAAGGGGATGTAAAATGGTTTTAGAAACAAGAAAAGATAAAAACACAAATGTTGAGAATGAACTTATTAAAAGTCCTTGTTTTGGATTGCCACCAGCAGAAGCATTAGCTTGTTTAAAAGCTGAATTAAAAAATCCTGATACTGTACCTGATGCTACTGGTGGAATTGATGAAGAATTGCAAGATTTTTTAGATGGTTTAGGTCAAGAATTACAGTTAGATAAAAAGGGTTCTGGTGGTAAATTTGGTAAAGAGATTGAAGCTTTACTTGCTGAACTAGATACTTTGGGTGGTGGTACTGGTAAAGGTAGTAAGCGTTTAGATACTTTGAATAGTCAAATTGATGGTATTCTTCTTGAAATTCAAGCATTACAACGTGGTGGATTACCTTTACTTGATAAGCAAACAGCTAAACAATTAAATAATATTTTAAATAATAGGTTGGCTCAAGCTGACTTTTCTTTTGAGAGTGACCAAGCAGCACTTTTAAGTAGACTATTTGGAAGAAATATTAATCGTTCAACTATTGCTGCAACTGCAAGTACAGAACTTGTTAGAGGACAACAATTAATTAGACAGCAAATTATATCAGATGATTCTGCTGCACGATTAACATTAAGAGAAAATCTTAGAGACTTTCAATTAGCTAGTTTACAGACTCAAGCTAATATTATTACTAATGAGCAACAAATTGCTCTTGGTTTAATGCAGATTGAATCTAATGAGTTCATTGCAATTAGAGGTCAGACAGTACAGCTATTAAGTACGTATATTAATGCGGATGTTACATTTGCTTCTGCTGCATTACAAGCTAATACTCAATTACAGATTGCAGAGATTGATGCAGTATTAAGAGGATTTGGATTAAATTTACAACAGCAGTCTCTTGATTTAACTAAAATTGATAATGAACGAAATTATAAACTTGCTTTACAGAATCTTGATTTACGTCGTAGAGAATTAGCGTTAGCTGAAAGAGCGCAAAGAAGTAGAGCAAAAAGAGGTTTATTTGGTGCTATTGCAGGATTAGCAATTGGTATTGCTGGAATTGCTGCTGCACCAGCAACAGGTGGTGCAAGTATAGCGGCTGCGGCTGCTGCTACTGGTGCTATTGCAGCAGCATAAAAAGGATAAATAAATGGCTAATACACCTGGAACTACGTTTGAAGGTTTGTTTGATTTTCTTTCTAGAACAGAAGGTGCTGGTTCTAGTAATGTAGCACCACCTAATAATGGTAGTGGAAGTGGAATTGTTATTCCTGAAGAATTTGGAATAACAAATGCAGGAACACAACCTAGTCCTGGTATTGATGGGGATAATGTTCAAGCTCAAATTGAAGGTACAGTTGGAGCAGGAATACCAGATGATGAATTAGTAGATGCTAAAGGTAATAAATTTAATGTTAGTAATGTTCTTGAAGCTATTGCTAATGCTCTTGCTATCTATGCATCTAATGATCCTGGTCAAACTTTTACTACATTAGTTGGACAGAAGTTAAGAGATCAACAAATTGCTTCTGAATTAGCTCAGAGTAGTAAAGAATTTGAAGCGTCTCAAGAATTAGAAAGAGACCGATTAACTCAGATTAAAGAAACATCTGAAGCTACAGAAGCAAATAAAAAAGCTATTGCAGAATTAAGGGTTGAAGGTGCAAAAGATATTGCAGAAAGTGAAATTGAAGGTAGAGCAGCACAAACTAAACGAAGATTAACTGTTCAAAAAGAAATTGTAGAAATACAAGAATTAGGTGCTACAACTAGAAATAGAGAAGGTATTTTAGCTCAATTTAAAATTACTGATGCTCGTGTAGCTGGTGAAATATCAAGAACTAGAGCAGCCGGAGAAGAAAATAGAGAAAGTCTTAGAGTTCAAGGTGAAATAACTGAAGAATTACGAACTAAAGAAACTATTGTACAGCTTAATAGAGAGTTTGTAACATTAGGAATGGACCCTAGTGCTGCTAGTAGAGTATCAAATGCTATTGCTAATGATGATTTAGGATCAATGGATTTTACTGATGCTCAATTAATGGAAGCGTTTTTAGGTTTTCAAAATGCTAGAGACGCAAATGATTTACGTGAATTGCATAAAGCATTTCTTCAAGGACAGTTTTTAATTCCTGATATTGAAGAAATTCAGAATCCTGAAACTGGTAGAATAGAATACCAGCAGCGTAGAAATATTAATGGTGAAACTCAATTTAGACAAGCTACTATTGCAGAAAAACAAGCTTTGTTAGATGGTATGGATATTAATACTGTAGGTAGACCGGCAGCTAAGATGAGAAGTGTAGAAAAATTAGTTGATGAAAATGGTGAAGTAAGAACAAAAGCTGATGGTACTATTATGGATCTTATTCCTAATACATCTAGTGGTTTAATGACTGAAAAACAGATTAGACAATTAGATACTAATGATATGGAACAATTAATGGATGGTATGTTTGAAGGAGAGTTAGCACCAACTATAGGTTCTGCATTAACAGAGTTACAAAAATTAAAAAAGAATGGATTGTCTGCTAAAGCATTTGATAGAGGTATAGATATTCTTAGAGAAGAAGTAGCAACAAATGCTCTTATTGCATCACAAGCATTTGATAATGATGATATAACTTTAGAAGATTTAGAAGATCAGTTTTGGGAAGATGCTTTATTTGTTGCTAGAGTATATTGGACAAAATTAGAAAAAATAGACAAGTATTTACCTAATTTTTGGCCTGGACAAGCATTTGCTTTTGGTGTAAGACAATCAGCAAAAAGAAAAGCAGATAAAGATTTGAGTAATTAAAATGCCACAATTTCAAAATCCATTTCAGGATAAAGATGTTCTTATTGAAACAGAAGAAGAACGTCGAAAAGCATTAGAACGTCCTGTTAATCCTTTTACGGGAGAAACAGAAGTTGCAAGAATTAATCCTTTTACTAATCGTGAAGAACGGTTTGATGTTAAAGGATTAACTTTAGCTCAACGTGCGCGTGATGCTGGACTTAATGATAAAATTGGTACTGATGCTCCCACTGGTATTTTTAGTTCTGTTATTGATCTTCTTCTTCGTGGTCAATTTGGAGCAGCGAAATTAATTGATGGGTTATTACAAACTGAAACTGCATCTGATATAGGAGCAGCATTATCAGGAGCATTTAAAGAAATTATAGCTCCAGAAGAAAGACTTAGTTTTTCAGATATTCTTAAAGTACAAAAAGCAGAAGCAAAAGGTGGACCTTTAACTACAGGAGAATCTGTTACTGCTAGTGTATTAGGTTTTGCTCTTGATGTTGCTCTTGATCCAACTACTTATCTTACATTTGGAGTAGGCGGTGGGATTAAAATTACATCTAAAGCAATTAGAGGATTAAGTTTTTCTGCTAAAGAAACAGCACGATTTGTTGGAAGTGCAAAGGGATTAAATAAATTTCAAGTAGCTTTAACAAAAGAAGGTAAAGAGCTTTTAAATGCTGCTCTTAAAGAAGGTAGAGCATTAGGTGTAAAGACAGTAGAAAATAGAAGAACTGCTGAAGAAGCTATTGGTGCGTTATATGCACAAGATGTATTAGGAGTTGCAAATAAAAAAGTAAGTGCTTTTATTGAAGCTAATACAGCGGTTAATACTTTTACTGGTAATGCTAAGTCTTTATTTGATTTAGGTGGTATTAAAATTGGCGGCAAGACTCTTGTAACCTCGGAACAATTGTCTGCTTTTGGTAAAATGACTGGATTAACAGATGCAAAAGATGCTATTAAACGTATTCCTTTTGTTCAAAGAATGAATGAATTACCACTTGTAGGTAGAGATAGATTAACTTCAATATCAGGTGATACATTAACTAGTTTAGCATCACGACAAGGTTTATCAAGATCACGTGCTGAAATTATAGGTAGTAAATTTAAGTCTGTAGAATTATTAGATAAGATGCCTTTTGATAAAGTTAAAAAAGTAACTGGTTTAGTTGATGAAGAAATAGAAATTGCTAAGAAGTGGGCAAGTAGTTTAGTTGGAAAGAAGCATGAATACATTATTTTTCGACAAGCATCATTGAATAGAATTATTCAATTTGAACGACAAATATATCAACAGACTAAAGATGGTTTTCAAAATTTAACTAAGGATCAAAGAGAGAAAATTGGTACAGTAGCTGCTCAAATTAGGGATGATACTAAAAGAGCTTTAGAAGATCCAAAAGCATTTGAAGGTATATTTACAAGAGGTGAACAACATCGTGATGCAGCAGGTAGATTTATAAATAAATTTGATCCTCCGGGTTTTGGTGGAGCGCCTATTATTCTTGGTCCTAAAGAAGCTAGATTAATTGCAGAAGATGTTATTGAACGTAAAGGATTAAGAAAAGATCCAGAAGCATTTAAAGCATTTACTTTACTAAGAGATACAATGTCTCGTTTAGGTAGAGAAGAAGTGAATGCTGGAATGTTAAATCATGTAACTCTTAATTATCTTCCAGCTAGATACCAAGCAATTAGTAGTGTTAGAGGATTTTTAGATTTTCGTAGAAATTGGATTAATAGAGTAGGAGCAACATTTACTCCTGATAATGCTAGAAAGTTTGCAGATACAATTGCTGCTCAAGATGCTGGTTTTGATCCAGTATTTGATGCTGCTATGTTATATGCAATTAGAGCTAATGAATCAAAGCAAGCATTTCAAGCAGCAAATTTTCAAGCAGGTGTTAAAAGTATCTTTGGAGTTAAATCTTTAGATCAATTACCTAAAGAAATTGGTAGAGATTTACATTTTGTAGGAGATACTTTTTATAATACTGGTGGAATTCCAGAAGTTAAAAAGTTATTAAGTGCCCATGATAAATTTCTTAGTGTATTTAGAAAAGCTGCAACTGTATTAAGACCTTCATTTGCTGTTAGACAAGTATTCTCAAATCAGTTACAAAGTTTTGCTATATTAGGAGCAAAGACTATAAAAGCATTTGATCCAAGAACAATTGGAGAATCATTATTTTTTGTTACAGGTAAAAGTGATTCTATTAAACACATTAGAACTGCATTAGGAGATGTAATTACTGGTAAAGAATTTCAAGAAGAATTATTTGAACAAGGTATTATTAGAAATGTAACAATTGAAGCACAAGGTAGAGTAACAGGTTTTCGTGGTGCAAAAAAGATTGCAAATGAAATTGATTTAAATACATTTCTAACTAAGTTTAGTGGTAGTCAATCAGCAGCAGAAGGAATGAGTAAATTTATCACTGGTGCTACAAGATATACAGATTGGGCTTCTCATGTAGAAGATTTAAGTAGAACATCTTTGTATTTAAATGCTAGAAAATTAGGTCATTCTCCAGAAGATGCTAAAGGACTAGTAGAAAAAGGACTATTTGATTATCTTCATGGATTAGGTGAGATTGAAACTAATCTTGTTAGAAGAATTATTCCTTTCTACACATTTAATAGATTTGCTATTCCTTTAATTGCAAGTACAGTAGCTACTACTCCTGGTAGAGCAGCAGGATTTTTTAAAGCTGGAAAAGAGTTCTATCAAGTATGGAATAAGATTTCTAGTGGAGATACACTTAATGATTCAGAAAGAAGATTAATACCTGGATACCTTTTAGAACAACCTACAGCATTTGGTAGACTTGATAAAGGTAGTCAAGATGCTATATTTAACACATTTAATAACTTCTCTTTCTTAGATGTAATGGGGTTTTTAGATTCTCAAGAGAATGGAGAAATAGATGTTCGTGGTATGATGGCAAAAGCATCTATCGCACAAATATCCCCATTCTTAAAAATACCTCTTGAATTTGCAGCAAAAAAGAACTTCTTTACTGGTGGAAAATTACCCGACGAAATTCTTAATGCACCAAAAAGAAAGGGTAAATTAGATTCAGATAAATTTCTAGTGTTATTAGCTGGTGCTATTGGTGCTGCTGCTGGTAGTGGTAATAAATTTGGTGCTTTAACTGGTGCTGCACTCGGCGGGGCGGTTGGTGCTTTAGCTGGTGAAATACCAGGAGAACCAATTCAACAATTTGTAAAAAAGATACTAGGATGGGAAGAAGGAATTGATCCACAGACAGGAGAAAAACAAGTATTTGTAAATGCTTATGTACTTAATATAGCTACAGGAGTATTTCCGGTTGTTAATGAAGTATTTAGAGCAGCCGATGATGATAAGACTCCTATTGAAAAAGTAATGACAGGCATTTTAGGTATTGGTGTTAGCAAGGTAAATTTGGTAGATCAAAAGCGTAGAACAATAAATGCTTTTACTAGAGAAAGATCACGTTTAGTTAGTGAGGTTAGGAGAGCATCTAGAGAAGATAGAACAGATGCCTATAGACTTCGTTTAGAGGAATTGCAAGAATTTACTGTTCAAATGGAACAGGAATTTAAGGTAATAGATAAAAATCCAATACGGGGAAAACAGCCTTAGTACGAGGAAGGCAACCGTAATTGGTTTAATATACAAAATATTTTTTCTCCGGCTGGAGACAATGTAATTGGTAGTAACATATTTAGTATGCTGCCATGATGCGCCTCTCAAAAATGTTTTCTTCAGTCGGAGAATTTTATATATAAAAGAATCTTCTATGCGGAGTATATTCATATGTTTGAAAAAGTGAATAATATAATGAGTAGAGTTCCAAATGATGTGGATAGATTAACAGATTGGATTTGGAAGATAGCTTTTCTTTTGTTATTACCGTGGTTATTGTATTTAACAAATGAACAAAAAAATATAGCTATTCATGTACAAGAAGATATATCAGATATTAAGTTAGAAATGGAACAAGCTCATTCTGCTATCAGATTACAAATAGCAACAGATCATTTTGATACAATTAATAGAATGGGAAATATTGAAAAACAAATAGCTGTTCATATTGCTAAAAAACACATATAAGAAATAAGAATAAAAAATACAGTTCTATATAAACATTAATAGTAAACGTTTATAATAAACGTTTATAGTCTGGACAAAAAAATCCCCTACCCGAAATGTAAATCGGGTAGGGGATTTTCTGCTATCAGAATCTAACAGAATGATGCCTAGAACGGACGAAAATCTACCGGGTTATACCTACCTACCAGAATCCGCCGGTCGTCTATTGTGCAGCAACGTCAGAATTTTTAATCTTCATATGAAATATCTAGTTCTTTTCTTATTTCTAAACTTAAATTCAATAACAAATTTTCAAGATGCAATAGTCTTCTATTCTGTTCTTGAATCTGTTTAAACATTTTATCTGTTGGTTGTTCAACTGCATCTTCAACAGCAGTTAAACGTTTTTCTAAATTAAAAGTTTCTAGTATTCTTCCTCTCATAATATTTTTCTCATTCTTACTTTCTTAATTCATCATAGGCATAATCAAGTAGTTCTTGAAGATCATTAAATACTAGTTTATTATCACCAATATGTGCATCAAAATGCAATCTACCAAAATCATCCATTCTTGGTGCCCAATTAGAATTCTTTCTACCAACCTTATCTTGAATAGCTTGTCTTAAATTAAGAAACATTACTGATGTCATTTGTAATGCTTCTCTATTTGTAATTTCTAGATTATTAATATCTTCGTCGGTAGTATCTTCATCATCCTTATCATCTTCATCATCCCTACCATCATCGGTATCATTATCTGTTTCTACATTACCACCTATTAAAGCTACTATTCTTTGTACATCTTCATCTGAAAGATTGTTAATAGTTAGATCATAACGTAACATTAGTTATCTCCTCTTGGCATTTTGTCTGTAATTACAATTCTAGGTGTATTATCATTAGATGTGTTAATAGCATCTAACCATGCTTTAATAAGTTTACCAGTCATTATAATATACTCTT
>Ga0209976_10001484_pt1 | contig 13808 bp, 10 predicted proteins | sample SumtaG_FD_182806 | JGI IMG/M metagenome (GOLD analysis project Ga0209976, IMG submission 182806) | Deep subsurface microbial communities from Indian Ocean to uncover new lineages of life (NeLLi) - Sumatra_00157 metaG (SPAdes) (version 2) | ecosystem: Environmental > Aquatic > Marine > Oceanic >...
TGATAACTAGGCCTTCGAAGCCTTGAGTTTGGATTTTATCGCCGACTTTGAACTTTTGGTAGACCTTGATGGTGTCGCCGACTTTAAAGCTGGTGTTTTTGACAGTAGTTTGTAGAGCCATAACAGATTGGATTTTAGCCTTTAGAGGGCGTGATTGCAAGTTAAGCCTGGTGTGAGGTGGGGCAAAACTCCACCAGAAACAAAGACATACTTGGTTTGCGGCATAGAGTATTGTACCTCAGCCATCAAGGTCAGGCAATTTTCCCTTTATGAGGCTTGAGAATAGCTATGACTTTCTTTTTAATAGCTGAAAAATTAACAGTATAGGGCAGCTGAATAATTCTACTGGTTTGTTGGCCATTTTGGAGCTTAATAATGACTTGATCATTACCGGGATTGGCTTGAAGGAGTTGGTTGATTTTAATTAAATCAGCCTTGGGTGAGGTTTGGTTAATTAAGAGAATAATGGTTTGAGATTTTTTGCCGGGGGTTGATTTAGTTTTAGCCCCAGGCTGAATAGCAGTTTCCACAATTAGGCCTAATCTGTCCTTGAAGTCGACCTTGCCAGAAACAAGAATAGGCTGATCATTAACCCAGAGAGCTTTAGTTTGGCTGTAGATTTGGGGAAAGATAATCAGGTCCAGGCTGCCGGTTTCATCGTTTAGGCTGGCAAAGGCCATTTCGTGATTGGTTTTTTTGGTGATAACTTTTTTAACTCTTTTGATCATGCCGCCAACAGTGACGGTGTAGTTGAGATGGACATGAGGATCAAGATCAGCGATTTGGTGACTAGAGAGATTCTTGATCTGTTTCATGGACTCAGCTAAAGGGTGATCGGTGAGGTAAAAACCAAGGAGCTGTTTTTCAAAACTTAAGAGATCGGCTTTTTGGAATTCTTTAGCCTCAGGCAGCTTGTCTTGAAGTTGATGATGAGGGTTGTCTGATTTGAGAGAAAAGAGGGCTACTTGCGGGCTGTTGAGTTGTTTTTGATGATCACTGGCTCTTTGACGGATAGACTCTAGACCTAAAAGCAGCTGGGCTCTTTTACCAAAGTTGTCAAAAGTACCGACTTGAATCAAGCTTTCGAGAACTTTTTTGTTGACTTTTTGTTGATCAATGCGGCGGCAGAAGTCGGTTAGACTATTAAATGGCTTCTTTTGCCTGGCCTTAAGGATAGCGCTGATAGCGGCTTGGCCGACGTTTTTAATGGCTGAGAGGCCAAAACGAATGGCTTTTTTATTAAGTGAGTGTTTGTTTTTAACAATAGTAAAGTCTGTTTTTGATTGATTAATATCAGGTGGTAAGACTAAAATGGTCATTCTTTTAGCTTCTTCAACGGCTATAGGGATTTTGTCTTTATTGTGAGCTTCTGCAGACAGCAAGGCAGCCATGAACTCAACTGGATATTTGGCTTTCATGTAGGCAGTTTGATAGGCAATCATGGCATAGGAAGTAGCATGGGCTTTGTTAAAGCCGTAGCCGGCGAATTTATCGATATAGCTCCAGACTTTTTGAGCAATATCCTGGGTGTAGCCTTTTTGCTGGGCTTGTTTAATGAATTTTTCTTTTTCTTTAACCATGATGGAGCGTTTTTTCTTGCCAATGGCCCGGCGGAGAATGTCGGCCTCGCCCAAAGAGTAACCAGCCATGACATTGGCAATGCGAAGGGCTTGTTCCTGGTAGACGGCAATACCGTAGGTTTCTTCGAGAACGGGCTTAAGATCTGGGTGAGGATATTTGATTTTTTTGGGATTGTTTTTACCGGCAATGAAGTCATCGATTAGTTCCATGGGGCCAGGCCGGTAAAGAGCCACCATGGCAGTAATATCAGAGAAGCGGGAAGGTTTAAGTTTCCTGGCGACACGACGCATGCCGGCTGATTCAAGTTGAAAGATGCCGATGGTGTCGCCTTGGCTGAGCAGTTGATAGACTTTAGGTTCATCAAGGGGAATTTCAGAAACATCAACTCGTTTTTTGGTTTGCTGATAAACAAAGTTAATGGAGTTTTGAAGAGTGGTGAGGTTTCTTAGACCAAGGAGGTCAATTTTTAATAGACCGATGGCATCAGGGGTAATGTTGCAGTCTAAGGAGTACATGTCGTACTGGGTCATGATGCGGTTGTTCCGACTTTCTAGCTGGAGAGGAGTGTATTGAGTTAAGGCTTTGTCGCCGATAACTACGCCGGCAGCATGAGTGGAGGCATGCCGGGCAGTGCCCTCAACTTTTTCAGCCAGATTGAGGAGTTCTTTGTAGTTTTTTTGTTTATAGAATTCTTGGAGTTCGGCAACATTAATCAAAGCTTCTTCAATGGAGTAGCCGAAAGGGATGAGTTTGGCGATGCGGTCTGGTTCAGAATAGGGCATGCCTAAGACTCGACCAATGTCTCTGACGCTGCCACGGGCTTCCATGGTGCCAAAGGTGATGATTTGAGCCACTCTGTCTTTGCCATATTTTTTAGCCACATATTCAATGACTTCATCGCGGCGGTCATCAGCAAAATCCAGGTCAATATCAGGTGGACTGGGACGTTGGGGGTTCATGAAGCGTTCAAAGGGGATGTCATGTTCTAAGGGGTTAATGGAGGTAATGCGGAGAGCATAAGCGACTAAAGAACCGGCGACGCTACCTCGGCCTGGGCCGACCCTGATATGGTTTTTTTTAGACCAGTTAACAAAATCCTGAACGATAAGGAAGTAGGTGGCAAAGCCTTTATCACAGATGATTTTGAGCTCATAATCCAGGCGTTTCTGAATTTCAGATTTGATGGTTTTATAGCGTTGCTTCAAGCCTTGATTGGCGAGATCTTTTAAGTATTTTTCTGATTTTTTATAGCCTTTGGGAAGAGGATATTGAGGCAGGATCCACTTACCGGTAGGAATGTTAAGGTTGCATTTTTCAGCTACGGCGAGAGTGTTTTTTAAAGCGTCGGGTTGATTAGGAAAAAGCTGTTTCATTTCATCGGCTGAGGTGAGATAGTAGTCAGGTGAGTCAATCATGGTAAGGCGGTTTTTGTCTTCAAGAGTAGTTTTGGTCTGAATGGCTAAGAGGGCATCCTGGGCTTTGGCGTCTTTGAGATTAACATAGTGAACGTCATTGGTGGCGATAACCGGAATGCCGAGTTGGCGGGAGAATTTGAGGAGGGTTTTATTAATCAGGTTTAGCTCAGGCACGCCTTGGTGTTTTTGAAGTTCAAGGTAAAAGTCATCGCCAAAGAGCTTGAGAAAGTATTGACATTTTTCTAGAGCTTGTTTTTCTTTACCGTTTTTGATGAGTTGGGGGATGATGCCTTGAATGCAGGAGGAGGTGGCAATGAGGCCGGAGGCATATTTTTCCAGAGTTTTAAAGTCAAAGCGGGGACGGTAGTAGTGGCCTTCAAGATGGGCAATAGTGGTGAGTTTCATCAGATTTTGGTAACCGGTTTGGTTTTTGGCTAAAAGGAGTTGGTGATAGGTTTGTTTTTGAACACCAGGGGATTTGTCTTGAAGGTCGGCGGTGGTGAGATAACCTTCAATGCCGATAATGGGCTTGATGTCAACCGCCTTGAGAGCATTGTGGAACTTGATAGCGCCGTACATGGCGCCATGATCAGTGATGGCCAAGGCCTTCATTTTCTGTTTTTGAACCCGGGCAATGAGGTCGTCAATTTTGGAAAGACCATCAAGAAGAGAGTATTCCGAATGAACGTGAAGATGAACAAAATCAGCCATTACCCCATCTTATTTTTTCACGGCCAACTTTTCAAGGAGGAGTTTTTGGGTCAGGTTAGGATCAGCTTGGCCTTGAGTGTGTTTCATGACCTGGCCGACCAGAAAGCCTAAGACTGAGATTTTACCGGCTTGATACTTTTTGACAACATCAGGATTATCGCTAATGACTTTTTTAATGATGACTGGGTCGACAGTTTGTTTCTGAGTTTGACGCTGAAGCTCATCCGAAATTTTCTTAGTAAGGTTAATTTTTTTATTGATGATTAAGTTGGCTAACTGCTGGGAAGTAAGTTTGTGTTTTTTAGCAACTGAGAGTGATTTAAGGAAATACTGGTAGTTGGCGGGTTTGCTGACTAGGAGTCGGGCAGTAACTATGGGTAACTGGTGTTGGGTGGCCAGTTTTTCGACTTTGGCTTCTGGTAGTTCAGGCAGTTGAGATTGCCATTGAGCAATGTCTTTATCAGTAAAGACCATAGGGGGAATGTCTGGCTCTGGGAAATATCGGTAATCTTCGGCTTCTTCTTTAAAGCGCTGGGTAAAAGTTTTTTTAAGCTTAGGGTTATATCCCCGAGTTTCTTGCCTGGGAGTAGTCCCCTGCTGGAGTAGAGCAGTTTGGCGTTTGATTTCATAGTTAATGGCTTGGGCGACAAATCTGAAGGAGTTAAGGTTTTTAACTTCAACTTTATATGGTTTTATGCCTGATCCGGTAAGGCTGATGTTGACTTCCAGTCGCATGGAGCCTTTTTCCATGTCACAATCAGAGATTTTTAAGGCCCGGATAATGTCACGGATTTTTTTAAGATATTCTTTGGTTTCAGCGCCGGAGGAGATGTCAGGCTCAGAGACAATTTCCATTAAAGGCACACCAGAGCGATTGAAGTCAACTAGGCTGACATGTTTACCTTTAAGGGTTTTGTGAAGCAGTTTAGCCGTGTCTTCTTCTAAATGGACTCTGGTGATGTTAATCTTTTTACCTGAATCTAAAGTCAGATAGCCTTTTTGCGACAAGGGTTGATCATACTGAGAGATCTGGAAACCTTTAGGCAGATCAGGATAAAAGTAGTGTTTGCGGTCAAACCTGGAGTGTTTATTAATGGTGCAATGGAGAGCTAAGGCTAGCATGGCTGTCCAGTCAATAGCTTTTTTATTAGCAACAGGTAGAGCTCCAGGTAAGCCTAAACAGACAGGACAGGTGTGGGTGTTGGGTTTAACTTGAAAATGATGAGCCGGACAGCCGCAGAACATTTTGGACTTGGTTTTAAGCCCGACATGGACTTCCATGCCAATGATGGGTTTGTATTTAGTCATAAGCTGGTGGTTTTTTTGTGTGCCAATCAGTAGCTTGTTGATAGGCATGGCCTATTTGGAGAACTTTTTGTTCAGCAAATTGCGGGCCAGTGATTTGTAGACCTACTGGCAGATGGTTAACAAAACCGCAGGGAAGACTGAGGCCAGTAAGACCAGCAATGCTGCTAGGTTCAGCCAGCATATCAACTAATTCTCCAAACATGGGACTGGCTTGGCTGGCACCGACCTTAAGAGCCGGGCCAGGCATAATTGGGCCGACAATTAAGTCAAGGTTTTTAAAGACTTGATTAAACTGATTAATAATCAAAGTTCTGACTTTTTGGGCCTTGTTGTAATATTGGTCGTAATAACCTGTTGAGAGAGTGTAGGTGCCGAGCATGACCCGATTTTTGGCCTCATAGTTGAAATGACTTCTGGAGTTGCCATAGCGAATACCATCATAACGAGCTAGGTTGGAAGATACTTCTGAGCGCTGAATGATCGTGTAGACGCCAATGGAGTAATGAGGGTCTAGAAGGGAAATCTTTTCTAGCTGACAACCTAGTTGCTGGAGTTTGTCAATAGCTTGGAGGACCAGTTTTTTAGCCTTAGGATCCATTTCTTTAACCAGATACTCCTGGGGTAGGCCAATTTTAATGCCTTTAAGGTTGGTTTGGCTGCTTAAGGCTTGTGGTTTAATATCGACTGGTTTTTGGGAGGTAGTGGCATCGAAAGGATCATGACCAGCAATCACCTGAGTAACAAGGGCGGCATCATAAACAGTTTTAGTAATTGGACCGGGAGAGTCAGTAGAGGAAGCCATGGCAATGACGCCGTAACGAGAAACTCTGCCATAGGTTGGTTTTAGACCAGTAACACCGCACCAACAAGCAGGACCGCGAACAGAGCCGGCGGTTTCTGAGCCAATGGCGAAGATAGACTGATCAGCTGCGACTGCAGCAGCTGAACCACCAGATGATCCGCCAGGAGTATGATTTAAATTCCAAGGATTCCGAGTAGTACCATAGTCTGAGGTTTCTGTAGATGATCCATGAGCCCAAGCATCCATGTTAGTCTTACCTAAAAGAACGGCAGCAGATTGTTTAAGGCGAGCATAAACAGTAGCACTGTATTGAGGAATGTAGTTATCGAGAACTTTGGCAGAGGCAGTGGTTCTTAGGCCATTAGTTAGAAAGTTATCTTTAAGAGCGTAAGGAATGCCTAAGAGGGGATATTTTTTAAAACTTTTGATTGAGGCGGCTATTCTTTTATCAGCTGTTTTAGCTTCATCAATAGCTTTTGGATTAAGGGTCAGAAAAGAATTGAGTTGTTTATTTGTTTTGTTTATTTGTTTTAAACAAGCCCGGGTCAGTTCTTCTGAGGAAAAACGTTTAGCTTTTAAACCTTCTAGGGCTTGCTTGATGGTTAGTTTATTTAGGTTCATTTGAAAATAGCCGGAATGACAAAGTATCCCTTATATTTTTTCTTAGCGTTGCTGAGAGCTTGTTTTTGAGAAAGAGTTCTGGCCTGGTTAATTTTGTCTTGGCGAAAAATATTCTTTAGACCGGTAACTTGGAAAGTAGAGCTAACTTTGGAAGTGTCAAGTTTTTGCAGGAGAGAAATGGTTTTTAGGGTTTCAGAAAAACCAGTAGAAAGTTTTTTAGCCTGCTGAGAAGTGACTGTCATTTGCGACAGTTTAGCTAAATGATTAACATCGACTTTTTTTGACATAAATAAAAAAACTAGCCTTGAGAGCTAGTTTATCAGAAATGTTTTAAGCCAACAAACTTGAGATGTCAATTAAGTCATTTGCCTTAGAGCTTTCAGCCTCTCCCCTATTGGTGGGTGAGTGTTAAAGAGTTTGGCAAACCAACCAATGGAGTCGTGATGATTTTTGAGAGGATTGGAGATATATAGGTGGGCAGTGGCTTTGTTAGCGGCTTCCAGGGGTTCTTTGTCTTGGGAGATTTTTTTTAAGGCTCGGGCTAAGCCGTCAGGAAAGCGAGTGGTTTTGACAGCTGAGGCGTCAGCCAGAAACTCACGGCGGCGGGAGATGGCTAACTTAATGAGATTAGCGATGAGGGGAGAGAGTAAGGCGAGAATCATGCCAATGGCAAAGATAATCAGCCGGGCCTGGCCGCCACTGCGGTTACGATTGCGACTACCGCCCCAGAGAGTAGCTCTTAAAAACCAGTCTGCTAGTAAGGTGACTAGACCGACTAGGACAGTGACAATGGACATGAAGCGAATGTCATAGTTTTGGATATGGCTGAGTTCGTGGGCAATGACACCTTCCAGTTCAGTCCGGTCGAGTTTTTGGAGCAGGCCAGTGGTGGCACAGACAACAGCATGGTCAGGATCACGGCCAGTAGCAAAAGCATTGGTGGCGGTATCCTCAATGATATAGAGCTTAGGTCTTTTCATTTGAGTGGCCAAGCAGAGGTTTTCAACCACAGTGTAAAACTGGAAATCTTTTTTGCGAGTAGCTGGCCGAGCTCTGGAGATAGTTAGGATGATTTTGTCACTGTGGTAGTAGGAAATATAGCTCATGAGGCCAGATAGGACTAAGGCGGCGCCGATCCAGGATAAGCCATAACCTGAAGCTTGACCGAAAATCCAGGCGGCAGAAACAATAAAGAGGGTGAAAAGCACCATGATAAAGGCGCTTTTACGTTTATTACGATCAACCTGTTCGTAAACGTTGAGCATTAAATTTATTTAGAGCTTAACTTTAGGAGTTTTAGTCTCAGCCTGACTAACTTCAACATGCTGGCCGGTTTCGGCAGTTTTCAAACCTACCTTTTGTTTAAAGCTAAAAAGATTAGCAATTAAACTACTAGGAAAGGTAACGGTCATGATATTATAGTCAGCTGATAAATCAATTAGAGTTCGGCGAGAGTACATAACTTTGTCAGCAGTGTCTCTCAGCTCGTCCATAAGTTTTTGAGTTGGACCAGCAGCTTTAAGCTGAGGGGTAGATTCAAAAACCGCTTTAATGGGCGTCAAGGCTGTTTGAAGGTTGGCAGCAGCATCAACCAGTTTTTGAGCATCTTTAGACTTAACAGCTTCAAGAATGGTTTTCCGAGCATCAGTAATCTTTTTTAAGGCTGATTGTTCATGCTTCATGTAACCTTTGACTGAAGCGACTAAGTTAGGGATCATTTCAGCCTGACGTTTGAGTTGGTTGCCGATTTCTTGAATGGAGGCTTTAAGCCGGGTTTCGGTAGTGCGGAACTTGTTGTAGGTAGCTAGAACATAGAGAGCAACCAGGACAAGAAGTCCGATGAGTAGAGTAATGTAAGACATAGAGCCTCCTTTTATTTAATCTTCTATTTTCTTAATTTAATCTTCTTTCTTATTTAATCTTCAGTATACTTTTAAGTTTTTTAAAAGGCAATGTGTTAATAATGTCTTTGGGTTGAGCCCAGCCACGCCGGGCAACAGAAACACCGTAGCTGATGAGAGGTAGTTGATCAGCGGCATGAGCGTCAGTGTTGATGACTAATTTAACGCCTGCTTTAATGGCTTGACGAACTAGAGTATCAGGTAGGTCGAGTCTGTCAGGCCAGCTATTAATCTCCAGGATTTTCTGATTTTTCTGGCAAAAGTCAAAAAGTTTTTCCCAATCAAGGTCAATGGCTGGACGATGATTGATTTTTCTGGAAGCTGGGTGAGCAAAAATCTTAACTTTAGGATGAGATAAACCAGCTAAAACCCGTTGAGTCATGGTTTTTTGGGATTGATTAAAGCTAGAGTGAATAGCAGCAATGGCAGAGTCAAGTTGGTCTAAGCCTTTATCAGGTACAGCTAAATTACCATTAGGCTGGATGTCTACTTCAAGTAGATTTAATATTTTCACTCTTTTTTCACTTGAGGACTTAAATTCCTCAATTGCCTGCTGACGTTTTTTAAGAACATCAGTTATTTGCTGGGAAGAATAACTGCTGAAACTAGGATTATGATCAGCAAAGCCAAGATATTGATATTTTAGCTGTTTAGCTGTTTTCACGAGTGTTTTCATGGAATCAGTGCCTAGATCATGACTGGTTTTAAAGTGAAAATCAGTATGAACATGAAGATCGCCTTTAATATTAGTTAATTGAACTAATTTAGGCAATTGGTGTTTTTGAGCGGCTTCGATTTCACCCTGGTCTTCTCTTAATTCAGGTGGAATCCAGTCCATAGCTAAAGCTTGATAAAACTGATCTTCTTGAGGAAATTTGGTTAATTTAGCTTTGGTTTTAATGCCGTATTCAGATAAACTGAGGCCTTTTTGTTGAGCGACTTGACGAAGATGGATGTTATGGCTTTTGGAACCAGTAAAGTGTTGTAACAGAGCTCCAAACTCATCTGGTGAGTGAAAGCGAACATCTAGCTGCTGATTGGTGGTTAATTTAAGACTAAGTTTTTTCTGACCCTGATCAGTGATTTTTTTTATCTGGGGGAATTTAAGAAAGTGTTTAATGGCTTTTTGAGGGTTTTTGGTAGCGACTGCTAAGTCTATATCACCAATAGTGGCTAGTTGACGGCGAAGACTGCCAAGGGGCTCTACCTTAAGAACAGCCGGTGACTGCTTGAGGTAATGGATGATTTTGTTGGCTAAGGTTTGGGCATAAGGCAAGAGCATGCGTTGCTTGCCTCGAGTACTAAATTCCTGAATGGATTTTAAGAGATCTTGTTCTGATTCTGGGCCAAAACCCTCGAGTTGGCTGATTTGGCCTTTTTTAGCTAACTGGCCGAGTTTTTTAACAGCAGTAGCTGAAGTCTTAAGTTTAAGTTTTTGACTGAGTTTATGGGCAGTTTTCGGGCCAACGCCAGATAAATCCATGAGGGAAAACATGCCCTGAGGTAAATCTTTAAAAAGCTGATTAAAATGCTTGACTTTACCAGTGCGAAAAAGTTCATCTAAATGGTCAGCAATGTTTTGACCTATGCCTGGCAGATTGGTTAAGTGTTTTTCCTGCCAAAGATCTTTAATGTCTGAAGAAGCTTGTTCAACAGAGGTGGCAGCTTTTTGGTAAGCAGCGACTTTAAAGCGGTTTTGTTTTTTAATTTCGTAAGCAGCCGCCACTGCTTTAAGAAGCTTGGCGACTTGCTGGTTAGTCATGTTTTTGGAGGTTTGCATGGTTTTATCATACAGGGAGGATAATTGGCGGTAAAGTAAATAGTTTGATAATCTGACTAGAGCGCTGCCCTGCTTGTATTAGCTTTATATCGAAAAATAATCAAAAAAAAGGTATAATTCTTGCACAAGATCATTACTGGTAGATCTGGACCCGTAGTGTAGCCTGGTTAACACGCTTCCCTGTCAAGGAAGAAACCGCCGGTTCAAATCCGGTCGGGTCCGCATTTAGGGCTTGATTTTTTAAGTTTTTGTTGACAAAATTATGGATATAATTTCTTCTGCCCGAATTTCTGCCTAGAAAGGGGGGCAAATGGACGAAGCATATCCAAGTGGATCTAAATTAAAAAGGTTTTTAAAAAGTTTGCGGATGAATGAGTCAAGTATTAGCATGGCGTTAGGCGCTTTGGTAGTAGTGGTAGTGGGAATATTGGTTTACAACTACTTTTCCAGCATTAACAAGGTGGCTGAACCAGGGATGATTACTCAAGAAGGAGTGGAGTTAATTGAAGAAGAGGGTGAGTTTGTGCCTAAAGATTTACCAGCAACGCATATGGTAGCTCAGGGTGAGCACTTATGGGCAATTGCAGAGAGATATTATGGCACCGGCTATAACTGGGTAGATATTGCTCAAGAAAACCAGTTGATCAATGCTGACTTGTTAGCTGAAGGCCAAGTTTTAGTGATTCCTAGAACTGGGATAAAGGTGGTTGAGAAACCTAAACCAGTAGAAGTGACCGGAACTATAACTGCCAGCATTCTAGGTGAGGAATACATGGTGGCTAAAGGCGATCATTTATGGAGTGTTGCTGTTAGGGCTTATGGCGATGGTTATCGCTGGGCGGAAATCTGGGAGGCTAACCAAGATATGGTGGTTAATCCAGATGCGATTGAGATAGGGATGATATTGAGACTGCCAAGATAAGCTTGAGGGAAATTTTTAATTTACAGCCTCGAAGAATCGAGGTAGAATTGAGATAGAGGCGGGATTAGTTGATCGGCTCAACATCACCTTCCCAAGGTGAAAAGAGGGGTTCGATTCCCCTATCCCGCTCAAAATGATAAACTCATAAGTTGCATGCTTGAAGAACGATACTCTCAACTTAAAGAGAAATTCTTGGCTGTAAAAAGCAGAAGAGAAACTGATAAACGTCTGATACCTTTAAGGGATAGCGCTCAGAGATTGATTGGGGGTGTATTAGCTCGTGAGAGAGTTTTTTCCAAAGAAGAGAAAAACTCTATCCAGGCATGCTTTTATGCTTTTGACTTACTTCAAGAAGATGCAGTGGTTGAATTCATCTGGGCGGTAAAAGAAGACTACCAGACAGATACTTTTTCCCCTAAGCTTTCCATAGGAGATGCGATTGAAATAATTATAGGTGGTCCGCCTGAGGCATGGAATACCAATCTTCAAGAGAGACAAATAGCATTCCTGTTGATGTCAAACATCTTTAATAGAGCTGATGTGTTAGTAGAAACAGCGATTACTGCGACTAAGTCTAATCAAGATGAAGCTGTTGGAGGAGTATTTTTAGAAAAAGTTCTTGCTAAGGCTAGGCTTAGCTCTTTTAAAAATACAGAAGGTGAAGAAACCAGGGCTAATTTTCAGGAAATGATTGATCATGTAAAAAATCTGTGTCGTATTTGGGAAATTGATACTTCTTCATGGGATGGCTATATTGAAAAAATTGTTGCAGCTCAAGCAAGAGGAATGAGTTTAGTGGTCCAGTCAAGACGCGAGGGGAAAATAGCTTACTCGGTTGAGCAAGCTTTAGATTACAGAAGACAAACAATTGGCAACTATGCACGCTTGTTGGCAGATATAGCATTTATTGACCCTGAACAAAAATCTAAATTTATTGAAAAAATGATGAAAAAGCAAATAAAGGATGATAAACAAGATATTCGTCAAGACTTAGATACACAAGTTAATCCTTTTGTGGGCCTAATAGCCGAACATGATCTAGTGACTTTACTTAGAAGAGAGTCTGATGTGCTAGATTTATCTCAGTTTTTGCTAGAAATTCCTGGCTTAAGAAGAGACTTACAGCGCAGGAAAGAGGCAAAATCAATTGAGAGAGAGTACTTGAATATATAACGACGGCTTTCTAGCTAGATTTTTTCTTCTGAATTAATATCTTTTTAACAGTCTTAATAATTGTTTGAGTATCGATACCAACTTTTTTGATGACATCGTGATAGTCGCCAGTGGTGGAGAAGTCAGTTAGGCCTATGCGTTTCATGGGGGTGGGGTGGTTTTCTGAAAGGACTTCGGCCACAGCTGAACCCAGACCACCGTCAATATAGTGATCTTCGACAGTGATGACAGCCTGAGTTTTTTTGGCTGAGGCAGTTATAGTTTTGACATCAATCGGTTTTAGAGTGTGACAGTCAATGACTTCGGCAGAGATGGATTGTTTGGCCAGTTTACCGGCTGCTTCTAGGCAAAAACCAACTTGAGGGCCACAGGCAACCAGGCTGATATCTGTGCCTGATCGGAGAATATTGGCTTTACCAATAGTAAAAGGAGTGTTTTTATCAGTAAAAACTGGCAGGGGTTCACGATAGAGCCTGAGATAGACAGAGGTTGGGTATTTAGCGATGGCGGGCAGAGCTTTAATGATTTGGTTAGCATCAGCCATGACCACAACGGCCATTTGAGGGAAGGTGCGGAACATGGCCAGATCTTCGAGGGCATGGGCTGAGGGACCGTCTTTAGCATTAGAAACTCCTCCATGAGAGCCAACGATTTTGACATTTAAGTTATTGTGGCCAATGCTTTGACGGACGTGATCTAAAGTTCGAGTGAGAAAAGAGCCAAAACTAGCAGCAAAAGGAGTGAAGCCTTGAATGGCTAAGCCAGCGGTAATGCCAATCATGTTTTGTTCAGCTACGCCACAGTTAAAGTATCGATTAGGAAAGGTTTGCCAAAACTTGTTTAAGGTTAAACTGCCGCCAAGATCAGCGGTGACGACCACTAGCTTTGAGTCTTTTTTGGCAGCTTGATAGAAAGCTTCACCAAAGGCTTTACGGATAGCAACTGGTTCGCCGAGTTTATAGTACTTCATTGAAGATCCTTTAAGGCTTGTTGGTAGAGTTCATCGGTCAGAACGCCATGATGCCAGTGATAATCACCTTCCATAAAAGATATGCCTTTGCCAGTAACTGTATGGGAGATGATCATGAAGGGACCTTTGGCTTTTTGGGCTTGGTTAAAGGCTTTAAGGATTTGAGTAAAGTTATGGCCGTCAATCTCAATAGTTTGCCAGTGAAAGGCCTTGTATTTTTCAGCTAAAGGATCCATGGCAGGCATAATCTCGGCAGTGGGGCCGTTTATCTGGTTGTCATTTTTATCAACAATAGCAATCAGGTTATCGAGTTTATGCTTAGGGGCAAACATGAGAGCTTCCCAGGTAGAACCTTCTTGTTGTCCACCGTCACTCATCATGACATAGACCTGGTTTTTCTTGTTTTTCATTTTTAAGCCTAGGGCGATGCCAATACCAACTGATAGACCTTGACCCAGGGAACCAGAAGACATTTCTACTCCGGGAAAGGTGTTTCTTTTAGGATGACCATGTAAAGGGGTGTTTATTTGCCGCAAGCCCTTGAGCTGGTTAAGAGGATAATAGCCAGCGTGAGACAGAGTGGCGTAGAAGCCTGGAACAGCATGACCATTAGAAAGGAGGAAG
>Ga0209976_10001485_pt1 | contig 13798 bp, 5 predicted proteins | sample SumtaG_FD_182806 | JGI IMG/M metagenome (GOLD analysis project Ga0209976, IMG submission 182806) | Deep subsurface microbial communities from Indian Ocean to uncover new lineages of life (NeLLi) - Sumatra_00157 metaG (SPAdes) (version 2) | ecosystem: Environmental > Aquatic > Marine > Oceanic >...
TGGTTAGTTACCTTTTGACCTTCTCTGCGGCCCTCAGCGATAACGCCTGGGAGGCGGCGTTCCTGAGGCCCTCTGCGTTAAGGCTTTTGCCTTTGTAAGCGGCTGGATTCCGGGTCGGGGCCCGGAATGACGGCGGGGAGTTTACTCTTCTGGTTTCTGTCCTTCTCTGTGACCTCTGTGAACTCTGTGAGAGACACCATTTATCGCTTTTATGGCAACAGTGCTTTCCCCCAGAATTATGCCTTCCTCAGCGTCCTTCGCGTCCTCTGCGTTGAAAAACATCGCTTTTACGGCAACTGCAAATGCTGGATTCCGGGTCGTTGCCCGGAATGACGATCTTTTGTGGGGTTTAGGGTTTATTCTACGTTCTACATTCTACGTTCTACATTCTCTCCCATCACCACCTTCACCTTATGCTTCACCTTCGCTTCAGCCTCAGGACGGTCAGGGACCAGTGGGACGATTCCATCTTCCAGGAGTTTCTCATCCATCTCGACGCTGACCACTCCGCGGCTCACTTTATCCGGGTTTAAGACCTCAATCTCATAAAGGGCCGTCCCCCTGTCGTAGCGCGCTGTGAAACGATCCCAGTCAGGAGGAATGGAAGGATCGATGAGCAGGCTGTCTCCCGCTACCTTCAGACCGAGGATGTCCTCCATCCAGACGCGATACATCCAGCCTGCCGCTCCCGTATACCAGGTCCACCCCCCCTGACCGATGTGCCCCTCCAGGTGATAGACGTCGGCTGCCACCGCGTACGGTTCGGCCCTGTATCTAATGGCGCCTTCAGGGTCCAGAGAGTGCTGGACTGGATTAAGCCAAGTGAGAAGCCTTACCGCTCTCTCGCCATCCCCCGCCATGGCAAGGGCTTTGGCAAACCATATGGCCGCGTGCGTGTATTGACCCCCGTTCTCCCGTACGCCAGGCGGGTATCCCTTGATGTACCCCGGGTCCTTCTCCCCGTTTCCGAAGGGAGGTGACAGAAGCAGAACCATCCTTTCCTCCTCCAGGACGAGATTATCCCAGGCTGAGTTCAGCGCCGTTAGAGCCCTGTCCGGATCCGCCGCACCGCTGATAACCGCCCAGGACTGGGATATGGAATCGATAGCTGCCTCTTCACACTCCGAACTCCCCATAACGATTCCGTCATCGTACCAGGCCCTCCGATACCAGTCGCCATCCCAGGCATGCTCCTCCGCAGCCGCGGCGATGGCCTGAGCGCGCTCCCTGTACCCGGCAGCCATCTTATGGTTCCCGACTGTTTCCGTCAGCCCGGCAAAGCGTTCCAGAACCTCGCAGAGAAACCAGGCCATCCATACGCTCTCCCCGGCTCCATCAACCCCGACGCGGTTCATGCCGTCATTCCAGTCCCCGCTGCCTATGAGAGGAAGACCGCGCTCGCCCGTAGTGCTGCTTTTTTCCACGGCCCGCCGGCAGTGTTCGTACAAGGTGTCCTGCTCTAAGCTCTGCACGGGGACCTGGAAGATCTCCACCTCGTCCTCATCAAGAAGGTCCCCCTCGATGAAAGGAACCCGCTTTGAAAGGATCTCCGTATCCCCAGTGAACCGGACATACTCCGCCACCGCATAGGGCAGCCACAAAAGATCGTCAGCGCATCTGGAGCGGATACCGGCCCCGGTGGGAGGATGCCACCAGTGCTGGACATCCCCTTCGCGGTACTGCCGAGAGGCTGCCAGCAGGATGTGCCGCCGGGCCAGGCCAGGATCCGTGTAAAGCAGGGACAGGACATCCTGAAGCTGATCCCTGAACCCGAATGCTCCGCCCGACTGGTAAAAGGCAGATCGTCCCCAGAGTCTGCAACTGAGGGTCTGACACGTGAGCCACCGGTTCAGAAGGATATTGACCTCCTTAACGGGCGTGACTACTTCCAGCCGGCCCACCGCCTTATCCCACCATTGACGTGTCTTTTCCATGGTTTCCCTGACAGCCAGTCCGTGGCCGTACCTCGCGATAAGACTGCGCACCTCCTCCTCGTCGGCGGCCTGTCCCAGGAGGCAAGTCACCTCCGTTGACTGTCCTGGTTCCATCTCTACCATAGTCTGTATGGCCGAACAGGGATCGAAGCCCGCCCCGGTGTGCCCGGAAAGGCTAACCCTCCGCATGGCTTCGGGGGAATCTGGGCCGCGGTTCCGTCCAATAAACTCGGTTCTGTCCCCGGTGCAGCTGTCGGGTTGGGGCATCACAGTAGCGAACGCCACACGGTCACCATACTCGGGGTGGTAGCGGTTGCGAGCAGTCATGGTTCTCGCGATATTGTCCCAGCTGGTAACAATGTGCATCTGGGTGTTCTCGCGGTGATCGCCGAGAACCCACGCCAGATAAAAGGTCACAGAAAGCTGCCGACGGCGGCCGCTGTCGTTGCGAAGTTTAAGACGCTGGATGCGTACAGGGTCGCCCCCTTCGGAATCCATGGGTACCAGGACGGTCAGTTCCTGCTCGATGCCGTGGCTGTTGCGCTCGAAGATCGAGTAGCCACTGCCGTGGCGAACCCGGTAAGGTCCATCCTCACGCACGGGGAGTAAAGTCGGGGTCCAGAACTGTCCGCTCTCCTCGTCCCGAATATAGATCGCTTCACCCGCCGGATCGCTCACAGGATCGTTGGACCACCCTGTGAGCCTGTTTCGTTGACTGTTACCGTACCATGTGAATCCCGAACCGGTCTCGCTCACCATGGTCCCGAAGGATGGGTTCGCCATGACGTTCACCCAGGGCATAGGTGTGATCCCCTGCCGCATGGTGATCACATACTCCTTCCCATCCTTTGAAAAACCACCGTAACCGTTGTCGAAAACAAGATCCATATGGCGAAGTGCCGCCGGAGGCTTTTCCTTCACCTGTTTCTCGGGAATCTCCTTCAGTGGTAGACCGGGAGAAACAGTGGGCGCACCGAGCTGCTGTACCAGCGGTCCCCTTGCCGCGACAAGAGCTATCCTCGCAACGGCCAGCATGAGGTTCAGGTCCTCCTGGGGAATCTGATCCATATTCCTCAGGTACACCCCCCCTGGCTGATCCATGCCGGTATAGAGGGTCAATCCCGATATCAGTCTGAGCAGTTGACTGTAGAGAGGTTGTTCGTAGCTGGTAGACTCTTCGTTCAGGATCAAAAGATCCGTCTTCAATCCGTGACGCCGCCAGTAGGTGTGGGCGTGGAGGACCTCAGCCACGAGGCTGATGTCCTTGGCATCCCCTATGGTTATGGCGATGATGGGTAGGTCACCTGAGATACCATATGCCCACAACCTTGACTGACCCAGTTTGTTCTGTACAATGCGATCCTCAGTGGTCCTGAGCTTGGCGCTGGGAAAGATCATGTAGCTCGCAATGTGCTGGAACCTCCTCGCCTCCTCAGGCTGAATCCTGAGGTGGCGCAACTCCAGCTGGGCACGGCGCCAGGTCAATTCCAATTCCCGTGCCACCACCGCCCGGCCGGAATACTTGCGCAGCATGACGAGGACTTCATCCCGAGTCTCAGCCGCGCACAGGAAAAGGGTAAAGGATACCCTTTGGCCTGCCTTCAGGATCAGGTTCCGCCTGATACTGAAAATGGGATCGAGGACCATTCCGGTGTTCCCTGACAACTCGCCGCCTAATGCCTCCGGATCAGCGAGCCCTCTACCGCGCCCTATGAAAGAACGCCGGTCTGTCTCGTACAGGAAGGGGCCTTGGATCTCGGATTCGAACACCATTGAGTGCCCGGTCCACACCGGCCTGTCCTCGGGATCCCTGGTTCTCCTATGGGCCAGGAGGTAACCCTCTTCCTCAACGGCCTCCGTTCGTACGAACAGCTTATGGAAGGCAGGATGCATAACATCGGCCCCGTGGGGAACCATCGACAGCTCGGCATAACTGGTGATTTCCAGCGATATTGATTTCTCGGACCTGTTGATGAGCGTAACCCGGCGGGCCTCGGTGTCATCTTCGGGACAGACGATTATCTCCGTCTCCGTTTCGACCCCCCTATCGGAACGCCTGATCTCGACCCTGTCGATAGCCATGCTCACCACGTAGTTGTCCGGCCTTCCCCCAACCGGATGCCACGCTGTGCTCCACCTCTTGTCCGATTCCGTGTTCCTTATGTAACAGAAGGTCCCCCAGTGGTCCCTGGTCGTATCGGCCCTCCACCGGGTGACATCCAGTTCTTTCCACCTGCTCCAACCCCCGCCTGCAGCGGTGACAAGGATGGAGTAGTTCCCGTTGGACAACAGCTGCGTTTTGGGCCTGAGGGTGTGCGGGGTATTGAATTTGCTTTCCGTTGGGTAGATCTCGGCCGGGATCGCTCCGGATGGATCCCGCTCCGTCTCGGGGAGGCTGTAAACCGGGGGCAAAATGGGAATCCGCTCGTAAAGAAGAGGCTCGGAAGCCTTTACTCTCACGTCTGAGTGGAAACGCTCCTGCATAATCCCCTTGTTGAGCAGGTTGTCGAGAGCCAGAAAACCCATGGCCTGGTGGTGAGCCATGAAGGTCCTGACGATCACCCCTTTTTCTCCCCTCCGGACCCTACGACGGGAAAAATCGATGGATTCGTAGAACCCATAATCACCATAAAGACCGTATTTCATCAACTGCTGAAGGTTGGTCATGGCGATACGCGGTTCGATCTGCAGGGCCAGGAGGGTCGCGTAAGGGGCCACCACCAGGTCCCCTTCGAGTCCCCGCTTGAGCCCCAGCCCGGGTACTCCGAAGGCCTTGTATTGATAGATCCTGGAGGCGTCCAGGTCGGCGTAGGCAGACTCCGAGATGCCCCAGGGCACACCCCGCTGCCGACCGTATCGCACCTGAACCTGGACTGCCTCCCTGCAGGCCTGATCCAACAGGGAGTTCTCATAGGTTTTCTGCAGGAGCAGGGGCATGAGGTATTCGAACATCGTCCCGCTCCAGCTGAGCAGGGCCTTACTCCGGCCCACAGTGCTGTAGGGCCGGGCCATGGCATGCCAGTGTTTGCTTGGGACATCGCCCCTCGCGATAGCCACAAAGCTGGCCAGACGTGCCTCACTGGCCAGCATGTCGTAAAAGGAACCGTCGAGCTTCTGGTCATTTATGTTAAAACCGATATGGAAAAGACGCCGACGGGATTCGTACAGAAAGCGGAAATTCATTTGCCGGCCCAGATCACGTATCCGCTCCACCAGGTTCTCAGCCCGCTCCAGAGCCTCCCACGCCTGCCAAACCGCTGGTGCGAGGAGTTGCTTCAGGTGATTTACCATTTCATCATTGGGACTTTTGAGATCCTTCTCGAGTTCCTCGAAAAAGGGTATATTCCCCGCTGCCAGCTGGCGCATGGAGGGAGCAGCCGAAAGACTTTCCAGCCTTTTTTCTCCATCCTCGCCAAAGAGCAGCTTCAGATCATCGATACTCAGGTCTAACAACTCGGTAACCCAGCCGAGGTAGGTGTCGGTAATTTCCAGCCATTCTGCCAGCTGGTTCTGGACACGACCGACCCAATAGGCAACCTCCTCCACTGGATCGGTGATATCCAGATCCACATCCGCCTCAGCCAGATCTTTTTTTCTCATATGCTCAAGAGACTGTACCAGTCGCGCGGCAGGTTTCTGGGCTCGTCTGAGTCGGTCCAGAGCCGCCTTCATATCACCGGGTTCTGCCTTAAGGAGGTTCTCCAACGCCGCCGCGTCGCGCCTCATTTCCCCCCCGATCCTGGCCTTCTCCATGGCGGATAGAAGGACCCGGACCGTGTCGGCCAATCCTCTGAAAGCGACAGGTCCCAGGATCGGTTCATCGCTTAAAGCCTCGATCCCGTGCTCCAGAGTCCAGAAGCTGGCAAGGAGGTTGCCGCTGTCCACCGTCGAAACATACCGGGGTACGAGCGGATCCAGGGAGCGAAGGTTGTACCAGTTCAGGAGATGGCCCTCGTATTTAGGAAGCTTCTCCAATGTAGATACTGTCCTGGTGATCCTCCGTAACGACTCCTCACCCGGTATGTATCCAAAATCGCTCGCCCCCAGAACACTCAACAGATAGAGTCCGATGTTCGTCGGGCTGGTCCTTGGGGCCAACTCATCCACATGGGAAAGCTGGTAGTTATCCGAGGGAAGCCAGTTGGTTTCAGGGCCGACAAAATAGTCGAATGTTCTCCAGGTCTTTCTCGCGATCTCCCTGAGCTTCATCTCGTCGCCCCGATCCAGGGAGAGGCCGGATACAGCGCGGTCGCGCTTAAGACGCCACAGGAGAAAGGGGGTTCCCAGCCACGCGCCGATAAAGGGAACGCTTAAAATGAAATTCCACGGACCGGCTGCGAAAGAAAACATGCCAAGAACCAGAGCAAAAACCGCCCCTGAGGCGAGGTGGATCTTTAATGAACGATTCCGGGCAAGGGACGGATCCGCCGCCGCTTGGGCAGTCGTCCACTGGAGCAGGTTTTTCCGGCTGACCATCAATCTGTGGATCACCCGGATGATGGCGCCGAGGATCATTCCAGCCCTGTGGAGCATGAGGGATGTGTCAGCCACAGACCTTACCATGTTCCGGCTGAAAGTGGACAGCGCCGTCCACCGCGCCTCTTTTTTGGAGGTAGCCCAGGAAGTCAAAACCGCCAGACAACCCGAGAACTGAACGAAGATCACTAGAAGACCTGCTGCCGCGCTCAGAATCGGCGATATCATCCATCCTGTTATCAGGAGAGAAATCGAAGCGGGATGGACCAGGGATCGGCGCAGGTTATCGAAGATCTTCCACCGGTTCAGAAAGGTCAGAGGGTTGTGAACGGTTCTATGTTCACCGGACGGCACCCATGGAAGGGTCCAGCGGGCAATCTGCCAATCGCCGCAAATCCACCGATGTTCCCGAGTCGAATATGAAATATAATCACTCGGGAATTCATCAAAAAGTTCGATATCGCTGGCCAGCCCCACACGGGCGTATGCGCCTTCAACCAGGTCGTGGGAAAGAAGGCGCGCTTCCGGAAACCGCCCGTTAAGAACCCTGTGGAAAGCTCGGGGATCGTAGATACCCTTTCCGTGATAAGATCCCTCCCCGGAAAGATCCTGGTAAACGTCAGATACAGCTGTCGTGTAAGGATCAGAACCCACAGGATCGGTGAAAAGTCGGGAAAAGGAGGTGGCAGTGGCGCTTGGCAAAGAGGTACTCACCCGAGGCTGGATAATAGAGTACCCACTGGTGACAATGCCCTTCTTCTCGTCAATAACGGGGACGTTCAGGGGATGAGAAATAGTCTCCACCAGTCGCCTCGCAGCGTCTCTTGGCAGCTGTGTATCCCGGTCCAGGGTGATGACATATCGGATGGAGGAAAGGCGATCAGGATCCCCGAACCGGACAATATTGATACCGTTCCTGGGAGGCTCACTCTTCAGTAGGCGGTTCAAATCCTCAAGTTTTCCGCGTTTGCGCTCCCATCCCATCCAGCAATTCTCGGAAGGAGCCCATTCACGATCCCGGTGGAAAAGATAGAATCTGTGGGGCCCATACTTCTCATCCAGTTTCTCTATCCCATTCACGGCAAGGTTCAGGAGCCTCTTATCTCCGGCAGTCGAACTTTCCAGTGCATCCGCGAAGTCCGAAAAGAGAGCATAGACCAGGTTTACGTCAGGATTTGCCTGGTAACGTATCTCCAGGTTTTCAAGATCCTCCCTCAGGTGTTTTCTGTCGATCAGGAGCATGGGGATCACGACCAGGGTACGGAACGCATCGGGGATACCTGTCTTTTCGTAGGACATCTTCGGGAGTTTACGGGGAGGCATGATACGGGTGACAAGGTAGTTGACGATCTGAACCGCCAACTGACTCGCCGGTAAAAACCCCACCGCCAGAACGACCGCCGTCGCGAACCATCCCAGACCCGAGGTCACTGCCGCCCACGCCAGGAAGATCTGTACCAAAACGGTTATAGACCCTATCTGACCCAGATAGAATCCGGAATGGTGTGTCTGTATCCAGTCCAGCATCCTTCTGCGGGGATGCTCCTGGGTCTCCAGGAATTCCAGAAGCTCCTTGCGGCCGTCACCGATGAGAAAGTGTCCCAGGCGGGTCATGGTTGGACCCATGCTCAACCTGGCAACTTCTCCAGCGGCCATGTTCAGCGCCGCCTGGGCAACAACCGCCTCTTCCAGATGACCGCTCCTGGCGATCTCCTCCACCGCGTGACGGTAACGATCCTTGGTATCGAAATCCATTCTGAGATAAACTCCGGAAGGGTCCTTCCTGAGGATCATCTCCACCCGGCTTTGCTGTTCGAAAACGTCCCGCCAATCGATTTGCCGGAGCCATCTGAGGCTTGTGATCCCGTTACCGATGGAAACCTCATCAGCCGCCTGGAGTGCCTTTTCCTCGAGGAGGAGGTTCTCCAGGGAACCACCCAGTTTCCTTCCCAGCCAACCCTGCACGACAGTCAGGACCGATTCCTCGTCGTAAAGATGATCCAATAGCTGGAGCGCGAAATTCACGCTGGGCGCCGGAATATCCTCAGCCATGTCCGACAGGATCGTGAACATGAGGTCAGGGTTCCGCCGTGCCGTCACGATGAGTCTGTTAGCCCAGTAATCGGCCAGTTCCCGTTCTCTCAGGCGCAATTCCACCCGCTCCACGAGACGGGACAGGTCATCAATGAGGGCGATCCTCAAAAGGTGGGGGAGTGCCCACAGTTCGCCCGAGCTGAGTACCGACACCGACTGATATGCGTCCAGGAAGTCAAGGATGTTGTGCTGGTCAAGCTGGCTGTCGTTGTGAACGACCAGCTCCATGGCAAGATCGTATGCCTGGGGCTCTCCCTTGTGAGGCCCTTCAGCCAGCACGGGAAGTTCCTGATAAAATTTCACGGGCAGGTTCTTCCGGACCTCGTCGATGTGCCCTCGAATAATAAAGGTATTATCCAGGATCCACTCCGCCGAAATGGTGATGCTCTGTTCCAGGTGGGAGGACTCCGACAGGGTCTGGTAAACCTCGTCAATGACCTTTTCACAATCGTCAAGGTGCCTGAGCAGGGCCGCTTTGCGCACAGTGTTTTTGGAAGTAATATGCACCTGGGCAAGCTGCCTGGCGTGCTCCTGTATCCTGCTGGCTGTGAGAAGCTCCCACGGGGACCTGTCCCGCACAGGCTTCGGCTTGTCCCTCTTCCGGCGAAGAACAAAGATGGAAGGCTGGTCCTTGCTGATCTGCCGCAGAATTTTTATCGCCTTGCCGATGGTCACCGGAGTGGCCCGCACTATGATGGCCGTTTCATCAGTAACAAGCCTTCTGGCATGCAGAACCAGTACCGACCGGTGGACCGTCAGCCGGAGGTACCGAACGACCATGGGTGCCAGGAGAGCTCCGATACCGATCCCGATGTACAGAAAAAGCACGGCGGTCAGGAGGGAAAAAAAGAAGGTGAAACGGCTGACAATTACGGAGGTAACAGCGAGGAACGTCCCGGCGAGCATCCCCAGCAATATCCTCTGGGCGGGTGATACATCATCGTACACCATCCTCATGTCGTGGTTCCGGTGTATAAGGGCGGTTCTGCGAAACCCCCTTTGCCTCAGTTCCTGGAGTATCTCCCGCGCGTTCTCCTGGCTGGGAAAAAACGCTACGAGAGTAGCTCGATCTCTCATGCCGGAACACACTTCATCAATTAAAATCCGTAGCCAGTTCTTCCCAGTCCAGTTCCTTGAGAATTCTCCTATTTTCACGTGAGAGAAGAGGTTTGGTGTGGTCCTGGAACCAACTGACGACCAGGGCGCTGTGACGGCCGGCCTTTTCGTCTAGAGGGGTGGATTCAAATAGAGCTGTCACTTTGTAGACCGGCAGGGAGACCGGGGCGGCAGCCTGATATTCAGAACGCCCTAAGAGTATGGAAGGGAAATTCCTTTCCCATAGGACCTTCGCCGGATACTCGCTCCAGAGGAGTTCCAGATTGATCTCGCTCAACCTGTCACTCTCGTTGAAGATCTTCGTGTAGGTTCCATAGGTGAAACCGACATGGAGCTGGACCGCCATGACTCTCCTTCCGGATCCCATCTTGACATCCAGGAGCGGAGTGGGCATGGGGATGCGATTTTCGCGCTGCTTGGGGGACATATGGGAATAATAGCAGAAAGTAGAAAGTAAAAGAAATTCAGTGATTGGTTTCATCAATTGAGAATTGAGAGTTCCTAATTGAAAATTTGCACCACTTTTCCAACAGACCCAAGGCAGGCGCGGGCTCGGATTTTGGCAGGGGCTCGTTCACTGGTCTTCACCAATCACTAATCACCAGCCATTATTCACGGGTCTTTCCCTCCTGCCTGACCGCCTTCCCTTTAAAGTTGGTCCGCCACCACCTCCAGGAGGTAATCCGTATCCCTGATCGGGAGCGGTTCCAGCAGTTCCACCGATCGTAAGAAGTCCCGCTCAAAGATGTCCTTCAGAAGTTTCTTCACTACCGGCAGATGGGAAGTGGCAATATTGATCTCGTAGTTGGTCCGAAAGCTCAGGTTGTCGTGGTTGGCCGACCCGAGGCAGGCCCAGCCGTCGTACACAGCTGCCTTGACGTGGGTCATCCCCTGATAGAGGTAAACCTTCACACCCCTTTCCATGAGATATTTCACAGTCAGAGCGTTGTTGGACCGCATGATGGCCCAGTTGGGATCCCGCGGAAGGATAACCCTCACGTCAACTCCCCTCTTTCTGGCCAGAGCCAGGGAGTGGAGCATGGCGTCGTCGGTAAAGTAGGGCGTCTCTATGAAGATGTAGTTCTTAGACCTTTTGATCGCCTCTAACTGAGAATAATAGATCTCACGGTCTCCGGGCCTCGTGTAAAGGACACGGAGTGGGTATCCAATCTCATGGGTGGATCTTTTCTTTTTCCTGAGATGAAACAAGATCTTCTCCAGGTCTCCCAAGACCCCCGCATGACTCCAGATCTTGTCAAACTCCCTTTCCAGCTCATCAACTACAGGGCCCTGAAGTTCCACCATCACATCGTGCCATTCGTGTCGATATTCCCTGCCGATGTTCATTCCCCCTAAAAAAGCCCATCGGCTGTCGATAATAGTGGTCTTGGCATGGTCGCCGGTAAGCCACAGATTGAACTGTTGACGCACCCTGACGCTGGAACCGGCAGTCAGGTAAGAACGAACGGAGACAGGCGGCTTGTAACCCTCCGGAAGAGAATCGGCATCGGTGCCGGTAGCCATGATGGTACCCTGTCCGTCCAGGAGAAGACGGACATCGACCTCCATGGATTTTTCCCTGAGTATGTCAGCCAGTTCAATGGCGGTGTCGTCGTTGTCGAAAATGTAGGTCCGAATCTTGATGGACTCAGAAGCCTCTTTGACCCGCTTCTCCAACCGCGTGAAATATTCCTCGCCATCTACAAGCAGATCGAGCGTCCCCATGCCCGACTCCGATCCGGTGAGATCATCAAGCCTCCTTTCCCACTCCCGAAGATCCATGGATCCGGTGCCGGAGCAATCAGGAAGGGATTCAGGAAGCTTTCTGGAACGCAGGACCCACCGCACTGACCCGAGAGAAAGATCGTGGACAAGGGAAAGCAGCCGGAAAGTGGCGGACACCGGCCTCGTTACGATGCTTGCGTGACTTCCCAAAAAGTGGGTGATGGACTGAAAATCGCGATTATTAAAAACAGGCACATCCTCGCCTGTTCTCTCCCCCTCGTTCCGTAAATGGGTTCTATCGACAGACATAGCCTCCTGCCCGGGGACCTCCCTTACCCCTTTGGTGAAAGATTTTTTGCAGACAGCCTGAACCGGCGTTGCCAAGGCAGGTGGTGGAACCGGGACGAGAAGAAGAAACCAGGCAAGTACGTGGATCAAAGAGCGGAACACTGAACTAACATCATTAATTCTTAACGGCTCACCTGAACAGATATCCAAGCGATATATTGAACTCGTCAACGTCAACATCGTAATCCCCTCCATACCAACCGGAAGAGGCACCGAAGGAATGCCTTTTCACCTCAACGCGCAAGAGACCGCCTCTGCCCCACAGAAGCAAATCCACACCCGCGTAGGGAGTAATGCTGGTGCCATCTATGTCGTAGAAATAGGAGTCCCATCCGATGGAGTGCCAGGTCCAACCGAGACCGACCCATGGAGAAACGCTTTTCTGTGCCAGGTCCATCAGATGAAAACGCCCCCCGAACATGATGTAACTGTACTCAGCCGAATCTTCCGGATAATATGGGGATGGGACCGGTTCCGTGGGGAAACTGAACCCGCCCGAAATGATTATCTCTCCGGAGAACGTTGGTGTTCCGTAGCGCCCGAAAACGACCTGGTATCCCCCTCCACCCTCTGAACCAATGGATGGATGATCGCTGGTGAGCTTGAATTGCGACAACCCTAACCCCATATAGGTCCCTTCAGGGGGCCAGCTCCATGCCGTCGCTGCAAACCCTGGGTAAAAGAAGGCGATCGCCAAGACCATGACCATCGATAGCCAGGTGAAAGACCTGGTATTTCTATTTTCTTTCAGCATCCCCTCTTCAGTGAACTGGATGTTTCTCATCACGGATACCTTTCCCGTGTTGCCCGGCGGCCGGTGGGACATCCCACCCAGGGACGCCCACCGGCCCCTCGTGCCCCCTCACTCGGCCATGGCATCCTTGAAAGCCTTAGCTATGACCTTGTACCCCGCGTTGGTGGGGTGAATTTCCAATGGGTTCGCCTGGTTGCGCTCGATAAGGAGCAGCCCCGACTGTCCCTGAAGGGCGCTGTAAAGATCGGCAACCTCTACTCCGCAGCCCCAATCCATCATCTGGGAGGCTCCGTTGACCTGGGAAACCACAAACCCCACAACATCGTTGAACGCTCCGACGACAGCGTCCACATCCTGGGGGATAGGCAGGGGAACGGTGTAAAGGTTCCCAACGTAGATCTGGACACCGGGAACACTGGTGCACAGCCCCACCAGGATGTTGGAGAGGTTCCCCCCGTACTGTGCCAGTACGGTCCCGGGGTCGGCTCCGGACAATATGGTCAGAAGGTCGTTTCCGCCCACGGTAAGGGTGACCACGTCAGGCCTGAACAGTGCAGCCTGTGGAACCTGGTAGTTCATCACGTCGCCACTGGCGGCACCAGGTACAGCGGCGTTGGTAAACAGGGTATTCGGTAACGTATCCACGACACCAGTCTTGTACAGCACGAAGGCATAACCGTTGGTCTGGGGTATAGCGCCGTAACCAGCCGTGAGGCTGTCCCCCAGGGCCATGTACCGAGTATGTTCGGCAAACTGCCAGGGCAACTCGGCTGCGGCGGGCATCGCCGCACCCAGGACCAGGACTGCCAGAACCAGTGAAATCCATCTGCTCTTCATCTCTTCCTCCTTTGTTAGTGTCAGACCGCTTTCCCTCTATCCATGGCCCCATCATCCCACGGCAACCCTGGCCGATCCCTGACACCGGTACGGAAAAATACATCTTTTTCGCAACAATTCTGCTACTTTTAACAATGGACCACGGGAGGCACGACAGATGGAAGCAGGAGTTAACGTATTAATATTAAAGAATAAAGGTTGTTTTCAAAAAGATGTGAGATCAATGCCCACAAAAGGGTGTTGTCAGTTTGATAATCGGGATTCCGGCCCTGCTCACTAACTGCCCGCTGACATGATATTCACCAGACAGTCACATACAGCTTACAGCCGGGTCACAGATCGCCGGTTAATGATTTCAGGTTCTTCCGACTAACGCGTACCTGGGTGGTCTCACGCCAAACCCCGGCAAGCTGATTCACCACAGAGGCGCACCAGAGGACACAGAGAAAATCTGAAGTTGGATCCTGCGAACCGGGATTAAAGTTCACTTTTATCCCGGACAGCAAGGATCTCA